>Ga0302233_10001885_pt1 | contig 13869 bp, 11 predicted proteins | sample II_Palsa_N3_1_FD_193516 | JGI IMG/M metagenome (GOLD analysis project Ga0302233, IMG submission 193516) | Peat permafrost microbial communities from Stordalen Mire near Abisko, Sweden - II_Palsa_N3_1 | ecosystem: Environmental > Terrestrial > Soil > Palsa > Peat permafrost | place: Sweden... | reverse complement strand
CCGGCGCACACCAGCCAACACTTGTTTGACCACTTGCTCCATCTCGACGGCCTCCGCCAAAGCAGGCACGTCTTTGGCGCAACGCTTGGAAAGCGTCGCTTCGAAGTCGCGTAACACGGCGCTGCGTGACAGCACCGCCCGAGCAAATTGCCGGCCGGCTGCGCCCAGACGGGCACGCTCGGGTGCATCGCCGGCCAATTTCACGATGGCCGCCGTCAAGACCTCGACTTCGCCGGGTGTCACCACCACACCGCGCGGCGCGACTACATCGAATAATTCGGTATCCGGATTAGCCATCGCAATCACCGCGCGTCCGCTGGCAAACATGCCGGTCAGCTTCGAGGGCATCACCAGGTCGGCTGCATCCGCACGCTGCGGCAGAACGTGAATGTCGGCCAAATTGAGCAAATCGTTCAGACGCTCCAGCGGTTGGAGATCGATAAAACGGCACTGGCCAAGTCCGCCGCAAAGTTCATTGAGTACAGCCCGGCCCGGACCATTGCCGCAAAACACAAACACGATGTCCTGCTGCTCGGCGAGTTGCGCGGCAGCCGCGCCGAGCACTTCCAGCCCTTGTTTTTGCCCCATGTTGCCGGAATACAGCACCACGATCGCCGTGGCGGGAATCGCCAATTCGACACGCATATGGCTTGAGCGCGGTAATGGGAAAATGGCTTCGGTATCGGCCCAGTTGGAAAACTGCACCAGCTTGGCGGAGGGCACGCCTTTGCGAGCCGCATGCTCAAGCATCTTCGAGGAAATCGTGGAAACCGTATCGAAGCGACTCAGCAAAGCACGCTCCAAAGCCAAGGCGCCGCGCTTCAGCAAGCCGCCTTTCAGCATATCCAGCTTGAATGCCGCATCGACTTCAAAATCCTGGATATGCAACCAGGCGTGAGCCCCGGTAAGCCGCGCCAGCAACCAGCCCGCAGGTGCATTCAACAGGCTCGGAGCCACGCATAGCACCGCATCGGGGCGCCAGAACAGTTGCCGCAAGATGGAGGGGAAACTCGTCAGCGCAAAACTGCACAAGTGAATTAAGCGCGTCAGGCCCGAAGGGCGTGCCGGCACCCAAAGCGGCGCGCGCTGAACCGCAACACCGTTCATCTGATGTTTGCTATAGCGCCACGCCGAAAAATTATCGGCGACACGCCATTGAGGATAGTAAGGCGGCGCACAAACGACGCGCACCTGATGGCCGTTTGCCGCCAGCGACTCCGCCGTTTCGGCGGTGTACTTGCCGATTCCGGTCAATTCCGGAGCGTAGTTGATTCCGTATATGAGAATCTTCATCGATCCTTTCCGCCTGATGTGCAAACACGTGGACCCATGCACACATACCGGTGCGATCGGCGCTGCTATGCATGGCCGTGGATGCATCTTGCGCCACAGGTTCGGAATCGAGCCGCCAGGATATCGCTAAGGTCCGCCATTTTTTTTGCAACATCGTGGCGGCTGCGCCACCGACAGGTGGATAGCGTCAAAACCCCGTTCTTGTCCGCCAAATGTCTGAATGCGCTTGCCTTGTGACGCCGGCTTACGCCTTAATGCATTGAGATTAATTAACGACGAGGATTACGATGCAAAAGGTTGCTTTGATCACCGGCGTTACCGGACAAGATGGCGCCTATCTGGCGGAGTTCCTGTTGGGGAAAGGCTATATTGTTCATGGCGTGAAACGCCGGACCTCGCTGTTCAATACCGATCGGATCGATCACCTGTACCAAGATCCGCACGAGGCACAGCGCCGCTTTATCTTGCATCATGGCGACATGACCGATTCGTCGAGCCTGATTCGCATTATTCAAGCCGTCCAACCTGACGAAATTTACAATCTCGCAGCTCAAAGCCATGTCGCGGTTTCCTTCGAGGAACCGGAATACACGGCGAACGCCGATGCCATGGGCGCCCTGCGTATCCTTGAAGCGATTCGGATTCTCGGCCTCACGCAAAAGACTCGCTTCTATCAGGCCTCGACCTCCGAGCTGTACGGCAAGGTGCAAGAAGTTCCGCAATCGGAAACCACACCGTTTTATCCGCGCAGCCCTTACGCCGTAGCAAAAATGTATGCCTACTGGATTACCGTCAACTATCGCGAAGCGTATGGTATCTACGCCTGCAACGGTATCTTGTTCAATCACGAATCGCCGTTGCGTGGCGAGACCTTCGTCACCCGCAAAATCACGCGAGCGCTGGCGCGAATTTCTCTGGGCTTGCAGGAATGCCTGTTCCTTGGCAACCTGAATTCAATGCGCGACTGGGGTCACGCCAAAGACTATGTGGAAATGCAGTGGCTGATGTTGCAACAGGATGTGGCCGACGATTTCGTGATTGCGACGGGCGAACAGCACAGCGTGCGCGAATTTGTCACGCTGACCGCCAAACATCTCGGGATCTCTCTGCAATGGGAAGGTAAAGGCGAGAAAGAGCAAGGCATTGTGGTCGATGTCGGAGTCGATGCACGCGTCAAGGTTGGCGATGTCATCGTCCAGGTCGATCCGCGCTACTTCCGTCCGACCGAAGTGGAAACGCTACTCGGCAATCCGGCGAAAGCCAAAGAGAAGCTGGGCTGGGTACCCACCACCACCTTCCCGCAACTGGTCGAAGAAATGATCACCAAGGATCTTCAGGAAGCGAAAAAAGATACGCTGGTGCAAAAGCATGGTTTCTCGGTTTACGAACGCAAGGAATAAGCCATGGCGATTCACGCGAAGAAACGGATTTTTGTCGCCGGCCATCGCGGCATGGTGGGGTCCGCGCTGGTTCGGCAACTGCAAACTCATGAGCATGTCGAACTGATCTTGCGCACCTCCACCGAGCTGGATCTGACCGACCAGGCCGCAGTGCGGGATTTCTTCAAACAACAGCGCATCGACGCCGTCTATGTCGCGGCAGCGCACGTGGGCGGTATTCACGCCAACAACACTTACCCCGGCGACTTTATTTATCGCAACCTGATGATCGAGGCCAATGTGATTCATCAGGCCCGGAACGCCGAGGTCCAGCACCTGATGTTCCTGGGATCGTCCTGCATCTACCCCAAGCATGCAAGTCAGCCGATTGCCGAAGAAGCTTTGTTGAGCGGTCCACTGGAAGAGACCAACGAGCCGTATGCAATCGCCAAGATTGCCGGTATCAAGTTGTGCGAATCATATAACCGGCAATACGGTGTCGATTATCGCAGCATCATGCCGACCAATCTGTACGGTCCGGGCGACAATTTTCATCCGCTCAATAGCCACGTAATTCCGGCCTTGATACGGCGCTTCCATGAAGCCAAGTTGAGCGGGGCCGACTCCACGCTTCTGTGGGGCAGCGGCCAGGTGCGGCGCGAATTCCTGCATGTCGACGATCTCGCTTCCGCTTGCGTGCTGGCCATGAATCTGCCGAAAGACCGGTACTACAGCGTAGCGACCGAGCGCTGCTCGCACCTTAACGCGGGCTCCGGGATCGATTGCACGGTGCGTGAGTTGGCGGAGCTGATCGCCCGAGTAGTCGGCTTCAAAGGCCGTATCGAACATGATCTGAGCAAGCCCGACGGCACACCGGCCAAGCTGATGAGTAGTGCGAAGTTGCATGATCTGGGCTGGCAACCGCGGATAGGTCTGGAACAAGGCTTGGCATCGACCTACGCGTGGTTCCAGGAACACGAACTTGCTGCCGTGGTGTAACCAACATGAGCGATATCCGCTGGGCGTCCAAAACAAAATCCGCCAAAACCACGCGCCAACCACCCGTGCTTTGGTATCAGGATCTGTCGCGTTTTACCGTGCCGGCCGGCTTTCGCGGCCGGCCGGGCTGGTTTGTGCAATTGTGGTGGCTGGTCGACGCCCTGCTGTTCCGCTGCTCGCCCCAGATTATGTACGGCTGGCGTCGCAGCTTGCTCAGATTGTTCGGAGCGCAGGTCGGCGAAGGTGCGATTATCCGGCCCTCGGTACGCGTCACCTACCCCTGGAAAGTCTCGATTGGCGACCACGCCTGGATCGGCGACGACGTAACGCTGTATAGCCTGGGCCAGATCGATATCGGTGCCCATTCGGTGGTTTCGCAGAAATCCTATGTGTGCGCCGGCGACCACGATCACCTGCAACCCGACTTCGCCATTCGCAGCCCCAGGATCTGGATCGGCTCGCAAGTCTGGGTCGCTTCGGATGTATTTATCGGGCCCGGCGTGACGATTGCCGATGGCGTGGTGGTCGGCGCCCGCAGCACCGTCATCCACGATTTGCCGGCTGGCATGATTTGCCTCGGCAACCCGGCCAAACCGATCAAGCGGCGCACTATGCGGCGTGGTTGATTCGGGGAGCGACAGAACTTACTCGCCGTAGACTTGGAACTGGTTATTGGTTATTGGTTAATTTGTCGGCCCGGCACCATATTCCTTCAACAGTTTGTTTATATCTTCTTTATTTTCCAAATGAGGTGCATCGAACTTCATTTCCGATATATCGACTCCATTTTTCTTGAAAAAAACTAGCATCTGCCTCAACTCATTCGTATCTGGTCTATAGTGCCCCGAATCTAAGCAAAAGCCCTTTGCCTTACCATCAACTATCTTAATAATACCCGCGCTCTTGACTGCCTTCCCTTGAGTCGTTGACGTATGTCCTAAGCTTCCACGAACATAGTCATGCACACGAGCCTCTCCATCAGAATGAATAACTATCACCCCATACCCGGGGTAATCGCTTTTCCCATCAGATTTCGAAGTATCAATATGCTGCCCATTCGGCCACGTCCATAACCCACTTTCCATCGTTACTTTATATTTTTTCGAATTATCTGGAGAGGCATCAAGCCTAGCCATATTTTTCAACGCAAGCTGCTTGCCATGCACCTCAATTTCATAATTCGGATTATTTTTTATCCATATATGAAGACTAACATCTGGCATTCCTAATTTTTCCCATTCTTTCTGAGCACGATTAATATGCGCCCCATATATCATTTCCCCACTGTATGCTTCGAGCTCTACATCACCTTGAATTCTTCTTTCATCTGGACCTGCTTGTATCTCACGAAAGAATTTAGCTACATCTCTTAACTTATCATTCGGAGTACGAAGTTTATTTTCTGTTTTTAATACGTCCTTGTCCACTGATTTATATTTAGCGGCGATCTTACCATCATGCTGCTGAATAAACTCCTTCATTGCGCCGTCATACGCCCTCAGATATTTTTCAATCTTTTCGGCAGCCTCAGGCCCTGCGTATTTCTTTGCTGTCCCCGCCATCGTCTGATAGAGGTTTTTCATCACATCGACACTTACCGGCACCTCAAGGCGCTTACCACTGGCAGCTGCCATCGCAATAGGAAATGTCTCTACGGCACTGTGATAACCACAACCCATGAATGACGAAATAGCCAATCCCGCTGCTTGTAAATTAGGGTCGCCGAGAAATTTTTTACCTGCACTGTCGAGTGCACCTTTGTCATCATGAGTTTCATTGAGACATCCCATACCTAATAGCATCACAACAGCACCCAAAGAATACGCACCTGCTGCAGGCTTTTCGTGATCCCAGCTTGCTTTAGCCTGCTCGCCACAAAGCGACCAGCGGCTAATCCCACTACCATGATCAAAGCTATATTTTTTCAAAGTCTTATCTAACCCAAGCGCTTTAAAAGATGAGGGCATTTTTTCTACGGCCAATTCGGAAAGCAATCCAGGACGTGTCTGATCTTTAATTGGATCGCCAACTCGCTTGATACCTTGGCGACCAAACTGTTTCTCTGCCTCAGCGTATTGTTCGGCCAGCTCTAGGTTTTTAATTTCGTCTTTATGATAAATTTTTCCAAAGCTTTCGCCCTTGGTTATACCATTAGGCAACATTTTTACATCAGGATGGCCACCAAGCGATTGTCCATTCACGTACGGTGCTCTCTCTATCCTAGCCCGTCCTTTTTCATGATTCAATTCTTCGTGCCCCAGATTATCACGAGTCATCTTGTATAAAATACCGCAGCTCTCTCCGACTGGCAAAATGGTGGCAAGTATTTTCTCATTCCTGGCACTATCCTCTGGTCTATTATGAAGTGACTCCCAAATCACCGCGCCAAAAGCATTAGAAGCTCTCATCTTAGTTAATAATTCTTCCGATCGACCATCTCCAGAGGTGGATTTTAATTTACCAATCAACCAATCTTTTCCATTCCCTTTTATCCAAGACTCACCCACATCCAAAGAGTGATCGGTACAACGACCTATTTGATCAGTTGTTGGTTTAAATTCGCGTATTATTTTTTTATCAAACAATTGACGAAGTGTTAACTCCTCCCCATTGAATTTTATTTTCTGCGAGCCAACTTCTTCATTTGAATAGATTTTCTCTATTACCTTACTCATTGATTGAGCATAGCGATCAATAATTTCTCCAATTTTTCCTGGATGATCTAAAATAGCGAGCGCAGCGCCAATTTCAAAGCAGGCGGCTGGAATATTATTAAAAATGGTATCATGCAAAACTGGCTCTTGATTACCCGCCAAATCTAAGGCGGAGATTATAGTCGAATCATGTAGCGTAAATTTCTGCTGTGGAGTAGATAAATCTGCATGCGGTAATATTTCTTGCAATTTTTCCGAAATTTTCCTTCTATCATCTTTGGTACAGGCTCCATCAATAGCCATGCCATTTCCATCAGCAAGTGGTGATGGCGGCAAGTACGGGCGATAAACCTCTTTCAATCGATCAAGATTTTTAATAGTCACAATCAACTCCTTAGTGTAAAAATCAAACCATTGTCATTCATCATCAAACCGTTTATACATACTTATGATTTCGCGTCATTGGCAATGACACAGATCTTTTCGATAATATACTTTCAATTATTTTTATAAAATAAAAACGTTTTTCCATAAAAATGTCGACGACTTGGATTAGCTTGTTTACATTTAACAAACTCCCCTCCAATTTTATTTGATAAATTACTTGATGTTGAGTTGGCCGAATTGCAAATATACCTAGATCCGCCCCTAAGCCAAGGAAATTTAACTCCAACAAGGTGACAGCCAGTGATTGTAGATTTTTTTCTTCATTCGACAGCACATACAATGGCGTATAGACAAACAAACTCTGTTGCCGCTCGATAAATTCAAAACACAACAAACTGCCGTCCTTTAATTTAATTCCACAGGTATTATTTGATGCTAATTTAAGTTTTGATATGCCATTACGCTCCGCATAATCCTTTAATAAAGTATTAACTTCTTCACAAGCACCATGAATCATGTGCAACTCCATTTAAAAATCAACTAAGTATTTCGAGTAAGCGAATCTCAAGAAGACGAGCCGGCGTTGTCGGTGATCGACAGCAGCCGACGGGCACATGAGACTGCGTGGAGCTCGGAGTGAGCTGCAAGTCCGTGTACAACTGGATTCGCATGCGGCACGACAACGAGTTGTGCGGTCTGCTGCGACCATAAGGATGGACATCCCCATGCGGGGTCTGGGTCCGGGGCTATGATCGTCACCGCCATTGAGGCTACAGGCGCCGAATTGACGATGATCGCTTCTCATGGGTGTTAGTGACACGTTGAAAATTAAGATCCCAAAAACCGACACCCTCTCCATTACATAAAATTACGCATAACTAAACAATATTTTTAAGTGACAAACGTAAGCGCCCCGTCAAGTTATCTTGACGGGGCGCTTGATAGCCATCAGATGTTCAGCGAGCTCCCTCAAGGCGGCGTCGCGCCCCAGGTGTAGGCAGGCTGCGGCGGACTCCAGGTAGGAGCGTATAGACTGCTGGCATCGGTGCTTGAACCGCCCCAGTTGTAGTCGGTGTATTGATTCGGCAAAGTCGGTGCCGCATGTGCCGGCTTGATTTTTTTAAGCGGGTGGGCAGCTTTGGCAGATTTGCCTGGTTTGCTGCCGGTCGTGCTCATACCATTCTGATTCGACGTCGTGCCGTTTGCATTCGGCGATGTACTACCCGCGTTGAAATTCATCCCGGTGTTCGCAGGTTGCGACATACCCGGCATTGCACCGTTCATGCCACCGCTACCACTGCCATTACTCATGCCGCCACCAGCATTGCCGCTCATACCGGTACCGCCCATACCGCTGCTGCCACTCCCGTAACCTCCGGAGCCGGATGTCGAGGTCCCTTTGCGCGACCCGGATTGCGTGGTTTGCGCAGCAACCGGCAGCGCCGTCAATAGTGCAAGCAAGGTCGCACCGAGCAGCACACGCCGAGCTTGCGATCGATGCCGTGAATGTTTCATGGACGACGCGCCTCCTGAATCACTTCGACCACTTGCGACGCCGCCTTCTGGATACGGAAATAGCATTCGAAACACTCTAGCGCCGCGACACGCATTGCCTCGCGGTCGGCGGGCGTGGTCTGCGTTACCCAACGGAGTAAGGTCTCGGTGGTCGCCTCCAAGGTATCGGCATAGACCCAGCCGCCGCCGGACAGCTCTACCTCGTGACAAATATTCACTCGATTCGAAATCAGCACCGGCGTGCCGGCGGCCAGCGCCTCGACCACCGAGATACCGAAATTCTCTTGATGCGACGGTAGTACAAATACCTCAGCCGCCTGCAGCGCCGCCCATTTGTGCATGCCGGTCAGCAGCCCGGTCCAGACGATTCGTTCGGCAATCCCCAGTGCCTCGGCTTGCTGTCGCAGATCTGCCAGCAACGTCGGCGCGGCTGGCCCCGCCATCACGAGTCGCAGCGCGGGGTCGTGATGGGCGATCGCGGCGAAGGCTGCGATCAGCAAATCGCAACCTTTCTTTTCGTGGATGCGGCCGAAGTACAGCAGCACACGCTTGCCGATCAGTTCGGGAAACGCGTTCCAGAACAAGGCAGTGTTATGCATAGCCTCGACCGGCACGGCATCGATTCCGAAGCCGGTCACTTTCAATGGATGCGCGTCGCTGAGAAATGGACTGCGCGCCAGTTCCAGTTCGGTATGACAGGTGAATAACACGCCTTGGGCGCGCCCGAACACCCAGCGTTCCGCCAAAGCCCAGTAGAGTAATTTTTTAATGTGCTTGGCGCGATAGGTCTGTTGGAACCACGGGTCCAGCATGCCATGCGGAAACACGAACAAGGGCGTGCGCGTCCCGACTACGCCGAGCCAGGCAGCCACACTATGAAATTGCCAGATACCATGCACAATCAGTGCATCGTAATCCTTGGCATGCTTGCGCAACCAGCGTACCAGCCCGAAGCTCAAGCCATACACGCCGCGCCCCGGTCCAAGCCGGTGGACGCGCCCCTTGATCCGGTCGATGGCAGGTGCATCGGGATGATCGAGCGTGGCCACTTCGCCGACGCAGCCGAACTGCCCCATATGATTGACCAGTTGCACCACCGCTTCGGCCACCCCGCCGGTACGCGCTTCCAGCGACGGCAGCAGATGCAGCACTCGCATCGGTGCGTGCCGCACGGCGACGGATGTATCCGCAGTCAGCGGGTTCAACAAGGCACTGGAGTTCAGGGCTTTCATAGAAAAAACTCCTTGGGGCGCGCCGCACCCTCGACTCGATGTCGCATGATATGTTCAAAATACGCAGCCCCGGCCTGTGCTGTAAGCCGCTCCGTCGCCCAGCGCATCCGCGCTTGTCGCGTCGACGCGGCAAGCACGCCCTCGGTTTGCAAAGAAGTAATCGCCGCGGCGATGGCCTCGCTATCGGCGGGTGGCACGACTCGGCCGTTGTCCGGCAAGTCGAGCAAAATCGATGCGCCGACACAGCGCGAGGCCACTACGGCTGCGCCAGCCATCAAGGCTTCGCCGACCACCGCGCCCCAGCCGTCATCGTTGCTGATTGACGGCAGCAGCAAGATATCGAAAGCACGCATCCGCTGCTGCACTTCGGCGATGGGCAGAGCCCCCGTGAACACCGCATCGAGTTGCAAATCGGCCGCTTGCCGCATCAGCGACTCGCGTAACTCGCCGTCGCCAATCAGCGTGATGCGCACCCGGCCACGCAGATAAGCAAGCGCGGGCAATATAAAGCGCACACCCTTCATTTCGGTAAAGCGCCCGACATAGGCCAGCTGCAAGACCCCGTTGGAATCGGCATAAGCACCGCCGGCACTCGGCGGCGGTAGAAAATAGGCGAATGGAAAGATCCGCTCGGCTGCATAGCCGACCGAGCGATACCAAGGGGGGCCATGCCGCCCGATCGCCAGTACGAATTGCACATGTCGTCTGAGCCAGATTTCGGTAAGACGCGATTGCAGATACCGCAATGAGCCTTTCCAACCGGCGTTATCGCGCGGCTCCGACATGATGGCAAACGGCCGCCGCTGTTGTTTGACGCGTGCCAGCGCATAGGTCAGCGTAGCGAACCAGCGAATTCCCGAAAATACATGCAAGCAGGTATTGCCGCCCTCGGTGACCAGTTCATCGATTTGTGCGTTCGATGGCGCCACCATGGTGTGGTGCACGATCTCAGTGCTATCGGTCCAGCCCAATGCCTGGCGCGCTTGCGGTACGCCCTCATGAGCGACGCAATAGACGCTCACGGCGGCGCCGAAGCGCTGCGCCACGGCGCTGATAAACGCCGATTTATGCGGCGACAGGCACGGCTCCCAGAACACGATACGGGTAAAGTGCAATGGTGTTCCCTTCATGACAGCACCTTCTTGAGTACTGCTGGACAACCGGCCAGCAAGGCATCTCGCGGATAGTCGCCGGCTCGCAAGGTCGCGCCTGCGGCCACAATCGAACTGTCACCCACGGTCGCGCCGCCCAGCAGCACCGAGCCGGTACCGATCCAGGAGCCGTCGCCGACCGTAATCGCGGCCGAATACCCTTCGCCCGCACGCCGCTGCGCATCGCCCACGCGATGCGAACCGGTATGAAAAATCACGCTGGGCGCGACATCGCAACGGGCGCCGATGGTGATCGGCGCATCCGGCGCCACGATAAAGACACAACCCAAACCCACCCACGATTGCTCGCCGATGACGATCCGGCCCCGCCCATAAAATTTGACGCCACCGGTCAGTTTGCAGCCGTTCCCCAACTCGAAGCCCAGTAGCGCCAACAATCTCTGCTTGAGGGGAAAGCAGCGCGTGGCTGGCAATAGCGCCAGAATCAGATTGGCAAGCGGATTCCGCAGCACCGCCAGCACGCGTTTCATGGCGCCTCTCCCAATGGGGCCGGCTGGAGAAAATCGATCAAGCGCCGCCCTACCGAACGGCGGCTGCAGCGCGTCGTAATCACCTGCTGGCCCGCCGCCGCCACCTGTGCGTAGCGCTGCGGATCGCGCACGATCGCAGCGATCTGGTCCGCCAGGACGCGCCCCGTGGCGTGCGGCAAAATCACCGCAGTATTCTGGTTGAACAGCAAACCGATATCGCTAACTTCGGTGGTCAGGAGCAGCAAGCCGTGACTGGCCAGCTCAATAACTTTGGAGGGAAAGGTCGTACCGTTAATTTGGTCGCCCGGCACGCGCAAGGACATGCCGACATCCGCGTCGGCCAGGGTGCGGCGATATTCATCCGGGCCGATATCCTGCCGCACACTCAGCCGCACGCCGGCCGGCTCCACCTCTTGCGCCAAGGCATTCAGTTGCGCGGTGCCGCCAAAGCCGGTGACGACGAAATGTACTTGCGCGGCCAGCTCGCGATGCACTTGGGCAAATAGACGCACGGCCTCAGTAAACAAATCCAGCCCCGTCTCGAGCTGGATCGATCCGCCATAGAGAAACACCACGGGCTTTTGAAAATCGCGTGTGCGCAGCGTCACTTCAGGCGATACGCCGTTGACCACACACACGTCGTCCAGACCGAGCATGGTCGCCAATTGCTGCGATACGACAATCGATCGCTTGCTGCACAGACGCGTCAGGATACGAAAGCTAAGCCGATTGGAAAAACCACGCAAATCGTTTTCATCGGTGCGTGGACCATCTTCCAAATCGATCACCACCCGCTCCCGACCGTTACGCAGCCGCAACCAGGCAGCCAGCAGGATGTATTCGGGAAAGTAGTTGTAGAGCACCACGCGATCATCGCGTCGCACTTCGCGCCAGGCAAAGCGCAGATAGGCAAACGAAGAAAATAAACGATTCAAGCCGCGCACGCTGATCGACGGCAAATAAGCGCAGGCCACGCGCCCTTCACGGCAGGCAAAGCCTTTAAAGAAGCGCCGTCCCGCGCTTGCGGTAACGATAGGAGAGCTGACAATAAAGGTCGTATGCTGCTGACTGCGCATACTCGCCGCCATGCCGAGCACCTTGTGCGACGCCGCACCGACAGTAAAGCGCTGTTTGTGGTGCGCATTGTAATGCGGCAAAACCACAGGGGCGAAAAAGAACTGGCGCGTCATGACTCAATAACTCCCGCGTAACTCGATTGAGCGGCAAAACCGGTGCTTGCGGGCATCGTCGAGCGCGCCTGACGAACGATCTGGATCGCCAGGGTACACATGACGATCTTGTCGAAGTCGAGCGGCGCGCCATTCTGCGTCATCAACAGCAGCAGAAACAGCGCGCAGATACCGCTGCCACAAGCCCTCAGCAACATCACAAACAGAGGAAACCCCAACCATCCATAGGCAAAGAACAGATTCAGACTACCGTTGTGAAACGGTCCATCTTCAAATGGCTCGATCAGTCCATGTTGCATAAAGTAATCGGGTGCCACCGTCAGCGGCACGCCGAATGGTTCATGCGCCAGCAAATAACCGATCAATTCGAAAGGTTGGGTAATCCGCAAGCCGGTGGACACATCGTTCCCCGACAGAATGTTCTCCAGACGCCCCGGCTCCGCGGCGAAAATCGGCAAGGCCAGCAGCAACAAGGCCAACATACCGAGCGACACCATCGCCACCTTGTCGAAGCGCCGATGATGAAACACAGCGGTGATAATCAAATTGCCGATCAATCCATAGAAGGTCTGCGCCACCGCGCATGCGACCAAGGCCAGGCCGGTGGCAAGCCACTGCTTGCGTCCCTTCAATGTGTGCAAGCAGATAAAGTTCAACACCAGGCTGGCGCCGCCCAGATACGATGGCTCGGAGAATCCGGCGGACGGCCGGATCACCCAATCATAGCCATGCTCTTTGGCATGTTCGACCCACGACGAAGCCAGGGAAATATCGTCGCTATTGATAAACAACGCCTTCGGCATATAAAGCGCAATGCCTTTCTTTTCCGCCAGTGCTTGCGCAATCGCAAACAGCGCCAGTCCCGCCAGCACCAGCAGGGGCCACATGCCGTTAAAGCGGCTCAGGTCATAGCGCGGCGTGCCGGCCAATAACCAGAACAACATCAGCAAACCTGCGGCCAGGCGAATTTCGCGCAACAGGTTAGGCGCCTCCGGCAGGTATATAGTGGTCCATAGCAAACTGAGACTGAATGCCAGGACCACGAGTACCGTCTGCAACGGCTGGATACGCATCCGCGTATTCCAGGCGATCAACAAGAACAACAACGCCGCCAACGAGGCGAAATAGTTCAAGCCATATTGAATCGCCGGTATCGCCAAAATCATGCCGTGTGCCAGCGGACAGGCGCGAAACTCGTCGGTAATACGGCGCATTAGCGTCATGCGTGGGCAACCATGGCAATCGTTTCGACGTGGCGAAGACTCAGCAAATGCCGGTACATGGACTTGCCGACATGCGCACCCAGCACACCGATTGCCAACCAAAACAGCGTGCGCGCGGAACCACGGCCGACCACCGCCGCGCGCAAGAACAAACCAACGGTTTTCAGATAACCGTGACCCAAGCTGGCTTTGCCGTTGGCGATCAAGGCATCGATCCGCACCCTGCGCCGGAACCTCGAAAAATGGGCATACACCGACATTTCGCGGCCCCATTTTTGTTCGATGGCGGCCAACCCAGCCATGCGGCGCACGAGATTTACGCTGGTACGCTCTCCGCCATGCTGGATAAATTCGA
>Ga0302233_10001882_pt1 | contig 13881 bp, 12 predicted proteins | sample II_Palsa_N3_1_FD_193516 | JGI IMG/M metagenome (GOLD analysis project Ga0302233, IMG submission 193516) | Peat permafrost microbial communities from Stordalen Mire near Abisko, Sweden - II_Palsa_N3_1 | ecosystem: Environmental > Terrestrial > Soil > Palsa > Peat permafrost | place: Sweden... | reverse complement strand
GCCGCTCGCATTGAAGCGATGAGTTGGAACAAAAGACCAGCTTGAGATTTTTCTTGAAACCGGTTTTCGTATGAGAGATCGCGATACTAGAGCGAAGGCTGTATCGGCAACTTCAGCCTGAAGTGTGCCTAACAATTGCAAGGGAACTCACATCGAATCCCGCCCAGTGGACCGTTATCGAGCTCGTGGCACCGATCGGGGGTGGGCTCTCCTGTTCGAAACGGACCTTTCCGTTGTTTGCCGCATGCAGACATTCGCTCGGACTTCGGATGCCGTTTTTTGTCAAATATCCATACCTGCCAACCCCGCTTCTTTTCATGGCCTGACCATGACCACCGAAAAACGGCATAGGTAGTTTCCGAGCCTGACGTATGCGGCCGGTTGCTGCCATGCTGTACGTTGATTGCTTGTCTATTTAGCTCCGACGGAGTGTCGCGGGAATTGTCGTGAAAAAAGCCATGATGTTTGAACGGCAGTGGCAGGGATGGGTCCAGTCGTGCTCTGAAGGCAGGCGTGGCTATCTGGTCTGGCCTTTTCCAATGTCATCGCAAAGTTTGACGGTGCAGGTCTCACAACAGGAAGCGTTCGTGCGCAGACCTACTGGAACGACTTTGCATCGCTAGAGAGGAGATCCGCATTGCAGTGCAGAGGCCGAGAGAGGTTGCAGCGCCGAACGATGGCGACTCTCCCGACAAGGGGACCGTTCTGTGCAGAAATCGTCCTATTCGATGTCCCTGAGAGAGACAACATTCTGCTGAATCGCCCGCTGCGCCGTCTAGCGATGGCCAGTTAATTGAAGTCGATGCGTCAACGGGAAGATCGATCGCGTTGTCTCGATAGCGGGGGAGTACTTGCGATTGTCAACCTGGCCGTAAAATCACATGGTGAGTTTTCGCAGGTTTGTTCGTCGTTGGTGGTGTCCTTCGACTCGTGGGTGCCAGCCAAATCACGCTTCGCGATGATGCAAAACGGAAAACCAATGTCAAGCGAGCAATTGGAGCGTGGCGGACACTGGAGTTGCGGCGCGGCCTGGCCTCGCCCATCCGGAGATTCAATATGGGCCGTAGGGCGCGCACGCAGATCTGGGGTGGACGATGAACGAGAACCCGGCAGTTGAAAAGCAACGAAGTTCATTTGCTCGCGAGAAGGCGAGTGTCATAGGAATTCCGCCTACCTCGCGGCATCTGCTGGCAATCATGGTTGTTGCCGCGGCCTCACTCATAGCGGCCCTGGTAGGCATCGCTGGTTATGTAGAGAAATGGCTGTGGATGCGGCAGCTCGGCTACGCTGGCATCTTTTGGACCCTTCTGTCGGTTCAAGTGGTGATGTTTTGCTCGGCTTTCGTCTTCGCCTTTATGTACCTGTGGATTAACCTTCGCCAAGCTACCAAAAATAGCGCCAACTTCCTCGGAGGCGTTCGGGCATCGAGGCCCACGTTATCCAGCGTCAACGCGAGTGTGCATCCAAGTATCGATCTGTCTCCCAGACTATTGAAGGCAGCCGTTCTCCTGATCAGCGCTGCCGTCGCGTTGTTTTCTGCGCTTTATTTCTACACCGAGTGGGATACATTCCTCCGTTTTCGTTATGGCGGGTCTTTCGGAATTTCGGATCCGCTTCTCGGGGTCGATGTCGGGTTTTATCTCTTTCATCTGCCCTTCTATGTGCTTTTGCAAGGCAGCTTGACCTTACTGACGATCCTGACGTTTGGGATTGTTTTCTCTACGTATATATTATTGGGAATACGACTAGCGCTGACAAGCGGGCTCGGAAGAATCGCGGCAAGTGGCAGCGCCACGTCACATTTTTCGGTGCTTCTTTTAATCTTGGCTGCCAATTTTGGATGGGGGTTTTACCTCGACCATTACGAACTCGTCTACTCCACGCTGGGCGTCGTTTATGGCGCAGGCTATGCAGCGGATCATGTAACGCGGGTCACCCTCTGGATCATGGTCGGTGTCTCGGCGCTGGCATGTGCGCTGCTCGCATTCAACTTCTTCCGCCCGCGCCTTAAGATGTTGGCTGTGGGGGTCGGGGTGTACTTTGCTCTGTGGTTGATCGGGGTGTACCTGGTTCCATTCTTCTTTCAGGAATTTTTCGTGCAGCCAAGCGAGTTGGCCCTCGAGACACCCTACCTGAAACACTACATCGAGTTCACGAGGAAGGCTTACCAGTTGGATGCCATCCAGGAAACGACCTATCCAGCCCTCCCAAATCTAACACCTGAGGTGATCGCGAGGAACCAGGACACGATCCAGAACATTCGTCTATGGGATTCGCGACCGCTACTGCAGACCTATCAGCAGACCCAGGCAATACGCCTCTACTACCAGTTTTATAATATCGATACCGACCGCTATCACTTGGCGGATGGCTATCATCAGGTGATGCTTTCCGCCCGCGAGCTTTCGCCGGAACTTCCCGCGAAAGCCCAAACCTGGGTCAACGAGTACCTGCAGTTCACGCATGGCTATGGCGCGGTCATGAACTTCGTTTCGAAGACCGTCGGGGGAGGGTTTCCGCGATACCTTCTTGAGAATGTCCCGGCCGAATCCGAGTTTGGCCTGTCCATCACTCAGCCTTCCATCTACTACGGACAATCGATGTCGGGGTACCGAATCGTGGCGACCGATATCAAGGAGTTCGACTACCCCAAGGGTAATGACAATGTTTACACCAGCTATAGCGGTAAAGGCGGAATACCGTTAGACAGTTTTTGGAAGAGGCTCTTGTTTGCTTGGACCAAAGCCGACGTCAACATTTTATTGACCTCTTATCTCAGGCCCGAAAGCCGAATTCAGATCTATAGAGCCGTTAGCGAGCGTGTTGCACAGGTCGCTCCGTTCTTGCGCCTCGACCATGATCCCTACGCCGTATTGAGCGCGGGTAAGCTGTACTGGATTCAAGACGCCTACACAGTCTCGAATTACTTTCCGTACGCGAATCCGGAGCAGACAGCACAGTATGAAACCGCGTTGGAGCACAGCTTGGGCGTCGAAACGATGGGAGGAGCTCGAGCGCCCGAGACAGCAGGGGCTGAGCCCCGCGCTACGGCTGGTTTTGACGGGCTGAATTACATCAGGAACTCGGTGAAGGTTGTCGTAGACATGTATGACGGAACCGTCCGCTTCTACGTCATGGATCCCAAGGATCCCGTCCTAGCTGTCTACCGGCAAGCGTTTCCTGGAGTTTTCAATGACCTGAGCGAGCTATCTGCGGATCTCAAGAATCACCTACGCTATCCAGAGGGTCTCTTCACCGTCCAAGCCGACCAATACAGGACTTTCCACATGACGGATCCCCAGGTCTTCTACAACCGGGAGGACCTATGGACCGCTCCGATGGAAAAATACGCAGGCCAGACGCAACCTATGCAGCCCTATTACATCCTGATGAAGCTTCCTGGAAGCACCCAGCTTGAGTACCTGCTGATGACTCCTTTTACGCCGCAAAATCGGGACAACATGATCTCCTGGATGGCCGCCAGGTCTGATTTTCCCGAATACGGAAAAATGCTCTTTTATGAGCTTCCGAAGGAGAAGCTCATCTACGGACCCAACCAGGTCGAGGCGATGATCGATCAGAACACTACCATTTCTCAGCAGCTCACCCTCTGGAATCAACAAGGGTCGCGAGTGATTCGCGGGAAACTGATCGTGACGCCGATTGAGAATTCGTTCCTTTACGTGGTGCCCTTGTACATGACCGCCGAAGGCACGAACTTTCCACAACTGAAGCGCGTCATCGCAGTTACGGCCGATAAGGTTGTGATGGCGCCCACGCTTGATGAGGCGCTCAATGGCCTCTTCGGTACCCAGGAACCTCAAGCGGTCACAACACAAGGGCATTCGACGCAAACGAGTAGCGCGACTGCGGAGGCGACCGCCGGCGAGGTTAACTCTAGCCAGGCGAGGATGCAATTTGATGAGGTACAGAAGGCCATGCAGCGCGGGGATTGGGACAAATTCGGAAAAGCGATGGAGGCGCTCAAACTACTGTTGGCCAAACCGCCAACGTAGATCGGCTGATCAGATAGATGATATGGCGTAAATCAATCGGGGACGATCGTGCCGTCCGGTCGTGCTGACCGAATCGAGTCGACGTCAGAGCTCCGTATGCCGCACCGCGACCCGATGCCCGATTTTGTTGAATCCGCCCATGAATGGCGCGCCTATGCGCAGAACGTGGGACAGGTTCCTCCTTGTCGTCTTCGCGGCCGGCGCTGGCGTAGTTGGCACACACAGCGGCGGTGTGATAACCCTGAGTATGAAGGTCGCCGCACCGGGCTTGATCAACATGGCGATTATCTATTTCATGGGCCCGGCCAGCGGGCGCCGATTTCAATCCCGGCACCTTAGCGTTCGCGGTGCTGTGAAATTTTCCGTGGAGCCTGGTGCCGGGCAATGTTTGTGGAAAGTGCCGCGGGGAGATAGCAGGTTGCATCGTTCCTAGCTGCCCTGTTCGGCAAAGTGGGATTGCTCTACGCCCACCATGCCTGGTCAATGTGTGAGCGATTTCAAGGCGTTTGCCAAGGAGGTCTTGTTCTATGTCGTAGGTCCAGTGTCCAAGGGGAGCATTGATCGCTGAAGGTTCCGAGCGGATTCTAAAGGGCGCAACGACCGCATCTGGAACGTTGGAGGCGCAAGGCGTTTTCGAGAACGACGGCAAAGCCGCAAGACAGTTATCAGAGGTTAAGAGGGCGGTCAAATATCGGCGCATCGAGGCTGTGGGGGAAGTCCCGCGAAATGGTTCGATTTGGTTGGGCCACGCAATGAAAACTGACGGACACCATCGTGAACCTCCGGCGCTATTTCCCGATTACCCACATCGCTCTTCAAAATTTTCATCTGCTTGGATAATTAGTATGACGATATAGCTAGCGTTACAAAAACCCGCTCCGAGATAGTCGATCCTAAAACCATAAAGGCGAATGTTGCCGGTTCGAGAGTCGTGATTGCAACCGTGCCTTATGTGTTCACTCACACGACCCGATAGAGCAATGGTCACCGCGCCGAGCGGTGGAATTGATCTGTAATCTGTAGTTCATGTGGCGGCACCTGACTCAAGTCGAATTGCGGTGCGGCTTTTCAAGTTCGATTGGCCCGGTCTGAGTAGTTTCCGAACCTGCCCTTTAGTGACCGTCTGCCGGATACTTCAACGCAACGTAATCTCAGTTTCGTGTACGCGACACGGTTTTAACCTCTCGGAGCAGATAGTCAGCGTCTGGTCACAGGTATGCGGACCTGGGAGATTTATTGGAGTTCAAAATGCGATTCGATAAAAACACGTTTTTCGATTCCATTGATGCTATGAATGCCGCTGATATGCGCGCTCCCGGTCTCCCTCCCTGCGGCCGCGGCTGGTACCAACCGTGACTAGTCTCGAATCGAAAACTTCCGAATCAGAGGTTCCACAGATGCTTTCGGCGGCCATCTTCGATGTCGACGGAGTCCTGCTCGCATCTCCTCACGAGCGCGCTTGGCGAGAAGCGCTTGGCGGTTTTGCTGAGCCAGCGCTCTTCACCACGAAAATGTACCAATCTCAAGTGGCAGGTAAGCCGCGGCTCAGCGGCGCACTATCGGCGCTGCAGGCTTTGGGCGTGCCTAATGCTGAAAAGCAGGCGAGTGCGTATGCGCAACGTAAGCAGGAGCGTTTGGAGGAATTGATTGACGCAGGGGCTGTAAGCGCATTCCCTGACGCAATCCGCTTTGTTAAGGCGATCATGGCGTTGGGTTGGCCTATCGTCGTCGCATCATCCTCAAACAATGCCAACGGTATGATGACGCGCATTGCCTTAGACGAGCAACACACCCTGTTGGATGCCTTTGACGCCAACGTATGCGGCCGCGATTTGCGGGAGGGCAAACCGAACCCAGAGATCTTCCTCCTTGCTGCGGGCGAATTGCCTGCAGCACCTGCACACTGCTTTGTTGTCGAGGATGCTCCGGCAGGTGTCGAGGCTGCGCGTGCTGGCGGGATGGTGGCGCTGGGCGTGGCGCGGCTTGGTGACGCGGCCTCGCTCTGGCGTGCTGGTGCCACGCTGGTCGTGACCAGTCTGGACGAAGTCTCTATTGATAAGCTGTCTCGCGGGCAGCTTGACCGGGTGTCGATATGACCAGTGCCAGAACGATGGACCACGTTTTTACACCATCGGCAGATCCCAATTGGGTCATCTCAGAGGCGGGCTACGACTGCTTGCTTGAAATCAGCCGGGGGGTACGCTTTGCAATCAGCAACGGTTTCCTCGGAGTACGTGGCGCGCGAGCGATACATCGCGGCGGCCGATGGGTCGCCACGTCGCGCACGCTCGTTGCCGGGCTGTTCGACACAGCGGATGAAGAGGAGGCCATACCGGGTCTAGTCGCGACCCCCGATTGGCTTCAGATTCACATCCTTCTCGACGGAGAGCCGCCGGTACACCGGCCCGGTGACGGCAAGTCGCAGCGCAGAATCCTCGACATGCACCGGGGGGCCGTAATCACAGAAAGACGTCTCTCGAACGCTTCTGACGTTGGTGTTCTTATAAGAAGCTTGCACCTCGCCTGCCTCAACCAACATGCAACCGCGCTGCAACTCATCCAGTTGGAGAACACGCGGGGCGAGGGCGAAGTGCAGATCGCGCTGAACGCTTCCTTTGAAGGCTTGGACATCGGCCTCTTACCCGATCGCATGGAGCAGGGCTTTGGCCTATGGCATGTGCTGGGTTCCGGCAAACGCCTAGCGATGGCCGCCGAATTGTCGCTGCGCGTCGATGGTCAGAAGGTTTCCCCGATGATATCTGGCCCGTTTAAATGGGCCTGGAGTTGGAAGTCCAAGCCAGGGCAGGTCGCTTGTTTCGAGCGGTTGGTGACAGTTGCGCGTGGCGACACCGATGACGCTGACCCTGGCAGCGATGCAAGGGATGCGCTTGCCGCTGCGCAGAGGCTAGGGTGGTCCGGTGTCGTGGCGGCGCATGAGGCGGCTTGGGCAAGTCGGTGGGACTGCAGCGCAGTCGAGGTCGAGGGTGATCCGGCCGCACAGCAGGCATTGCGATTCGCTCTCTATCACCTCAATGGCGCGGCTAACCCTGATGACGAACGCGTCTCGATTGCTGCGCGCGCTCTGACCGGTGACGATTACCACGGGCACGTGTTCTGGGACACGGAAATCTACCTGCTCCCTTTCTACATACTGACCTGGCCAGAAGCGGCACGGGCGCTCCTCATGTATCGCTTTAATACGCTTGATGGCGCTCGTGCGAAGGCGGCCGGATTGGGCTGGCGGGGTGCTCTTTACGCCTGGGAGTCGGCCGACACCGGTGCGGAGACCTGCCCCTCGCGCGCGCTCGGTCCGGATCGCAAGGTTATCGATGTCAATTGCGGCTTGCAAGAGCAGCACATCAGCGCGGACGTCGCCTATGCAGTCTGGCAATACTGGCAGGCGACCCGCGATGAGGTATTCCTGCGCGACGCAGGTGCCGAAATCCTTTTGGAAACCGCCCGGTTCTGGTCAAGCCGTGCGCAGCCGGAAGCGGACGGTCAATGCCACATTCGGGGCGTCATCGGGCCCGACGAATATCATGAGTCGATCGACGACAACGCTTTCACCAACGTTATGGCACGCTGGAACATCAGGCGAGCACTTGATGTGGCCGCGTTGTTGCTCGCCCGTTGGCCCGAGCGCTGGGAAAGCCTGTCGAGTCGGCTTGGCCTGGGCAATGCCGAGTTGGAGCAATGGCGGAGCGTTGCCGAAACGATAGCGACCGGCCTTGATCCCGGTACCGGACTCTTCGAGCAATTCGCCGGCTTTTTCACGCTCGAGAACATCGATCTGGCTAACTACGCCGGTCGCTCAGTGCCGCTCGACGTGGTGCTCGGGCGAGAGCGCACGCAAGCATCCCAAGTGGTCAAGCAGGCCGACGTGGTAGCGCTCCTGGCGTTGCTTCCGGACGAGTTTCCTCGCGACTCCGGTGAGAAGAACTTCGACTACTATGCTCCGCGCTGCGGCCATGGCAGTTCGTTGAGTCGCGCCATGCATGGGTTGGTCGCCGCCCGATTGGGTGACACAGACGCAGCCCTCGATTTTTTTCGCGAAGTTTCAGCGATCGATCTCGACGATAGTCAAGCGGCCGTTGAGGGTGGCGTCCATATCGCCGGTTTGGGGGGAATATGGTTGATGGCGGTATTCGGATTTGCGGGTCTGTCTCTGCACAGCGACTATTTGGCCGTGGACCCGCGACTACCAGCGACTTGGCGGAGCCTTTACTTCGGCATACAGTGGCGAAGTCGTAGTCTCAAGATCAGGATTGGGCGGACGACCGGAAGCCTAGAAGCGACGCTGGAAGCGGGAGAGCCGATGAAGCTTGTCGTTTGCGGCGGGGCATTCACGCTGAGCCGCGCAGAGAGGCTTAGCGTCCCGATGAGATTCGACAATACATGACTCCTTTGCGGTAAGGCCGGATGTGTAATCGTGTCGTAAGTATTGGCTGCCGCACTGTGATCACCGTTCTTCCGGAATGCGGCTCGTCGTTGACGAACGCCGTGCGTCATTCGCCCGTCCGTGCCGGCGAACTGGTGGATCAAAACGATACATCGTAGTTTTTGTTGCTTTCATTTCTGATCGACTACCCGTTCTCCAACAGCTTGTAAGTTGGTGAATAACGTCAAGCAGCATGTCCGGTTGAGTGATGGTTGTCGTGAGCCTTGGACAGCACCCGGCCCCAATTGTCCACAGTGGCCTCGCCGAAGACGTGGAGCAACGCATCGGTCAAAGCGCTCTCTAGATGCTGCACAGCTTGCACAATCAGCCGTTTGAGCAAGCGATCGTGCGAAATGAAGATGCGATGATCGTACGGCCACTGCTTGAGTTCGTGAAGCAGGTCACCGCGGGCGGGTCGTCCGTGCAGACGCTCCTTGAGCCATCGTAGGACGTAGCGGCGTCGATGCTCGGCCATCGCATAGCCTGGACCCGTACGGCCTGTGCGCCGCGGTCTAGAGTGAACCTATAAGGGACACGTTGACTGCGCTCATTTACCTTCGCGCGCAAGTTCAGGTAACAGCATGCAAGGATGAACATGTCGATTGAGATCAGAGTTGGTCCAGCACAGCTTGCGATTCATCAGGGTCACTCCGTGCTGCTCTGCGAGCCGGACGGGCAAATTCAATGGCCGAGCCATAAGGGTCTGTACTTTTACGACACCCGGGTAATCAGCAGTTGGTCCGTGTACGCGAATGGGGAGCCATGGGATCTGCTCAATGGTGGCGCAACCACCTCTTTTGCCGAACGCATTTTTCTGACAAACCGGGAACTTGTCACGGAGGCTGGTCCGATCGCCTCGCATACTGTTGGGCTTGTCCTCAGCCGTCACATCGGTGGCGGTATACACGAAGACGTGGATCTCATGAACTACGGCGCATCAAATGTGCGCTTCAACCTTGAGATCGCTGTGAGGTCTGATTTCGCTGACATTTTCGAAGTCAAATCCGGACACTTCGTTCGACGCGGCAACATTACGACGGAATGGGATCGGGAAGGCCAGCGTCTCACGACCGCGTACCGGAATGGCGATTTTGCCCGTGAGGTGACGGTGACGGCCCGTAACGGTGACGCGCCGGCGGGATATGCAAATGGACGTATAACCTTTGACGTTGAACTCGCGCCTGCTGCCACGTGGCACACCTGTCTCGCCTACGATCTGCTGGACGGCGAGACGTGGATATCGTCAACTACGATGTCCGGTTGCGCGACAACTATGATGGCCGAGCGTGCCAGTAAGTGCGCCCGCGTTTGCAATGGTGGGGATGGGCGCGATGGTCGGCGGCGGCACGGGAGCGGCCATGACTGCCGTCGCGATGATCTTCGAGATGACTCGCGACTATGACATCGTTCTTCCCATGATCATTGCCGTCGCGTTCAGTCTCGGTGCAAGACGCATATTTTCGCGAGAGAGCATCTACACTCTGAAGCTTGTGAGACGCGGACATCCTATTCCCAACGCGTTGCACGCGAATATGTTCATGGTCCGCAGCGCATCCAGCGTGATGGAAACTGACGTACTCGTTCTCGACGAGACCACACTGTTTCACGACGGACTTACGAAGTCGGACCAGCCCGTTTTCCGGCACATCGTCGTGACCAGAGAGCGCGAAATCGTCGGCGTTTTGCGCATTAACACGGGTTTGCGCCGCGCGTTGAGTCAAAGCATCGCCAGGACTACGCTAGGTACTCTCGCACAAACCAATTTCATCGTCGTGGGAGAAAGCGACGTTGCGTTTGATGTAATTACGAGAATGTGGAAACAGCGGGCGGTCATGGCGGTCGTCGTCGGACACGGCAAGGGGCATGTGCTTCCTCGTGTGCTGGGCGTAATTGCCAAAGAGCATATCGCTGACTCGGTGGCGAGCAGCGTAAAAATTTTCCCTGGATAGCGATTCCGCGAGATGGCGATGAATTTTATCTGCCCGCATCGAGCGGGCGCTTAGACAGAGACCGGCATCGTTTATATGAAATGCGCGGATGCTGTCACTGTAGATGTCAACAGATAAACGGCTTGCGACCGGGGGCAATGTGCTTCGACGGTCTCGCGGGAGCCTCGCCGCAATGCTGCCACTCGCAGCGGTTACGTGGAATATCGGGCAACGACCTCGCAGTGGCATGCTGAAAGGCGTGGCAGACGTCCGAGGACTGCGGAGCTCGTCAGGGGCAATGAACTCTGACAGTATGTCCATGACCGGCTCTTCGTGGCAATCAAGGCTCCGTGGTCCTACGCAGGGTTGTCAAGTGACACGGGCATAGGAGTTTACGAGTGCGCGCAACATACCAGCGATCGTCGAATCAAGAATGCCGGCGTCGTCGTTCCCTTCTGCGAGTACCGGTAATGCATCGTTCAAGGTGAGGCGCGTCAGTTCTCTATGCCCCTCCTTGAGTATGACAAGCCCGTCTCTCTCCAATACTGCAGATAAGTCACGCGATCCCACTTGAACGAAGACTTCCATGTTCCACCTCGAAAACGGGCCAATGTAGCTTTGCAAAAAAACATAACAACAATCTTAAACAGTTTGGCAACCAGGCTTTGGATAGCACGGGGCAGCTTATCGCTAAGCGCTTGTCGGCATATGGAAACGATGCGGTTCGCATCTTGCACAAATGGTGCGCTTTCTTTTAGCACACGCGACTAGCATGCCACACCGAGCCATAGCAAAAGAAGCTAATCAACTCCTTGTCACGGATCGGCGTAATCGGTCCATTTCATGATCGGCGTAATCGAGCCACCGGATGATCGCCGTAATCGGGCCAGTGAATGATCGGCATATTCAGGCCACTCGATGATCGGCGTATAAAGCCACCTCAGGATCGGCGTAATCGAGCCACTTTGCTCGCTCGTTGCTCTTGTGTCGGTGTAGGCCGAAACGCGTTTCGAATTTCCGTAACTGGCTATCTTCGGAGTTTTTGCCCCGGAGGGCCAATGAGTAACAGGAGATTCGAGGTGTTTGAATATCGACAAGTTTTGACGCGCATGCGTCAAGGTGATTCAGATCGCGACATTGCCGGCGCGCGGCTTATGGGTCGCGGCAAACTCAAGGGCGTGCGTAAGTTGGCGCTCGAGCGGGGCTGGCTGGAGCTGGACCGGCCGCTACCGGACGATGCGGAGCTCGCAGGCATATTTGGACGCGATCCGGGCGTAGCTCGCAGTTGCATCTCGACGCTTGAGCCATTTCGCGACCTGATCCGCAGCTGGTTCGACGCCGGTGTGCAAGGCACGACCATGTACGGCGCGCTCAAACGCAATCACGGCTACACCGGCAGCTACTCCGCGATGCGTCGTTTCCTGATCCACTTGAAAGCCGAGCGCGGCGTCGCCGCCACGACGATTCTGGATTTCGCTCCGGCCGAAGCGATGCAAGTTGATTTCGGCGCCGGACCCGTATTGACTCACGAATCCGGAGCTCCACTCAAGACGTGGATCTATGTGGCGACGTTGTGCTGGTCTCGGCATCAGTATGCCGAGATTGTGTTCGACCAGACGGTTGAGACGTGGCTGGCTTGTCACCGTCGTACCTTTGAATGGTTCGGTGGCCACCCAGAGCGCGTAATCATAGACAACGCGAAGTGCGCGATCATTAAAGCGTGTATGTACAGCCCCGAAGTACAACGCTCCTACGCATCGCTTGCCGAGGCATACGGTTTCCGGGTTGACGCTTGTCCGCCGCACGACCCCGCAAAAAAGGGAATTGTGGAATCGGGCGTCAAATTTGTGAAGAAGTCCTTCGTACCGCTGCGCACGTTTCGCGATCTAAGCGACGCGAATCGACAGTTACACGAATGGATCATGCAGGAAGCCAGCATCCGCAAGCACGGCACGACCCACGAGCAGCCGCTAGCACGCTTTGCCGTCGAGAAGCCACTGCTCGCGGCACTTCCCGACGTGCCGCCTGTGCTAGCCGTGTGGAAGCAGGTCAGCGTGCATAGCGACGGCCACGTGGTGTACCGCAAGGCCTTGTACTCGGTACCGTTCACGCTGGTCGGCAAGGATCTATGGCTTAAGGCCACCGACACGGTAGTGCAATTGTTCCACCAGCACGGCCTGGTTGCAACGCATCCGCGCCTGCGCAAGCCCGGCGATCGTCATACGGTGCGAGACCATCAGCCACCGGCCGCACAGGCATGGCTCGAGCACGATCCGCAGTGGTGTCTGACTCGTGCCAGAGAGATCGGTCCCGCCTGTCTCGCGGTGGCCCTCGCGCTGTTTAACGACCAAGTGCTTGTGAACCTGCGCGGTGTCCAGGGCATCTTGCGACTGCGCGAGAAGGTAGGCGACCAGCGGCTGAATGCTGCTTGTGATCGCGCCCTCGCATTTGCAAGTCCGAGCTACCGCACCGTCAAAGGCATCCTCGACAAAGGACTCGACAGCGAGCCGGTGGCCGCGACCCCGCAAACGCTCACCGATACCTACCTGAGCGGCGGTCGCTTCGGTCGAGATCTCAACTCCCTCCTTCTGCATTGAACATCATGAATCCAAGTCCCGAACTGAACACGACACTCAAACAACTTCGCCTGTCGGGTGTGCTCGACTCGCTCGAACAGCGCAACCGACAGGCTATCGACGGCAAATTTGCATACACCGAATTCCTCGCCATGCTGCTGCATGATGAAGTCGCGCGGCGAGATCAGAAGAAATTGGGCGCGCGCATCATGCGTGCCGGCTTTGCGCTAGGAAAGACGCTCGAGTCATTCGACTTTGACCGCCTTCCCAAGCTCAATCGGGCGCATATCTATGATCTTGCGACCGGACGCTACATCGACGAGAAGGTCGCAATTCTAATGGTGGGTCAAACAGGCGTTGGAAAGTCGCACATCGCGCAGGCGTTGGGCCACTGCGCCGCGCGTCAGGGCCGCGATGTCGTGTTCGTCACACAGACCGATCTACTGAAGAAGCTGCATGCAGCGCGTGCCACAGGAATATACGAGCGCAAGTTCCAACAGTTCGTGCGTGTGCCGCTGCTGATCGTCGATGACTTCGCGCTTAAACCGCTGCGCGCACCACACGACGAAGACTTCCATGATCTCGTTGCCGCCCGCTATGAGCGAGCAGCGACGATCTTGACTTCCAATCTTGATCTGGACGAATGGGGAGACGCCTTCCCAGACAACCGTGTGCTTGGCGCCGCCACGCTTGATCGACTGCGCCACGGTTGCTATCGGATCGTCCTCGAAGGCGAGAGCTTCCGTAAGCCCAGACCAATGCCCGAAAGCGGCGAAAACGTCATTGCAAAATCAGGCAAAAAACCGCATTCTTGAAAACATTCGAAATTGCGTTTCGGGGCTACTCTGTGTGGCCTCATTAAGCCGATCATCCCCGGCTCGATTACGCCGATCCGTGACAGCCTGCACCTAGCTTCACCACTA
>Ga0302233_10001873_pt1 | contig 13903 bp, 10 predicted proteins | sample II_Palsa_N3_1_FD_193516 | JGI IMG/M metagenome (GOLD analysis project Ga0302233, IMG submission 193516) | Peat permafrost microbial communities from Stordalen Mire near Abisko, Sweden - II_Palsa_N3_1 | ecosystem: Environmental > Terrestrial > Soil > Palsa > Peat permafrost | place: Sweden... | reverse complement strand
ATACAACCTCCAATTTATATGTAGATGGTAAAAAAGCGGCGTTAATAAAAAAGTTTTTTACGCTTAATGCATTCAAAAAAACATTAAAAAAATTATATGATACACCACACATAAATGTGATGGGAGGAAATATTAGATGTATTTTTTCTTATAAAGATAGCTTATTCTTTATGGAAGGGTTAGCTCATATGGGTATCAATCAGGGTGCAATCTATAAAATCCAATTTCAAAACAACAATTTCCAAATTGAAAAAATGCTTGATTTTGATGATGCCCCACGGATAATTTCAGTTTATAACAAGCAGTTATGCGTTGTAACTATGAAACGATTTTATATAATCAAAAACTGGAAAAAGGATTTAATTTTAAACAATATCTGGGGATATGGCTTTTATCCCAATTCAATCGCAGTGCTTGATTCAAGAAACATTTATGTTGGTACGATAGATGGCTATGCTAAAATAGATGTCAAAACTAAGCGACTAACATTTTATAAATACAAAGACTATTAAAATCACAACCCCGGTATCAAATAAATAACCAGCAAAGTCCCAACTATCACAATGCCAATAGTTAATACCAACGCCGGTAGCACCGATGGCTTATAGGCCTTATTAAGCAATTGTTTTTCAGTAGTACGGTATCGCAGGTAAGAATACATCGCCATAAAAGCACCAACGGCAACTAATAATATGCCTATTTGGGTAGAGTATCCTTTGCCCGGTAAAACAGTTTGCTTGGTTGTTAATACCAACGAAATTTGTTTAATAAACAGGGCAAACTTTACTACAACAAAGCCAAATCCCATAATGGCTATACTGGTGCGGATCCAGGCCAGGAAAGTACGTTCGTTGGCAAGGTGGTCTGATGGATTGGCGGCTGAAGCGGGTTTCTCTTCTAACATATGTTGTATTAACAATTAATTTTTCTTAGTGTTGTATTTATTATCTAAATATACCTATTTAAGCCCGTTTAGGCAGGATTTTTGCTGTTAAAGAAAATCAAATACGTTATTACCTTTTACATCTTCGACTTACTATTGAATGGATTATACCGACTACTTTTTAAGCAACGAGCAATTATTAGAGGTTTTAACGTTTTCTACTGATGCTACCGCTGTTCATGTTTCTGAGGATGCTGTAATCCAGTACGCTAATAACGCGATGCTGAATGTTTGGGGAAAAGGTAAATCCGTATTGGGCAAATCGCTCCAAGATGCCCTGCCCGAACTTAAAGGCCAGCCTTTTATTGATATGTTTAAAAAGGTTTGGAACGAAGGCCTAACTATTAAAGGCGGAGAAACCCCGGCCGATTTGATGATAGACGGCAAACTGCAAACCTTTTATTTCGATTTTGAATACCGTGCGCTAAAAAATGAGGATGGCCAAACCTATGCCATCTTGCACATGGCTAAAGATATTACCGAGGTTTATCTGTCCCGCAAACGGGAGCAGGATCTGATTGAAGAACTACGCGCCTTAAATGAAGAACTGCTAGCCGCCAACGAAGAAATACGTGCCGCTAACGAAGAGATCACCGCATCCAACGAAGAGATGGCGGCCTCGAACGAAGAGTTAAGCGAGTCGCAGCAGGAATTGATGGCATTGTACAGGAGCCTGTCGGATAGTAATGCCTATTTCCGCAGCATGGTAAAGCAGGCCCCTGTGGGCATCTGTATTATCAGGGTTGAAGATTTGTTCATCCAGGATGTAAACAGCGCTTATATGGAACTGGTGGGCAAACCCCGTGAAGAATTTGAGGGGCGTACCATATGGGAAGCTGTACCCGAAGCCGCCAATGCTTATGCGCCAATAATGAACGGTGTTATTTCATCGGGTGTTGCATTTGTAGCTAAAGATCATGAATTAACATTAGTTAGGAATGGTGTGCCCGAACAGGTATTTATTGATTTTGTATACGAGCCTATGTTTGAGGGCGATAGCGTGCAGGCTATAATGGTACTAGCCATTGATGTATCAGATAAAGTGCTTGCCCGCCGCAGTATTGAGGATGTGGAAGAGCGCATCAGGCTGGCCGTTGAGGCTGCAGAGATCGGCACATTCGACCTTAACCTGGTAAAGCAGGAAATGTTAACCTCAGAACGGTTTGATGCCATTTTTGGCTTTGATGAACATGTAGACTGGAGTACCATTACCAACACGATACACCCCGAAGACCGGGCCAGCCGTGAATCGGCCCATAAAAATGCCCTGATCAGCGGTAAGCTTTTTTATGAGGCTAGAGTGATCTATGCAGATCAATCTATACATTGGGTACGCGTACAGGGCAATGTTTATTATGATAAAAATGGCACCCCGGTTAGAATATTAGGTACGCTGCTGGATATTACCCAGTTTAAGCGCATGGAGCAGCAAAAGGATGATTTTATAAGCATCGCCAGTCATGAGCTAAAAACGCCTATCACCAGCTTAAAAGCATCTTTACAATTGCTGGATAAGCTAAAATCTAACCCATCGGCACCGGTTGTTCCGAAACTGATAGACCAGGCGCTTAAAAGCATGGATAAAATAAGCACCCTTGTTGAAGACTTGCTTAACGTAAGCCGTACCCAGCAAAGCCAGCTTACATTAAATAAAACATCATTTATAGTTGCCGATCTGTTGAATAATTGCTGCAGCCATGTTAGGGTAGCCGGAAAATACAACTTAACGGTAAAAGGCGATACACAGCTAAGCATAATTGCTGATGAGCATGCTATTGACCAGGTTGTGGTAAACCTCGTAAACAACGCCGTAAAATACGCGCCTGAATCATTAGAAATAATTATGGCATTTGAAAAAGAGCAGGGCTATGTTAAAATATCGATAAGCGATAAAGGCCCGGGCATAGCGCCGGATAAAATACCGCATTTGTTTGATCGTTATTACCAGGCGCAGGCATCGGGATTTAATAATTCGGGCCTGGGTTTAGGATTATATATTAGTGCCGAGATCATCCGTAAACACGGCGGTCAAATTGGTGTTGAAAGCGAGTTAGGCAAGGGAAGCACATTTTGGTTTACGCTGCCGATAGAATAACAATTTTAAAGTCGCTAGGCAATAATTAAAACTAAACCGGCAAAAGGGGCGTTATTATTATTTACCCAAAAATGAAAACATCTCTTATCATACCTGCAAGGTATACACCAGCTATCTCCAAAATTTTATTTTGCCTGATCATTATCTGCTCCACCATTTCGGCGCAGGCTACAGGCATCAAGTTTAAGATAAAAAATACGGCCAAAACCAATGTTGCTGTGTTTTATCGTATCAATAAAAAGTCGGGCAGTTTTAAGCTTAAAACGCTTTTGAACTTAAAGCCCGGCGAAGAAAAGATAAAAGATATCTCAGTTGAAAAAGGCGATACCATAGCTTTTTACGGGCAGGATGCAGAAGATGAAACTTCGGTTTTAGTAAAACGTGATTACGCGACCCTCACCCAAAATAAAAATACGATCTACTATATCCCCATCATCATTCCCGAAAAGCAGACTTCCAATTTTGAGTCGCTGGAAGGGTTGAGTGTTAAATTAGAACATAACAAGGTGCTTAACTTTTTGCTGAAGATGGATTCTGTATCCATGAGCAGTTTATCAATGCTGGAAAATAACTTTCAGAATGTTTACCCGCTCGGCACTTTCATTTTCGTAGATACCAAAACAAACCGGTTGCTGCTGCCGCCGCTGGAACCTTCATTTTGGGCAAATAGCGACAATTATTTAACTATACAAGACAGCTTGTACGCCATGGTTGATAAAGGCAAACAAGGTATGGCCAATGCGCAGGTTGCCTATTTTGTAGCCAAGATGTTCGATTCGTTACGGGTAAACAATACGGCCGAACTGGAATTTAAAGCCAAGCTCTCGCTTATCCGCTGGAAACCATCTGCCAACGCTACCATTTACCAGGTTTTTGATGATAAAGCCGTGGAAGATTTCTTGCAAAACTGCTATGCGCAGATAGATAACCCGGATGTAGAATATCAGCGTTATCGCCTGTATTTCCTTTCCTCTTATGAACGAATAGACGATCTCGAAATATTTGGTCGGCAGTTCTATAATTTCGCTAATGAGGCCGATTTGTCGTTAAGCACACCGGCACAAATAGTAAGTACTAATTTGGGGGTTATGTACACCAAGAATAAAACGCTGGCTAACTATTATTCGGTACAGGGGGCGGTGCTTCGAACAAAGGCCTATGATTTTACGTCGCTATTATTTAATGGGTTTAAAAACAATATCAAAAATAAAATAATCGCTGATGCTTATGCCAACCAGCACCGCATTACCGATGCCATTGTTGATGAATACAAAAGCCTGGTAGCTTATGACCCAGACCCGATACGATTGAGCCTGCAAGCCATCGATCCAAAAGACGCTTCGCCATCACTAGTGCCCATAGAAACTACGGTGAATAATCTATCGCCGTTTACTAACATGGCTGCCGATACCTCAAAACTAGCATCGGCCACCGCCAATAATTATAAAATAGATACTTATAATAATAAAGTGAAGTTTTTCAACTCGCATTTAAAAGAGATCAACTCGCTGATCAAAGAGCTTGATCAAACCGACGCCGATCTGCTTAAAATATCGCAAACCAACCCCGATAAAAGCTTTAGCAGCACCGTTAAAGCACCAGGTTTGTTGAACGAGATTGAGGTAAATAGCCAGATAGTTAGGAAAGAGTAATGTTAAAATAGTTTATTAGTCCTGAGCCAGTGCCCAAACTGATAGCCACGGTAAGCCATAAATACAACAACAACTACAATAAAAATGGCTGATAGTGTTTGGATAAGCTTCTTGTTCATAATGCATTAGGTTATCTCATAAATATATAAACTAATATTGATGTTGCTGATAATGACATTAAATAAATAAGCAGCACCAATATTTACCCGTATAAAATGTAATTTTGTACAACAAAGCAATAAGTGTTGCTTTAACTATGGCTATGCAATTCTCTTTACTAAAAACCCAGGGCTCCGGCAACGATTTCTTCCTGATTGATATCAGGCATCATAATGGCGCAATTACCAATGCCATGAAGAAGCAACTGGCCATATACTTATGCAACCGCGACTCTGAATTTGGCGCCGATGGTATTTTATATGTAGATAACAGCGCCGCGGGCGATGGAAAAATGGTGATATTTAATGCCGATGGCTCTGAGGCGGAAATGTGCGGCAACGGTATCCGTATCGTAGCGCGTTATGTATCCGAGCAAATAGATAAACCGGCCGTTATTATTGAAAATACAACCGGCATTCCTTACCCGCTTAATTTGGTTGAGGATTTTTATACTGGGCTCACTGCTTTCGAGCTTACTTTCCCAAAAGCTAATTTTGATTCGGGTAGTTTTCTTGTACAGGAAACCGGCACCGAATTAATCAGCGGACTGATACCCGAACTATCATCAGAACTTAAATTTACAGCGATAGCTTTACCAAACCCGCATATTGTGGCTTTGGTTGATGATATTAATGTAGATGAGCTGCGCGCATTAGGGCAAAAAGCAAATTCATCGTCACAAATATTACCGCATGGTGTTAACGTTAATTTTGGCAAAATAATAAGTAATAATAGTATTTATGTGGCTACTTATGAGCGCGGCGTAGGCATCACTTACTCTTGCGGAACGGGCATGTTTGCAACCACCATATCGGCTGCTACAGCAGGCTTTGTTAAAAAAGGCGAGTGGGTAACGTTATTTAATAAAGGTGGTTATACCAAATGTTTGGTAAATGAAGACCTGAGCGGCCGCATGATTGGCAACGCATCTTATATATATGACGCGGATATTGATTTCGACTTTGAAAATAATACTATTATTTCATCAAACAAGGGCAAATCATATATTAAAGAAGCCGACGCATACGATAAGCTTTTGGCCCATGTGAACGAGCTTAGCTAAAAAAGCTGTTACATTGACAATTGTTTAGTATAAATAGCTATATTCACCCCCTCATACAGTAAGCAATCCTTTGCTTACTTATTGTGATAAGGTTTAGGTTTAAGCCCCCAAACAGCGAGTGTAAGGGGGCTTTATTTTTTCTAAACAATCAACAATATTACAATATCATAACACACATAAATAATACAATTTAATATTTGCTTGATTGCGGTACGCTAAGTTTCGGAAGAGAGAAATTTTAGAACAGCCGCTGATTCTTGTATCGGGCGATTGCGGCAATTACCGCAATGCCTTCAACAAACTCAATAGAGCTAGGGGTATTAAGTATTTTTTATACAGCTTGCGCTTTTATCTACATTTCAATTACTTGGTGGTAGGGTCGGATTTACGGTATGCCCAGCCGAATATCAGCGGGAACACCCATAAACTAAATATCATGGCGCATAATATACCGCCAATTACTACCCTCGCCAATGGCCTCGAACTTTCGGACCCGATACCATGCGATAACGCTGCCGGGCACAAGCCAATTGCAGCCATTAGCGCTGTCATCATTACCGGTCTTATCCTTGAGTTTACACCCAATTTAATAGCCGTGTATAACGATTGTTTCTGGCCTTTCATGCCTTCCAGGTTTTGCTTAAATACGGTTATCAGTAGCACGCCATCCTGAATACAAATACCAAACAGGGCTATAAAACCAATACCTGCCGATATACTAAAGTTGGTACCTGTGATAAACAGGGCGGCAATACCGCCAACTATGGCAAATGGTACGTTAAGAAACACCAGCGATGCATCTTTAAAATTGCCAAACATCACAAACAGCAACAAGAATATCAACGCCAAACTAACAGGCACAACCTGGGTAAGTCGTTTTTCGGCACGTTGCTGGTTTTCAAAATCACCCTGCCATGCTAAATGGTAACCGCGTTTTAACTTAACTTTCGCATCAACTTTAGCCTGGGCTTCTTTAATAACGCTTCCCATGTCCCGGCCACGGATAGAGAACTTCAGCGTAGCGAAACGCTCGTTCTCATCACGATAAATTAAACAAGGACCGGTTTTTTCCTGGATATCAGCAATCTCCTTAATCGGTACTTTTGAACCGCTTTGCGTTGGCACCAGCAAGTTGCCAATGTCATCTGGGGTTTTACGGAAAGCTTCAGGGAAACGGATCCGGATATCAAATGTGCGCACACCCTCGTATAAGGTTGATGCCGCCTGCCCGCCTATTGCCATGGATATTACCGAGTTTGCATCGGCGGTAGCCACACCATATTGTGCCATTTTTTGCTGGTTAAGGTTAATATCGAGCTCGGGTAAACCTATGCTTTTAAGTACACCTAAATCGGCTATCCCTTTTACGCCTTTTAGTACCTGGTAAATCTCATTGGTCTTAGCTTCCATATAGTTTAAAGAGTCGCCATACACTTTTACCACAATTGAACCTTTAACCCCAGATACCGCTTCTTCCACGTTATCACTTATCGGCTGCGAAAAGTTAAGGTCAACACCCGGCAGATTGGCTAACTTGGCATTCATCTGGCTAATTAATTCCTCTTTCGTGATCTTTGGTTTCCAGTCTTCTTCATTATACATTACCACATCAAACTCATTGTTGTAAAAACCGGCAACATCGGTACCATCATCCGGCCGGCCGGTTTGTGATACGGTATATTGTACCTGCGGGAAAGTCATGAGTATTTTTCGAACCTGCGTGGCCGTTTCAACCGATTTCTCCAGCGAGGCACTGTATGGTAACTGAACCCGCAGCCATATCGCGCCTTCATCCAGCTCCGGCAAAAACTCACTACCTAAAAATTTAAAAGAGAATAAACCAAGCACCATTACAATAAGCGACACCGTAACAACCAATGTTTTTTGCTTAAATGCCCGGGTAAAGCCAAATAGCATAAACTTGGTAAGGTTATGCACAAAAGGGTTATGTTTTTCGTGTACATCTTTCTTTAGCAACATGCTTATTAAAACCGGCACCAGGGTTAACGTAGTTATTAATGCTCCTAATAAGGCAAAGCCAAGTGTGTAGGCCAATGGCGAGAACAATTTACCTTCTACTTTTTGAAACGCGAATACCGGCAATAGACCAGTAATGATGATCAGCTTGGCAAAAAATATAGCTTTACCAAGCACAGCGCCATTATTCTTGATAATCCCCATCTTCGAAAGCTTATTGAAACGGTCCATACCCAATTCAATCGCTTTATGATCCAGGATTACGAACATACCCTCTACCATTACCACCGCGCCATCTATAATAATACCGAAATCGACCGCGCCTAATGAAAGCAAGTTGGCCGACATGCCCATTAAATGCAGGCATATAAATGCAAACAGCAGGGCCATCGGGATAATAATGGATACAATAAGCGTGGTGCGCCAGTTAAACATAAATAGCGATACCAGGAAAGTAACCAGCAGGATACCTTCTATCAGGTTATGCAATACCGTATGTGTTGCATAACCAATCAGGTCTGAACGATCATAATACGGAACGATCTTGGTATCGGCCGGTAAAACATCATTATTAAGCTTATTTATTTCGGCCTTTAGGGCGGTAACTACCGCCGTTGGGTTCTCGCCTTTACGCATTACAATGATTGCTTCTACCGCATCGGGATCATCCGTTACCGTGCGTTTACCGTCATTGTCAATAATAGCATCGCTTCGGCCAACCCAACCCAAACGCGGAACGTTTGATATGGATACCGTTGCCACATCCTTCACCAAAATAGGCACACCGTTGTTGTTGCTTACAATGATGTTGTTGATCTCGTTAATATCATTGATCAAACCAATACCCCGCACCGCGAAAGCCTGGTTATTTTGCACAATCATATCGCCACCAACGTTGATATTGGTTTTTTGCACTGCCGAATACACATCCAGCGGGGTGATGCCTAAACTGGCCAGTTTACCCGGGTCTACCGTTATCTCGTAAGTTTTTGTTTTACCGCCGAAGCTGTTGATATCACCAATGCCGGGTATAGCCCTTAACCTGCGGTCAATCACCCAATCCTGTATGGTTTTCAAATCCCTTACATCCCTAAAAGTGCTTTTTAGCGTGTAACGGAAAATCTCACCGGTAGGGCCGGTTGGTGGCTGTACAGATGGGGTAATGTTATTAGGCAAATTGGCATTAGCCAGCAGGAACATCACTTGCTGCCTTGCTTCCTGGTCTTCTACACCATCATCAAAAATAACTTTAACGTAGCTTAAGCCAAATATGGTAGTTGAGCGCAGGCTCGTCTTTTTTTGTACCGGATTTAAAGCAATCTCAATAGGGATAGTTACCAGTTTTTCAACCTCTTCGGCACTTTGACCCGGCCATTGGGTGATGATATCTATCTCGGTATTGGTAACATCAGGGAATGCCTCGATAGGCATTTGTAAAAAGGTGATTATACCGCCTGCAATCAACACCCCGGCTAAAAACAAAATAAGGTATTTGTTTTTTAACGAAAACCCGATAACACCCTTCAAAAATTTGATCATTATATGCTTTTTTAGGGGTGATTAATTATTTAATGAACCATAGATCAATAACGCGTCCGACCCGATGATTTGCTCACCTGGTTTTACACCGCTTTTGATGTACGTCGTTTTACCGTTGGTGCTCAATATCTCTACCGGTCTTATTTCGATATGCTTTTGGTCATGATAGATCACTACATAGTACTGGCTGTTATCAAAAACCAAATCGCTGCTTGATATGGATATAGCTTGTTTGTTTTCGTTGTTGTACATGGTAACGGTAGCAAACATCTGCGGCTTTAACAGGTAGCCGGGGTTAGGTAAAACAACCCTCATTTTCATTACCTTGCTGGTAGGGTCAAGCACGTTAGTGATCTTATCAACCTTGCCTTTAAAAACTTTATCAGGGTAAGCGATGGTAGTTACATCAGCCTCATCACCTTCGTGCACCTTGCTAATGCTTTCTTCATACACATTGGCTTCTACCCAAACATTTTGCAGATCGGATACCGTGAAAAGCGCAGCGTTATTATCCGGGCGGATAGCCATGCCGTTGTTCGCATTTTTTTGTACGATGAACCCGTCAACAGGCGATTTAAGTGCAAACTGCCCGTTTGTATTATTACCGTTAATGCTCATGATCTTTTCGGCTGCTGTTTTAGCGGCAACAGCCTGCTGATAATTAACTTCGGCCGTGGTAACATCAACCTGCGATGCTAAGCCGCTTTTAAACATTTCCTGCTGTTGTACCAGTTGTTTTTGGGTTAAGCGAACAGTAGCTTCGTCGCTAACCAGGTTAGAGTTGTAGTTGGCAACCTCGGCACTTGACACCTCGCCCAGCACCTGGCCAGCATGAACGTAATCGCCGGGCATTACGGTAATACCCGATACGTTACCACTCACCAGCGGGAAAATATTGGCTACTTTATCTGCATTAAAATCCACAATGCCGTTAAACTTAATCGCATCGGTTACCGGCGATACTTTTACGGTATCAACCTTAAGCGTGTGCATTAACGAATCGGGGATTACATAGGGTTGGCGTACATCCTGCTCATCGGTATTTGAATGACAAGAGAATAGCCCACCGATGAGTAAACAACCGGATAAGGTGTAGAATGTATATTTGATAAATCTTTTCATTATTATGTAGATAGCTGATGCTTTTTATTGCTGATTAAAAAATGGTGTGCCTGTAACGTAGTTCAACTGCTCTAAGGATAAAATGCGGTTAAGCTGCAGGGTGTTTATTTGCAGGGTATTGGTTTTATAGGAGTCGTAAAAATCAAGGAAATCTAACATGCCAATATTACGCTGCTCGTAATTTTTGTATACTTCCTGTATCAGGTGGGTAAAATCATCCTTAAATTTTGGATCGAAGCCATTAGCGGTTTTTTCTAACCTTAAAGCGATTTTATAATTGGTAGCCACATCGCTTTCAACCTGATTTTGCGTGCTTTGCAACTGCACTTTACTTTGGTCAATAGCTATCCTTGCTTGTTTAATAGCGCCCTGGTTACGGTTAAAGAAGGGCAGGTTAAATTCAACACCCGCGCTAAGAAAATTTTGACCGTAAGCACCCAATTTATCATAGTTTACAGATAATGAAAGATCGGGAATAGCAGTTGCTTTTTGCAATTGGAGGTTCATGTTGTTGTAATCAACCGCTACTTTGCTGTTTTTAAGATCGTAACGATTCAATTCGGCCGAATCAAGCAATTGCTGATAAGTAACATTGGCTACTATATCTTTACCGGTTAGCGCATCGTTTACCTGCGGATCAACAGCGGTATTGGCCGGGATATGCAGCAACATTTTTAAATCGCTTTCGGATGTATCAACGGTGGTTTGCAGGCTCACATACTCTGCCTGCAGCGAATATAGTTGCGATTGGATGCGCAGTAATTCCTTTTCGGCGATGTTACCCTTGGCATATTGCTCCTTAAAAGCACCCAGGGTTTTAGATAAAGAACTAATTTCCTGGTCATACACCTTAGCCGACTGGCGCTGGTAGTAAACATTGTAAAAATCGCTTCTCAGGCTAAATCTTAAAGTACGCAGCAAGTCAAAAAATTGGTAGCGAGCCTGGTCAACACCAATTTTGGCTAATAAAATGCTTTTGTTACGTTTGCCGGCAGTAGTAAAAAGCTGCGATACGCTAAATGATTGCTCGCTATAAGCGTTGGGTACGCCGGTGGCATATACGCCATTGTTAAAGCTGAAATCGGGATTAGGGAAAACCTTGGCGGTTATAATGGCGGCATTGGCATTATCAATATTGTAACGCTGTGCTATTAATTGCAGGTTCTCTTTTAAGAATCGGTCTTCGGCCTGCTTTACGGTGAATTTGATTGTATCTGTTTGCGCGTACGCTTTAGGCATACACGTAAGGCAGACAACCCCCGCTATAAAAAGGCCAATTATATTATTTTTAAACATGCTTAATATATTAAGCCACAGAATTAACTTAAAGTTATTTTCTTTGGCGATACAAAGGTAGGCACCTCAAATTAAGCCTGACTTAATCTGCCATTAGATTTAGATTAGAAGTTGATTATTTTACGCTAATTATAAATGTTTTTACAATAAAATGCACAGGATTTTGCCAAAATGGCAAACATTTGCAAATATGGAATGATTCGGGAATGTTTTATGATTTCTTACGATCAGTCCTTAATCATATAGCCCATACCGATGATGGTATGGATAAGCTGTTTGGGATAGCCTTTATCAACTTTTGCGCGCAGGTAATTAATGTATACATCAATCAGGTTAGTACCCCGGTTAAAGTTTATCCCCCAAACAGATTCGGCGATATAAACTCTTGACAGCACCCGGTTTTTGTTGTACATCAATACCTCCAGCAAAGTAAATTCCTTCACCGTTAGCATAATCATATGGCCGGCACGGGATACGGTTTTGCGGTAGCAATCTATCTCCAGGTCTTGCACTTTGTAAACGGTGCCCGGCAGCACCATATTTCTGCGCCGGTTGAGGGCCTTGATACGGGCTAACAACTCATCAAAGTGGAATGGTTTAATCAGATAATCGTCGGCTCCATTTTCAAGGCCCTGTACCTTGTCGTTAACAGTACCCAAGGCGCTTAGCATTAAAATAGGGGTTTCTTTTTTATATTGTCTTATCTGCTTACAAAGGTCGAAGCCATTAACATGCGGAAGAACAACATCCATTATCACCAAATCAAACTCGTTCTCCAGCGCCAGCTTGCGCCCCATATTGCCATCATAGGCCGGGGTTACCTTATAAAATTGCTCCTCAAGGCCCTTTTTTATAAAAGCGGCAACCTTTGGCTCATCCTCTATAAGCAGTATATTCATTTTAACAGGGGTATACTTACAAAGATACCTGATATACACATCCGCAGGCATTAGAACGTTCTAATGCAGATTAAAATTTTCTAATCCCGATAGCAAGCTTATAGCATCTGATTATTAAAAGCCGCAATACAGCATCGGCACTTCGCCTTGTTTAATAATTTTTAGTTATTTTACGGTGGAATTTATCACAGCAGGCCCAAAAAGCAGTTTAATTATTTAGGATTAATGGAAATAAACAAATTATCTATCATCATCCCGGCCTATAATGAAAGCCGTACCATCCATTTAATCTTAAATAAAATTAAAGCTGTTAAGCTTACTAACAACATCGAAAAGGAACTGATCATCGTAAACGATTGCTCAACCGACGATACCGAAAAAGCCATCCAGGATTATCAGGCCCAACACCCTGAACTGAACATTCAATATTTTAAACATGAAACCAATCAGGGGAAAGGCGCGGCCCTGCATACCGGCATTGCCAAAGCCACCGGTGATTATGTGATCATTCAGGATGCGGATTTAGAATATGACCCCGAAGAATACAACGACCTGTTAAAACCCGTAGTAAAAGGCTTTGCCAACGTGGTATATGGCTCGCGGTTTATGGGTGCCAACCCGCACCGGGTGTTGTTTTTTTGGCATACCATAGGGAATAGATGGTTAACTTTCTTTTCCAACGCTTTTTCTAACATGAACTTAACAGATATGGAAACCTGTTATAAATTGTTTGAACGAAAGCTGATCCAATCCATATCACTTACCGAAAAACGTTTTGGCTTTGAGCCGGAAGTAACCATAAAACTCTCCCGCATTGATGACCTGCGCCTGTATGAAGTGGGTATATCTTACTATGGCCGTACTTACCTGGAAGGCAAAAAAATTGGCTGGAAGGATGGCGTACGTGCTATTTACTGTATTTTGAAGTACGGAATGTTTAAGGCGAAGTAAACACTATTACCCACCAATAGCCATCAGCGCGAACTTCTTTATTATTTTCTTTTTAATATAACATTGCGCTTGCTAATGAACAATATTATTAGCAAGTCTCCTGTTTTAATAATATCCCAACGCTTCAAAGTTAAATAATAGTAAATAATTATCTGAAAAGAAAACATTTCTTAATTGCACACGTTGCTTACTTTACAACCTGTGGCT
>Ga0302233_10001870_pt1 | contig 13906 bp, 17 predicted proteins | sample II_Palsa_N3_1_FD_193516 | JGI IMG/M metagenome (GOLD analysis project Ga0302233, IMG submission 193516) | Peat permafrost microbial communities from Stordalen Mire near Abisko, Sweden - II_Palsa_N3_1 | ecosystem: Environmental > Terrestrial > Soil > Palsa > Peat permafrost | place: Sweden... | reverse complement strand
CCCCCCCCCCCCCCCCCCCCCCCCCCCCCCCCCCCCCCCCCCCCCCCCCCCCCCCCCCCCCCCCCCCCCCCCCCCCCCCCCCCCCCCCCCCCCCCCCCCCCCCCCCTGTTGGGTCTCTTAAGTATTCCAATCTGATATACCTGCATCGCACGCCGCTTGAATGTTTCCAAGATGCGATTGGAATCGCGGCGCCAGAGGCGAGTGTTGTTTGTGTTGCGGGAATTGCCAGCTTTCGTGCGAATGCCGAGGGACTTCATCGTGATGGCGTGCGTGAAGGCGATCAACTTGGCGAGGTTCTCAGGCTGGTAACGCACGAGCAGGGTGCACAGAGACTCAAACAGGAGAAGTCGAGGTGAGCGGATGCCATTTCCCTGGTGGTTAAATTTAAAGGGTTGTGAGAGACGAATGCGAACAAAGAGTTTCGTACCACAACAGTCACCTCCTGGAGGGACTCTTCCTTGAAAAAGTAGTCGAGCATCGCCAGTTCATCTCCATCGGGCAGGTTATTTTCGTCTAAAGTATAATTTTTATTTTTAAGAAGAGATTTCAAGTTGTCGCTTACCAAATTCGCCCAAATTTTTGAGCTTTAGAAAGGAAAGCAGCTCGGGCAAGACCTCGGAGGAAGCGTCAAGGACGAGAGTCTCAAAGCGGGCCCGGTCTTCTGGCGTCTCAACAGGAGTCTTCGTAGTGCGGAAACGCGACGCACCACGCTCGAGAATTGCATTGACTTCTGCCACAATGTCGCCTTTGATCAGGTGGGCAGCGTCGACAGAGGCAGCTAGACCTGCCGCCACCTGGGATGGAGTTGATGCCGTGGGCGTACCAGCAGAGACATTTTCCTCACGCAGCGTGGAGGAGCCGCTCGACAAATCGGTAAAAATCGAGGCAATCATAACAGGGAGTAGCTCGTTGTCGTGCCTCTCGACCGTGCTCACGTATTGATCCACGATAGCTACCACACACACACACACAAAAAAAAATAAATAAGTTTTCAAACAAGTAGGCTTCATATTGTTACGCTTGAGCTGTTTGTTGAGAGGTGTCTGGACGCGGAACGATTTGTACGCACCGTTCATGGGCTCGATGCCATTCGCCAGAGATAGGGTGCGCGGTGGCAGGCCAACCGGGTTGACGATAGGACTAGCTACGTCGAGCTCTTCGCCCGCGTTCTCGGATGACGGGGCGGGTGATGGCTTTCCGACAAAGTCGTCCAGGAAGAGAGCCAGATGGGATCGCAAAAACTTGCGCTGCGAGGGAAAATTGTCGAGGAGGGCAACAACAAGGGCTGGAGTCTGCACCAATTCGCGCGACAGCAAAGACCTCGCCAAGGATATCGCCTTGGCCGCTTCAGGATGTGCTTGTGTAGCCGCTGGCGCATCCTGGATGAAAGGTTTTCCATTTACATACTTGAAAATAGCGTATGTTCTTTACGTCGGCCTGGAAGCTGCTGAGAACAAACGCAGCATCGAGGATCGTCCTCGCTTGGTGACGATGAAGAGACCATAAGTTGGCTACTTCGGTTTGCACGGTAGCATCGTTTTGGCCACTAGAGCTGATTAGCTCGGAGACGCGATTGTGCTGGAACTGCCACATTCCCGTGGCACTCCACAAGCCTGCCTGACCGGCTGGTCCACTGGCACCCCAGACATTCGGCAGTTGATGCTTGAATTCTGTCGGGTGGGGCAAGGCCGATTGCAGCTTGCCGTTGACGAGTGAATAAAAGCTATTTTTTCTTATCAGTTGAAAGGGGACTGTGGAATAATTTTCTATCCGTCTTACAAAGAAGCGGACGAGTCAACGACGACGAGGGACAGGCGGTGGTAGAGGAGACGAACGACGCCCGATGGCTGGTGCTGCTTTTCATTGGACAGCCTAACGAGGACACGGGTCTGGACCGAGTTTCCGATGAAGGCACACACGTAGACCGTCATGGATGTGTCGAGGATCAGGAGCTCGTGTGTGACCGGGTGTGTCGCGTAAGCGACGATTCGGGGTGGGAGGAGAGCGGACGTGGGAGAGGTGGACGACGCCAGGCCCCAGACGAGCGACTGGACGGGCCCATTGGCCTCGTGCGCCCAAAAGTAGCACATGTCTTCTTGTTTGTCTGCGGGGGTGGGCAGCGAGCTGGCTCCCAGGGACGTGCAGACGGTGGGGAGAAAGGCAAGTCCGCCATCGATACTGAGGATCTTGACTGGGGGGACGCCGTGGAGGAGGGCCTTGAGCGCGACAGACGCCCAGACGACGTCGAGCTGCTCCGAGGCATTCTCCTGGACGAGTAAAGGGATGACGCTGACGTCGCAGATGTCGATCCCCCTGCTGTCGGTATAGACGTCAGAGTAGACGAGGACGGCAGCGTTTTCGGCGCCACTTCGCTCGATGACGGCTTCTCGGATGCGAACGGACGACTCCACGGGCACCTTGTCGCGCACGGTGCGACTCCAGGCGGATCGCCTGCGGTTGTACATCCACCCCTCGAGCGACCCGTCTTCGCGGATGACCCACGCGTGCTGCGAAAAGGGCAGGGTTGGGGCTGTGACCGTGATAGCAGAAGTCGACTCGCCGGAGCTCCCGCTCCCGCTCATCATTGCCGCTGTGGCGGCTGCAGTGGCGGCGGCGGCGGCGGCGGTGCTGCTCGTGTTTACTTGCTCGGGCACGACGCTCGTGCTGAGGACTACCTCGACGACGGGCGCGTGCTGTGAGCTCACGAGGAGGTTGGACAGGCTATCGAGCAAAGGCGAGCTCTCGCCCAACAAGGCAGAGTTTGCGTTGAGCAGCGTTTGCGTCAGTGCAGACTGCGTCGCCTCGTTGAGCACGGATCCGCCGACACCTGCTGCCGCGGCCGCAATGGCAGCCGACGCGTTGTTGCTGCCCACTCCACTGTTGTTGTTGCCGAGATTGCTCCCAGAACCACCGGATCCACCGACCCCGCCAGAGCCAGCACCACCAGCACCACCGGACCCGCCACTTACCCCGGCGCCACCGCCGCTGGCCGCGATCGCGCCCGGCACAACGTCAAACGAGACGAGGGTCTGCCCTCCGCCGCGCATCGACAGCATCACATGACCTGGGAACACCCACACCCGGCTGACGGTGCCGCCGCTGCCGGCCGCAAGCTGCAATGGGCTGATCGACGACGCAAACACGCTGGCGAGCGTGTGGCTACCGCGCAGCGTCGACGGGGTCCACGCCGTCAGCAGGGGCATGAGGGTCGCCTGCATTTGGTGGACACGAGATGACCGGAACGAATTACGTCAACCTTGGGGATGGATCGTGTAAACGAGCTGCTGCAAGGCATTCAGCCAGTCACTCAGGCCGTCGTGGGCGCGAGCGTGCTGCTGTCGGTCATCAGCTGGATTGGGGGCTCGGTCGAGCTCAACGGCAGCGTTGCGTCGGGCCTGTGGACGCACTTGGGCGCGTCCGGATTGTATGTTTTGCCTGCGTGTCCCTCAGTAAACCTCTGCTGTGATTCTAGTGTGCTGCCGCCATCGATGCACGTGTGGGCGCTCCTGACGGCCGGGCTATTCGAGTACTCTTTCCTCCGCGTACGTTTCCGTGGTTTGTGCGCTTTTCTCATCTGCCGCAGATGCTCGTGACGGTCGCCATTGTCGGCGCGGCCTGCAAGTACTTTGAAGGCGTGTGGGGCTCGATTGAGCTCGCCAAGTTCGTCGTCATCGTCAACGTCACGTCAGCGCTCGTTTCGGTTATCTTCCAGGTCTTCATCTACGCCCTCACCTTTGATACGTCCATCCTGTACGTTACACTGTATCACTGGGCATGTCTCATACCAACACGCCGTGCGCCTAGGTACGAATCGTACGTCAATGGACACATTGCACTCATCCTGGCGTTCACCGCAGCCCTGAAGCAACTCATCCCGGAGCAAGTTTTGTTTTCCCTTGAGCCTGTCCGCCTGCGCGCAAAGGACGTCCCGGCACTTGCCGTCTCGCTTGCACTCCTTGCCACGATCCTCACTGGACACTTCCTCTTGGCCGTCTTCTCGTTAACAGGGTTTTACTCGGGCTGGGCGTATCTCCGATTTTTCCAAGTAAGAGAAGGACTTTTTCTACAACAACTAAAGACATAATACAATTTTTATGCTTTTTTTTTTTTTTTTTTTTTTTTTTTTTTTTTGCAGGTGCGAGACGGCCTCAATGGCGACCGCAGCGAGACCTTTGCCTTTGCAATGTTTTTCCCCGAGCCCCTTCAGTAAAAAAAGTTTTCTTTTCTTCTTTTGCTTTCTTTAAAATAACGTTTCCAAAGACCACTGGCCAAGACTGCGTCGACTGTCGTTTTCCGTTTCCTGGTCCTTTTGCGCATGTGCGAGCGTGTGGAGCCTCGAACGCAAACGGAAATCGAGATGGAAGAAGCTATCCACGTGCGCAAGGATGCTCCTTCAATGCTCGGCACAGATACTGCCGACGCGGAGCGAAGGCGCCAGAAGGCCCTGACTGCGCTGGAATCACGTCTGGCCGTGCCGCAGCCACAGACCCGATTCGCGACTCCGAAAGTTGCCGGAGCAACGTCATCCTCGTCTGCTGTTGCATCGTCAGTACCGACAGCTGCCGCAAACAGTGGCGTAGGCACACCTGTTTCCACCACGGTCTTGCTAGTTGCCGCGCCTGACGGAGAGTCTGATACACATGAAGAGACTGTCTAGCTCATTTTCTAATCACCTCCGCCCTTCCTTGATCTTGTCTTTTTTTTTTTTTATTGTTTGTGGTTGCCCAAAAGAAAGAAAAAAATTTTTATTTTTTTTGCGTTAAAATGTCTATTTCTTTCCAGACTGTACTTGGCCCAGTTCGGCCGACGTGAGGCGATGCATATAGTCCAGTTGGTCTTTGTTGTAAAACAGCATGTAAGCTTTGGTCTGGACAACTTCGCTCGTGTGCACCTTTGTGACCTTGTCGTCGTCAATCTTGAACCATTCCTCGTTGGCGAGGACGTACACGACGTAATGGCCTGTCTCCATTGTGCCCACATGCGTGATCACGGCAAAAAGTGAGTACTCATGTCCTAGCGCGAGGATGTTTGGAACCACTCCCCTAGAGAAATACCGAATTGAAACTTTTTATTTTGTGAAAAACAGTTTCGATACTCTGGGACAGAGGCTGTGGAGCCCAAATTGGCCGACATGAAGGGCGCAAGGTTGAGTTTGGTGGGGAAGCTGCAAAAAGTGTCTATTTTGGCGCTGTTGCTGGCCCCAGTGAGCGTGTGCTCGAATCGCTTCAGGTGGATCGTGAGAACACAAGGCGCCTTCCAGATCGAGAGCTGCTTGGTCGACGCTTGATTACTCCCACAGTGCCCGCAGCGAACATCGCCCATCCCCAACCGCTCTGGGTGAGTGAATCGTCTGAGGCAGCCCATCAGCGTGTCCTCTGCCGTATCCGCAGGGGCGTGCTTTTTAAGAGAGAGGTCGACCGAGATGTCGAAAAAGGGATCACGGGCCGATGAAACGTGCCCGCACGAGAGACACGTCACGTCTGACTTGAGATTTCCTTTGAAGACCTTGTGGATAACGCACTGGCAATCAGACGGCGTTCCTGTAACACCGCCTTAGTTTGTATTTCCATATCTCCGTACCCAGCAGATGTGTGTGCAGGCCATTTAGAAGCGTGATGAAAAACTCGTGGGCATCCTGTTGCTCATATCCCGCAAGCTCGTTCGAATACGACCACACTGAATGGAGAAACTTGTGAGGGGCAAACGGCGCGTGCTCTCCAGAGTAGGCCTAGAGCAACAGATTCGTTAGGTGAAGGCTTTGTATTTTCAAGCACCTCCATAAAGAGAGAATCCAAGGAGCACGCCAAACAAGGCCCTTGCGGCGTCTGCGCAGACGTCTCGGAGCCCCGCTTGCAAGCCTTTGGGCTGTTGTTTTTTAAAAAATAAAATAAGAAAGATACATTAACAAAATTACAAGGCACACTCGCATACTTGTGGCCGTCCGACAGGAAAAACGACCGCATCATCGGGTTGTGCAGGATGGCTTGCAAAGTCGTGTTCATGAAGCAGGTTGAGCCCAGGTTGAACAGTCCTCGGAGGCCTGCCACATCTATTTAATCTGCAATGTTGGGACGTGATACATACGTGTGCACTTGACGATGGTGCCGTTGTTGCGGATGCTCTCATGCTCGCGCCTCCTATCTTCGGATCGCACTAGGGGAAAGCGAGCACGCTTGATCGGCGGCTGTCCCTCGTCAGACCTCCAGAGCATGTCTGAGCCCGGAGGGGTACACAGCTTGATTGAGCTGATCTTGTCGTACAGCTTGCGCATGTACTGCCAAATCAACTTGTCCGCATCCGCATTGTACACATAGTCGTCGCACACACTGCAAAACAGGTGTTTGCTCACAAGGTCGATCGCTGCATTCCCCGTTTGTTAGTGATGCAGGATGGCTATTACGTACCAAATCGGTGACCGTGTTCGGCAAGGTGGGACCTGAGATGGCTTCCGCCGCACATCAGCGAGACACAGTGGAGGCATCCGTGCACACGCTTTGTGGAGCCGCACTCGCCGCAGTTGACAGGCGGGAACTTTCATTGTTAAGCGAATGTTTTGGTCTTTCAGCACAGAGAGAGAGAGAGAAAAAAAAAGAAACCTTGGTGGGTTGTGCCTGCGGCTGTTGCTGCTGCGACGGAGGGGGCGCGGTGTACACCGGCTTCACTCCTGACGCCAAGGTCGCATACGTCGTCCAATCGAGCAGCGTGCACAGTGATGCCAGCATCGTGTCGTTCCGAAAGATGTCGTGAGTGTGCGCAGCCATTGCCTGCTGTGATTTTCTTCTGTGGAAAACACAAACACACACACACACAAAAAAAAAACAAGGTCATCCGCTTGCGTCAGTCCGGACATACATGTCGACTAAGATAAAAGTCTTTCACACTGAATGCGCTCGACAATGTACTGCGTAGTTTTAAGCAAAGAGAGGGTTGTGCACTTTACGGGGCGCATTGCGAACCCACTTGCGAAAGTAGTCTTGAAGATGCGCTGCCATGTCGTCCTTGTGCTGGACAGGCAAACATAACAAAGCCTGCATTTTATATACATATTCTTTTAAAAATAAAAAAAAATTTTTGTTTTTGAAAAGATACAGGCTCAAGCGCCTTCAGCGAGTCGAGCGTCATAACACTGTTGCCGTCGTGGGACTCGAGAAGAGAGAGGAAGAGACGTCCGGGAATGGAATGGATCTGACACTGACGAGAGAAACGTTATGCGCAATCCCCTCAAAAAAAAAGGACATCTACTTACGTGAGTCAGAACGGCAGCACCGGCACCTTCGATCACATTTGGAGCCTCGAGAGGCGGTGCAATCGCCTGGCCTCCCGCAGCAGACGTTTGCAGCACACGGAGAAGTGGGGGGAGGACCTCGTGATCTGCGGAACGATCGGTCAGGTAGTTGGCTAACCGGAGCGACTCGAGTGCCACGACGCTCTTGGCGTTGATCTTGCTAAAGAGTTTGCTGGAGAAATCTGATGCCCTCTCGATGGGAATTGCACCGCGGCAAAGCAGCAGCATGCACGCGCTGCCATCATCAACGTTGTAGAGGTCACATGCGGTCGAAGACGACGGGCCACTCTTTCTCACCCCTGCGACTGACGAAGGTTCACCATACAGGTACTGAAAGAGAAGATTTTCAATACAAAACAAAAAAAATTTTTTTTTTATTTTTTGGTTTTCTTACGGGAACGCTGGGCACGACTAGTTGGCCGACGTGGCGCTTGATCGGAAAGACGGCCTCAAGCGAGTGCTCGCCAGGGCCTGCAAACCCGACCACGAGCGTGTTTGTGCTCTTGCAGACGTCAGCATCACTTGCGTTGTCCCATTTCCAGTGCACGCCCTCGACCTTGCGCAACGCCGCATGCACGCTTGCGGGCCTCGATGCACCACCCACGACAACAATGTCGTCGATCGAGTTTTCCGTGTCAGACTCGATGCCGTACCAGTGCGGCTTGAATTGCATCGACGACTGATGCTGCTGCTGATGACGGTGCTGCCTCTTTTGCACCGCCTGGCCAAACTCGCCACCGCTCACATCGGACGATAACGACGAGGACGATTCCTCCCCCGCCTCGTAATCGCTGTCATCATCAGACGAATCGTCGGGGGGGTCAAAGGTGCTGGACATTCAGTTGGCAAATGGGAAGGCCGTATGAAAATAGGGACAACATATCGGGCCATGTGGCGCGGCCATGTGGCAGTCATTTTCTGAACTTTTTTTTTTTTTTGGAACCGCGCGTTGTTTTTGCTCCGCGCGTTGTTTTTGCTCCGCGCCTGAAAAATACAAGCCGCCCTTCTGCTCGACCGTACCCTTTGCTGCCCGTGCTTCCTTTCTTTTCGAGTTCGAAAGGGTGTTTTTGTTGAAGATTTCTACTCTTTTTTTTTTTTATCTCGTCTTATGAAAAAAATCTCCCTCGTTTTCTTTTCGTGTTCGTTCGTCGTGCCTGCAAAGGACTAAAATTCCCTGTGTCTGCACTACTCTTTCCGACCACTACTTCTTCCCCCCCCCTCCAAACACACACACACATACACACACGCGCGCGCGTTGTTCTAAATTTTTATTTATTTGCACAGTTTGAGGCGCAGGTATTCCAAAACCCCTCACGTAAAAAAAAAAAAGAGCAAGATGGCCACCGAAGAGTTTGACGGAGCGATCGGTATCGATCTCGGCACAACCTATTCGTGCGTTGGTGTCTGGGTCCAGGACCGCGTTGAGATTATCGCCAACGACCAGGTAAAAATAAAATAAAAAAATCCAAAGTTTTATTAAATACCTTTCTGCTCTTCCCCTTTTCTCTAGGGCAACCGCACCACCCCTTCGTACGTCGCCTTCACCGAGACTGAGCGTCTCATTGGTGACGCTGCCAAGAACCAGTCGGCCATGAACCCCAAGAACACTGTCTTCGATGCCAAGCGTCTGATCGGCCGCCGCTTCAACGACGCCTCGGTCAAGAGTACGTCTTTTTTTCCCCCCTTCTTTCCTTTGGCTAATTGCTTTGTGTGTGTGTGTGTGTGTGTGTTTTCAGAGGACATGATCAACTGGCCCTTCACCGTTATCGAGAAGGACGAGAAGCCCTACATCCAGGTCGACTACCTCAAGGAGCAAAAGGAGTTCAGCCCCGAGGAGATCTCCTCCATGGTCCTCATCAAGATGAAGGAGACCGCTGAGGCCTACCTCGGCAAGTCTGTCAAGAAGGCCGTCGTCACTGTCCCTGCCTACTTCAACGACGCCCAGCGCCAGGTATTACAAAAATAATATTTCACTCGCAGTTGAATTAAAAAATTCTCCTTTTTTCAGGCCACCAAGGATGCCGGTCTCATTGCCGGCCTCGAGGTCCTCCGTATCATCAACGAGCCCACCGCTGCCGCCATCGCCTACGGTCTCGACTCGAGCAACGACAAGAAGAAGAAGGAGCGCACCGTCCTCATCTTCGATCTCGGTGGCGGTACCTTCGATGTTTCCCTCCTCACCATCGACTCTGGCATCTTCACCGTCAAGGCCACCGCTGGTGACACTCACCTCGGTGGTGAGGACTTTGACAACCGCATGGTCGAGTACTTTAAGGGTGAGTTCAAGAAGAAGCACAAGAAGGACCTGAGCGAGAGCGCCCGTGCCGTCCGCCGTCTCCGCACCGCCTGCGAGCGCGCAAAGCGCAACCTCTCGGCCGCCACCCAGACCACCATCGAGATTGACTCGCTCTTTGATGGCATCGACTTTGCCAGCACCATCACCCGTGCCAAGTTTGAGGAGCTCAACATTGAGCTTTTCACTGGCTGCCTCGAGCCCGTCGACAAGGTCCTCAAGGACTCCAAGGTCAAGAAGGAGGCCGTTGACGACATTGTCCTCGTCGGTGGTTCCACCCGTATCCCCAAGATTCAGTCGCTCCTCCAGGTAAAGAAGAAGAAGAAGAAGAAAAACAAAAAACAAATAGAAACAATCGTCTGTTCTCACCCTATTTTCGTTTATTTTATTTGCACATTTTATAGGAGTTCTTCAAGGGCAAGTCTCTCAACCGCTCGATCAACCCCGACGAGGCCGTCGCCTACGGTGCCGCCGTCCAGGCCGCCGTCATCATGGGCAAGCAGAACGAGAAGACTGAGAACCTCCTCCTGCTCGACGTCGTCCCCCTCTCGCTCGGTGTCGAGATGCAGGGTGGCGTCTTCTCGGTTGTTGTCCCCCGCAACACCCCCATCCCCACCATCAAGAAGAAGGTCTTCACCACCACCCAGGACGGCCAGACCACTGTCGAGTTCCCCATCTATGAGGGTGAGCGCCCCATGTGCAAGGACAACAACCTCCTCGGCCGCTTTGAGCTCACCGGCATCCCCCCGGCACCCCGCGAGACCCCCGAGCTCGAGGTGACCTTTGACCTCGACGCCAACGGTATTCTCCACGTCACCGCTGAGGACCGTGCCACCCACCGCAAGAACGACATCACCATCAAGAACGACTCTGCCCGCCTCTCGTCGTCCGACATCTCGCGCATGCTCGCCGATGCCGAGAAGTTCAAGGAGGAGGACCGCAAGAACCGTGAGCGCGCCGCCGCCCGCGACGCCCTCAAGCACTACGTCTACCAGATCCAGGACCAGCTGAACGACCCCCAGGTGCTCCTCAAGTACCACGGCGATGTCGACGCCCTCACCGAGGCCCTTGCTGAGGCCCTCGTCTTTGCCGAGTCTGACGAGTCGGCCGACAAGGCCGAGATCCAGGCTAAGCAGAAGGCCCTCGAGAAGAAGGTCGGCCCATCCTTTGGCCGTGTGTACAAACAGAAGTAAATGCCTAGTTCCTCTGTCAGCCTTCCCAAAAAAAAAAACAAAAAAAAAGACCACCGAAATTTTTCATCCACGTGGCCAATGTTTGCGTACGCAGTCGCGGTGGTCCTGGCTGCAGCAAGTGTCGCGACGGCGACGGCAACGGCAACAGCAACGGGACGGCTCGATGGTAAGCTCGTACCCACGCAGTTCCTTGTGGACATCGCGATGCTGGCTCCGACGACAAAAGTCGTGCTCAACAATGGCGAGTTTACGGCCTTTGTCCGCGAAGACGGCGGCTTTACATTGTACGTCCTGCGCACACGGGGGAGCAAGCAGTAATTTATAGCTTAAATACAGCCATGGCGTACCCACGGGCAAGTATACGCTCGATGTCTACAGTGGGACGCACTCGTTCGACAAACTAAGGATTGACTACGTCGCCAACGACAAATCCAAGACTCGTGTGGCACTTGCGACCATCAGCACCGAGGCACCCGTCGGAGACTCGCTGCCCTACCCTGTTCGCCTCGAGGTCAAAACACCTGTCGACTATTTTGTGGTAAAGAAAAGGTACAACTCGCGTTCTTTATCTCATGGTATATTCTGCTGGGTTTAGAAACGAGAAGGCTGGAGCATCATGAGCCTCTTGAGCAATCCCATGCTCTTGATGATGGCTGCCACGATGGGCATGGCCTACCTCTTGCCAAAGATGACTGAGGGCCTCGGTATCTGCAAATCCTCGAAGGAAAGCAAAAACTAAGATATATTATTTTTCAGACCCCGAGGCTCTCAAGGAGGCCCAGCAAGCCGCGGATATCTTTGTAGGACAATAAAAATCTTCGAAAGTCAATCTGACACAACGAAAATAGGGCAACAGTGGCGACGTTTCTCAGAAGCTGACCCAAGTGTTTTCGGGGTCAGCACCGGCTGGTTCCACCACCCCTTCTTCGAAAAAGGAGGCGAAAAAGGCCAAATAAAACGTTTTTTGTCATCGCGAACCAGCAGAAATAAAATAAAAAAATTTTTGAAGACAAGAAAACGCAAAAATGACATTGGAAATTATACACACATTTAGAAATATTTAAAGAAGGAACGACATTACTTCCCACTGCTAATGACAACGCTTTGGTTCCATTGCTGGTTTAATCTTTCCGTCTCCTCGTTCAAGAGTTCGTCACGATCTTTCCTTGTTGGCGCGTAGTGCATGGCGAGGCAAGCAAAGACCAGTCCTATGAGCTAAAAAGAAAAAAAAAATTTTTTTTTCAAGTAATAGCAGGTTCAGATTTGGCAGCGTGACAATAGCAAGACGTACCTGCACAAAACTGGCAGCGAGACCTGTTATGCGCACGTCGTTGAGCGCATCGTGGTTCACCTCGTACAGATCATTATGGCATCCTTCCACCTCTGTCACGATCAAGTCCACGCAATTGTCTGGCACGGGCATGTCTGTCGAATTGCCAAAGCCACAGCAATAGTACTGTTTTAAACAGAGGGTGGAGCGTTAACTCATAAACCCCCCAGTGAAAGACATATACGTTGTTTTCTATCACCCACAGATTCGACTCGACGTACGCAGTCTTGTTTGACATATACAGCTCGTATTCATCCGCCCATTTGGACCTGAGGTTTGGGGTGATCTGCAGGATGTCCTCGTTAGAATGTAATCCATCCCAGACCTTGCATGCCTGCCTCTCGTCCGAATAGAAGGTGACGACCGTCAGTGAAAACACGATGCATATGCTCACGACAATGAAAAAGATGTACTGCCGACAAGCACCGAGGTTAGAACCCCACCCCTCCCAGCTCACAAACGACTGTACCAATGCAATGAGACGTGCGCTCTCGCGGGTCGAGCTGTACCAACCGAGAAAGGAGACAACAAAGATGAAGACACCCGTGACGATGAACGCTGCAAGCGTATATTTGTTAAAGAGGACTCGGTACGCAGTGAATGCACGTACAGACAGGCAGTATAGAAGCAAGCACATTCAGCGGGTTGGCCATGAACGCCCACGTCGAGAACCCGATGAGGACAAGGCCCGTCAGCTAAAAATGCAATTAGCCTTTTTTTTTCAAGTTTTGCAAGTTTGCCAGGGATTTACCAAGAAGATGACACTGAACCAGTACACGGCCCCGCGCCACTTTTCAAACTGCTCGGACCTCCGTTGCCAGTTGGACGGCATTCCTGCGGAAAGGCGGAGTGCGAAAAGCGGGAAACACCCAAAATTAAAATGGCCTCCAAAGACCCTCCCCCAGAGCTCGTGCAGTCGGTGGCCGTTGAGGTGAGCCGGGCACTGAACCTGCCGGGCAATCCCAACCATCTCCTGGCCAAGAAGATGATCTTCTCTGCCCGTGGCGCGCCATCGGCCAAGCAGTTTATCGAAGGTACCAGCCCTATGCTGTATCGGACGGGACTAATCGCAGCAAATTGGGCGGGGGGGGGGGGGAACAGACTGCGCAGAATTTGGCAAACTCAAGCACGACTTTCTCGAGGTGCTCTACGTCAAGATTGTCAACCATGAAGGGGAGGCTGCGACGTCGTCTGTCGGGGCATCCTCCTCGTCGTCGGCATCATCAGCGGCGGCCGCTGCACAGTCTGGCTTTGGCACGCACGAGCGCCTGCCGGAAGCCAAGCCCATGCGTGGTGGCCTTATCCTGCCCGCCAGCGCGTCTTCTTCTTCCATTGGCGGCGATGCTGACGGAGGCCAGCAGCAACAACACAAGTCGCTGCTTGGCCTCGACGCTCTAGCGGAACGCAAGCGCCAGGAGCAACGTGACGCCGCGCTCGAAGAGCGTGACGACCGTGGTGACGATGCAAGGGCCTCCAAGCGTCACCGCGCAGCGTCCCCGGATCGCAGCAACTATCGTGAGCGTGAGCGGAGCCGCGGTGCTGACAGTTACCGTGAACGGGATCGTGCACGTCGTGGAGATGGCCAGCAGCGCGACCGTGAGCGCGAAGACAGCGTCCGCGAACGTGAACAACACTACCGCGATCGAGAAGGGGACAGCAAGGACAGAGATCGCAGCGAGCGAAACTACCGCGAGCGCCGCGCCGAGACACCCTCAAATCCTGGTGGCGTCTCGGACGATGCCCTCGACCGCGTCCGTGATATTTCGCGACGTGCCAAAGGGAGAGGTAAGCAAACCCTTTTTTTT
>Ga0302233_10001848_pt1 | contig 14003 bp, 9 predicted proteins | sample II_Palsa_N3_1_FD_193516 | JGI IMG/M metagenome (GOLD analysis project Ga0302233, IMG submission 193516) | Peat permafrost microbial communities from Stordalen Mire near Abisko, Sweden - II_Palsa_N3_1 | ecosystem: Environmental > Terrestrial > Soil > Palsa > Peat permafrost | place: Sweden... | reverse complement strand
GGTGTTCGTCGCCGTGATTGCGCTCGACGTGCTGCTGCAGCCGGATCGCTTCACCGCGATGCTGCAATCCCAGGCACGTGCGGCCGGGCTTGAACTGAACCTGGCCAACCCGGCCACCCCGACGTTGTTCCCGCGCCCGGCATTGGACCTGCGCGGCATCACGCTCAGCGCACAGGATGCCAACATGCCGATCCTGCTCGCTGCGCGCGGCCGGCTGGCGTTGCCATGGCGCACGCTGTTCGGTGGCCCGACGGCAATCACCCAACTGCAGATCGATGCGCCCAGAGTCGACCTGGACGCACTGGAGGCGTGGCTGACCGCCCTGCCCGCGCGGCCGGAAGGTGCTTCGCCAAACATCCCGCGCATCGACACCGGCGTCAGCATCAGTCGCGGCAGCGTGGTGCGTGGCAATCAGTTGCTGCTCGACAACGTCGCGCTCGAAACCGGCAACCTTGTTTCAGGCCAGACGTTTCCGCTGCGCATGTCCGCCACCACTGCCTCCGGTACGCCGCTGCTGTTGGTGCTATCGACCACCCCGCGCATCCAGGGCAATTCGCTGCAACTGGACAACATCGCGCTGCACCTGTCACAAGGCAGTGCGCTGGCACTGCACTTGTACGGCAGCGCGCACTGGCATGTTGAAGCAGACGCGACGGCCAACCTCAGCGGCACGCTCGATCAGGCCAGCGCCGGCCAATACGTCGTTTCGCTGGCACTGACGCCAGCCGATCAAAACAACCCGCTACTGCTCGCACTGAAACTGGACGGCCCGAACAACCACGCCGATCTGCACCTGCCGCCGCTGGCGCTGGCGCATTGGTGGGGCCAGCTCGGCAATGGGCGGGAAGCACAACTGACGCTGCCGCCGGGCAGCGGCCATGTGGAAGCCGCGAAGATCGAGAGCGGCGACATCAGCATCGAAGGATTCACGCTGCAGGCCGGCGACAACGTACCCGCTGCCAGCAGCGCCGCCGCACCACCCAAGCCTGCGGCCAGCAAATACCCATGACCACAACGTTCGCCACCCGCCTGCTGCGCTGGTTCGACCAGCACGGCCGCAAGGATCTGCCATGGCAGCGCGCCACTGAAGACGGTCAGCGCGATGCGTATCGCGTGTGGCTGTCCGAAGTGATGCTGCAGCAGACCCAGGTAGCCACCGTCGTCGGCTACTTCGAGCGCTTCGTCAGCGCGCTGCCCACGCTGCGCGATCTCGCTGCCGCCGACGAAGACACGGTGCTGGCGCTGTGGTCGGGCCTCGGCTACTACCGCCGCGCGCGCTTCCTGCACCGCGCCGCGCAGCTGTGCGTGGCGCAACATGACGGCGAACTGCCGCGCGACTATGACGCGCTCAGCGCACTGCCCGGCATCGGCCGTTCCACCGCCGGCGCGATCCTGGCGCAGGCGCATGGCCTGCGTTTTGCGATTCTCGATGGCAACGTCAAGCGCGTGCTCACCCGCTACCACGGCATCCACGGCCACCCCGGCCAAAGCGCGGTGGAGAAGCAGTTGTGGCAGCACGCCGAAGCCCACACGCCAAAGACACGAGTCGCCGACTACACCCAGGCGATCATGGATCTGGGCGCCACCGTCTGCGTGCGCTCACGCCCGCGCTGCGAGACCTGCCCGCTGGTCAGCGACTGCATCGCCCATCGCGACGCGCTCACCGCGCAATTGCCGAGCCGCAAGCCAAGCAAGCGCGTCCCCACCCGCGCCACCGTGATGCTTATCCTGCGCGATGCGCAGGGCCGCGTGCTGCTGGAGCGACGCGGCCCGCAGGGCGTGTGGTCCGGCCTGTGGAGCCTGCCCGAAGCGACCAACCCCGATACGGCGTGGCGCCTCGCGCAGCAGCACGCACAGATCGACGACGCACAAGCCCTCACGCCGTTCACCCACGTATTCAGCCACTATCGGCTGGAAATCGAACCGCTGCTGTTCGACGGCGCGACAGCACAGCGCGGCATCGCCGATAATCCCCAACAACGCTGGTGCAGCGCCGGCGAACTGGCCGCACTCGGCCTGCCTGCGCCGGTGCGCAGTCTGCTGCTGCAAGTCAACGGCGCCGATTGAGCGTACGTAGCAAACCAGCCTCTTCACCCCGGCCGTTGCCGCCAGGCAGCGCCGACAAGGAACGAACATGAGCCGCACCATCCATTGCAGCAAGCTCGGCATCGACGCCGAAGGCCTGGACTTCGCCCCCTGGCCCGGCCCGCTCGGCCAACGCATCTACACCGAAATTTCCAAGCCCGCATGGCAGCAATGGCTGGCCCACCAGACCATGCTGATCAACGAGAACCGCCTCAACCCACTCGACCCGAAGTCACGCCAGTACCTCAGCGGCGAGATGGAGAAATTCCTGTTCGGCGGCGACGCAGAAAAGCCCGCCGGCTACGTCGCGCCCGACACCGAGTCTTGACGAAAACCCGAGTATTAGGTCTAATGCGCGGCTCCACGTGACACAAGCAACCCACGCGGTTGTCCAGATTTGGCCGGGTAGCTCAGTTGGTAGAGCAGGGGATTGAAAATCCCCGTGTCGGCGGTTCGATTCCGTCCCCGGCCACCATGTGGATCAATGACTTAGCCCACTTTTCGAAGTGGGCTTTTTCGTTTCAACCCTCGCACAACCCTCGGGTTTTTCAGGGGTCTAGCCGTCCGGTTGTAAAAATCCCCACGGATTTGCCGCGCGTTTTATGATCCACGCATGACTGATCATGATCCGATCCGCGAGCAGTTCGACCGCCTCTCCAATGACGTGCTTCTCACGCCAGCCGGCGCGGCGGAAGTTTTGGCGGTGTCAGCGAAAACGCTGGAGGACTGGCGCGCGAAAGGCATCCGACCGCCGGACTGGAAAAAACTCGGTGACCCGCTCGCCAAAACGTCGCCGGTGAGATACCGAGCGGGCGATTTGCGCGATTACATCCGGGGCACTACCGCGACACTATCGACCGCTGCCGCCACAGCGGCACGACAGGCGGCGATCGATGGCCTGGATGAGCCGGCAGCGCGCCCAGGGCGTCCGCGTTTGTCCAGGCACGCGACCGCCCTGGGCTTTCTTTCGACAGCGACCAGCGAAGAGGCGTGGCCGTTTGTCTTGGCGGAGCCGGATGGCCGTCCGCTGGATGGGGTCGAGACAATAGCGTCAAGCGTAGACGGGCCGATTGAATGGCTCACGCTGGAGGACTACGCAGCCGCTTGGCGTGACGCCGCCGCCCGTGCCCATGCACGAGAGGACCGCGCCGAACTGCTCGCCGTTGTCGCGCCGTCCACTCAAAATCCAAAGCCTCAAGAGATGATCTGAGACGTCAAAACTTGCTTCTAACGTTTCCCGGAGGCCCCGCCCTCGTGCCCACGCACAACCGCTTAGACGTTGATAACGCTGTAGGACTGCTGTCGCGTTAAATCAACGCACGACACATTTTCGCCGACAACCCGATAATATCGCCGTAGGTTTTCAACGAAAGTGGTCACGATGCCGACAACACCGCAAGACCTCGACGCGCTGGCGTCACGCTCGAACCAAGCCGCCGCCAAGTTTGGTTATTCGTCATGCTCCGTTCGTAGTTACAACCCGCCTGTTTTGGCTTTCCAATGTGCCGATCCAATCACGGCGGAATTGGTGGCCGCAAGGCTCGAACTTATGGATGTGAAAAATGTTGGAATTGATCCCAACAATCTTTCGGTGGTGCTGCGTCACGTCTAACCGTTTTGCGAAGTAGTAATCTTTGCGCACTCCGCCGCACAATCGGAATATGAAGACAAGCACTATTTCGTGGGCACGCAGATGGTGCATTGGCCCGAGCCTATGCACGCAATTTCTACTGACGCGCCCGCACCACTTCCGTGAACGACCTGAGGTCTGACAACCACGCCTGTTGTGGCGCGGTGTATGTGCTGTGGAGCGCTCTCGGTAGCACCAGTTGCAGACGTTTGTCTTGCATCTCGTTCGTCTGGTTCGTGCTGATCGCAGTCTCCAGCGTCAACAGGTGTTTATCGGTAATACGGTCCGCTTCGGCAAGCACCTGCCGCCAGCGATCCTTGCAGGTACTTTTTACAGCAAGCATCGAGAGGCGCGCGGTCGGAAATGCGCTGTCGTGGTATTCGTTCTGACCGGGAAACAGGAAATCGGGTTTTGACTTGTTCTCGGTGATCGCCGTTCGCTTGTATCGGACGCCAAGCGCGGTGAACACAACCTCCATGTGGTTTTCCAGCGCCAGCCCGACACGGCTCTTGCGCCGGTTCTGTACCGAGAGAGAAAACTTGATGAATTCCTCTGTGGCCTGATCCCCGTTAAATCCAGCGCGCAAGCGCTCGGCGATCAGATGGCGTTCCATCGTTCGGAATAGGATTTCTTCCCGCTCCATCCATGCCATCAGTGCACTATCGGGATCATCTCGGGCATCGATACCCGACAGGGTGTCGCGCGCGTAACTGGAGAAATCGACCGTGCGCGGAAACTTGCCCTGAAATCGGGTCAGCATTTCTTCCAAGTATGTTTCCGCACGTTGCTCGACTTCGACGCCGATGCTTTCCAGGATCACCGACGCGGCAAAACCGACGCGGTCCTGTTCGTTCTCCAGTTCGGAGCGCACGGAAAAGCGGGGGATCAGATCATCGCCGCCAACACCAAAAAGCCATTTGATCTGATTGGCAATGCTGGAGCCGGTTTCCGCGATCACGACCAGCAGCCCCGGATCGTTTTCGTCGCCGGGTGTCGGGCGCCTTTTGGCGATCAGCAGCAGATCGCCCTCGCCGGCCATCTGTGACACTTCGGTGTCTGGAAAGTAAAAGCGATATTCCGAGCGTGTCGGGTGGGCAGCGCGACTGTCGTAGAGCGTCAGCGTGGCGTCTTCGATGACAGGTTCATCGTCTTCGTCGTTGAGGTAGAGAAAACGCGCTGGCAGTCGAGGCTTGCCTGTCGGCCGCCCCATGAAATCCAGCATTTCCTTGGTCGCGTTGTACTCGTGCTGGTGCGAGCGCGTCTGATCGGCCTCGACCGCCGAAAGCCGCTTGATTGCAACGCCCTCGAAATATTCGGACAAATAACCCGCTTTCGGTTTCTGGTTCATATCATCCCCTGATGTCGTACAAGGCGCCGCCGCCACCAATCCATTCCGCAAGCATGGCGCCCACATCCAATCGGCTACGCAAGGCACACTCCCACACAATAGCAACACGCCAACCCAGCGACTGCAACGCCGCCTGATGCTTTTTGTCGTTGGCTTGGTTGCGGCCGATTTTGTCCAGCCAGAATTCCGGCCGTGTCTTTGGCCAGCGGAACAATGGGCAATCGTGGCCATGCCAAAAACAGCCGTGGACAAAGATGACTGCGCGGTGTTTCGGCAACACGATGTCAGGGTGTCCCGGCAAATCACGCGCATGAAGCCGATAACGAAAACCGCGCGCATGAAGCGCGCGGCGGACGATCCATTCTGGTTTCGTGTCCTTAGAACGAATGCCGGACATCATCCGGCTGCGCACTTCCGGCGTGACCAAGTCCACCACGCTGTTATGCAGCGCTTGCCATAAGCGGGTGCTGGACGGAGCCGCCTTCGTCCATGGCTTTCAGATACGCAATGCGGGGCGCCATGATCTTCGCCACCGCCTCCATGACCGGAACACAAACGCTGTTGCCGAACTGGCGATAAGCCTGCGTGTCGCTCACGGTGACCTTGAAGTCATCAGGGAAACCCATCAGGCGCGCGCATTCGCGCGGCGTGAGGCGACGTGGCCGTTTTCCCTTGCCCCGATAGATCAGGACTTCACTGCCATCCTTGTAATAGCGGGCGGACAACGTGCGGGTGTGGCGATCAACTCCGGGCTTGACCAAGCCAAAACCGAAGCCGTTGCCTGCCGCCTGATGCTTTGCTGCGTAATCTTGCAGGTACTGCCAGAGCCGTGGTGTCAGGATGTACTTCGGCGCGACCTTTGCCTTCGGCCCCATCGTGAAGTGGCTTTCCACCTGTTCGGTGCCGTCTTCTGGATGCAGGATGCTGGCAATGTCCGGCCCGACATCCGCCAGGCGCAAGTCGTCCCACGTGAAATCGGTATCCTCACGGAAACCGACGATGATGATGCGCTCGCGATGCTGCGGGACAAAGTGTTTTGCGTCGATCACGCGATAATGCACTTTGTAACCGAGTTTGTTTTCCAGTACGTCCTTGATCACCTTGAACGTGTTGCCCTTGTCGTGGCTCACAAGGTTTTTCACGTTCTCCAACAGGAACGCTTTCGGACGCTTCTCTCTGATGATGCGTTCGATGTCGAAAAAGAGCGTTCCCTGGGTCGTGCATTCAAAGCCATGCGGCCGACCCAACGCGTTCTTCTTGCTGACGCCGGCAATGGAAAACGGCTGACACGGAAACCCGGCCAGCAACACATCATGGTCGGGAACGTCACTGGCTTCAATCTTGGTGATGTCACCCTCGAACGGATGATCATCACCGAAATTGAGTTGATAGGTTTTCTTCGACCATTCGTTCCACTCGCTGGTGAACACACACGTGCCACCCGCACGCTCAAATCCGAGGCGGATACCGCCAATTCCGGCAAACAGGTCGATGAAGGTAAACGCGCCCGGTGCGCCGCTGGTCTTGGTGTTCATGCGCAAAATCTCTTGTAGAGCGGGAACGACCATGGCCGGGCAACGGGTCAGGCGTCGCTCCCAGCGTGAAATAGTCTTGATCGAGGTGGACAACCGGTCGGCGAGCACTTGCTGGGTCATCCGCTCACGAACCTGCCGCAACAGGTCAAGCGTTTCGGTCTGTGTCATGCCACCGCCCTTCGCTGGGAATTTTTGTGGACATTCTGTCCCATCGCCTCCCCCGCCACAAGACGTTTCGGCCTCTTATCATGTTCTGGAGCGGTCTCATAAGCCGCGACCCCTAGCCGGGACCGAATATCATCTTTTGCTCATGGCCCAAGGATTAGCAAAAACATGATCACTCCAGAGACACAGGAAATCCAACAACTGGCCGCGGAGTTTTACCTCCTGCGCGATGTCGTCAAAGCGCTCGACCTCCCCAACCGTGAGCGCCTGCACCGCGAGGCATTCGCCAATTTTGAGAGGCTGGGCACCGCCATTCGCGCGCGCGGCGCGGTCATCGAAACACACAGGCCGATAAGCGTATTCGAGGGTGCGCGCCCATTCGTTGTGCTGCCGAATGGACTACCGGTCCCTCCAACGCATACGCGTCTGGATGTTGAGCATCGTTTGGCTGCGCTGATCGATGCAGACACGCCGCCTCGATAAAAACCTACCGCTTCTCCGCTGTCTGATTTACGCCCCGCCACCCAGTTCGTGATCTTTCTGTGCGTATGCGTGTACCTATGCGCATCACAGTCCGAACCCGACCATCGAACCGAGATCACGCCCGCGCGGCGGTGTCATGATGGGCATCGGCTGCGGGTTAATGCCAGCCTGTAGCATCTGCGTCTTTGACGGCACCACACTAATCTCCCACGCGTTGCGCGTGGCGGTGCCGCCATCAACCTGCACCTCTGAGCCGCCGACGATCTTGGCGGTGATCTGGTCGCCGATGTTCGCGCCGGATTGCTGCACGGCAGGCGCCAGGCCTACGCCCCAGAGCGTGCGATCGTTGCCGCGCGCATCTTTGACGGTGACGAAATACGACGCCCGCGCGCCGGCTTCGTGTTTGTAGGGTGCCGCGCCACACGCCAAGAGCGTGACGCCCTGCGGTCCCTGCTCTTTCTCGATCGCTGCGGCTTCTTTTGCGGCCTGCGCTTCCTGCATGAGATCGAGCGCGTTGCGCTGCACGTCAAGCCTGCCGATAGCGTAGGTTTTCAGCGCGTCGATGCTCTCAGTATCGCCCGCTAGGTGGTACGTGCCGTCCCGGTTTGTCTTGATGCGCGTAAAACCTACAAGCACCGCGCTGTTGGACGCGCTGGCGTTCGCTAAGTGATAAACGTCTCGCATTGTTTGGCCCTGTGAGCGATGAACCGTCGTGGCATAAGCGTGGCCGAAGCCCGGCGTTTTCGCGTCGCCCGACGTTTCGACAAGCCACGACAACCGCGTCCCGTCGATCTTCTTATCGTCGCTGTGCAGCCGCACGGTGATCCTGTGGCTGTCCTTCTCCGCGCGGATCGCTTCAACGGTCGCGCTGCCGCCGTTCACCACGCGCACTTGGTCGAGCGCTTTCCCGTCTTTGTCTTGCGCTGCCCAGGTGCGCGCATCCGCCGCAACGCGCGCGCCTTTGGCGGTGCGCTGGGTGCGAAATTGGTGGTTTTTATCCCAGGTGACGCGCTCACCGATGGCCACCGCCAGCGTGCGATCGCCGGGCTGTTTGACGGCGTGGTCATTGCCAGTGATGACGCCTTGCGTGCGCAGGATCGGGCGGATTTCGGCGTTCAATTTTTCACGATCAGCGTGGGTGTGCGCCAGGACGATCCGCTGGTCCAGCGGCACTTTTGACGACGTAAAACCCTGTGCGATATCGCGCACGGCATCTCGGTGGGTGTCGTGCACCGCGACCATTTTTTGTTTCTCCATTTCTCTGATCACCGCCGCCGACTGCGCGCGGATTTCGTCCGGCGTGCGCGTTTCCTGATCGGTGCGCAGGTGACCTGCTTTGTCTTTGCCGTAAAGCAATTCCGTGATTTTTAAGTGCTCGCCCTCCTGACGCCGCACGCCTTGCAGCACAGCCGAGCCGATGGCATCGCGTACCGCCGCCATCGGCGAGCCCCCGCTCACGCTCTGCAATTGTCGGACGTCCCCGAGCAAAACAGTTTTCGCGCCGGCCTGCTGTGCAGCGGTCATGATGGCGTGCGCTTGCTTCGTGTCCATCATGCCGGCCTCGTCCAAGATCAGCACATCGTCACGCGTGAGCGTGACCTGACCGCGCCCGATCATGTCGAGCAATTTTGCGCCGTTCCACGCCTGTTCTATGCCGCTTTCCTCGGCCAGTTTCCGCGTCGCGCTCTCAGATGTGGACACGCCGATCACGCGTAACCCGCGTGCTTGCCAGGCGTTTACGGCCACGACGATCGATGTTGTTTTCCCGGTGCCGGCCAGCCCTTCTAATACCGTCACGGTGCCGGTGTCTTGCGCCAAGTGTCGGATCGCACTGGTCTGCTCGTCAGCCATCGCGAAACCTTTGGACGCCTGAAAGGCGTCGATCTGTCGATCGATTTCTTCCGCGCCCACGGCGTGATAACGATCATCACGTGAGGCGAGGGCGATGCTGACGATGTTGCGCTCCATCGCAAGCCAGCGGTGGGAAACGTAGAGCGTCTGCGTCTCGGACAGCGCCGCGCCTGCTGCACCACGTGCGCCGATGTCTGCGAAGTGCTCGGCGGCGATCTCTGCGGCGATCTTCTTCGACTGCGCCATGTCGATCGCGGTGGCGTGCATCGCTACCGCCGCTTCGATGTTCGACAGCGTGACGGTGGAGCGCTTTGCTTGATCGTGGATCGCATCGACCAGCGCGGGGACGTTCCAAGTGCGCCAATCGTGTGTAGGTGCGTGCATATGCGCAGCGGTTCGGTATTGCTCGGCCGTGCTTTTCCAGCCGTGTGCCTGGGCCTCGACCGCGATCTCTTCGCGCCACATTGTTGCGAGGGTGGCCAGCGGCGGCTCGTCTTTCGCGGCACGCGTTTCTAAACACGCGGTTTGAGCGGATGCGCCCGGATGCTCGGCGATGTACTGCTCGATCTGCTGCCGGCGCTTTGAAAAGGCGCGCTCCATTTCTTTGGGCATGCCCGCCACGGTCCATGTTTTTGCGCCTGTCGGCTCGCCATTTTTGTCGAGCATGTCCACGCTTTCGACTGCATAACCCCGCGCTTGGACCAGCCCCGCCAGGTGCGCGTTTGCGATGCCATCGGCGTCCTTGCGCGCGGCCAGCATTCCCTGGGTTTCAAGCGCGCGCCATTTTCCATCTGCGCCGCGACCTTCGTTATAGACCATCATATGTACATGTAATTGCGGGTCTTGCTCCCGGCTGGCAAAGTGCATGTGAGCGCTGTAAACGATGTCCGCGTGTTCGTACTGGATCGTGCCTTGTGATGCCGAGCCGCTGCGCGTCTGCGCAAACATCGCCATGTGCTCCATCCCCGCGCCGGCCGCTTCCGCAAGCGCCGCCCGAAACCACTTCTGTTCTTCCGTGTCCGCCATCGCTGCCAGCAAACTAAACCCCTTTGGCGGTGAGTAGGTGAAGTCATGCCCCATCGTGCGAGCCTTGGTGATGTCGCCCGCGTTCTGCACCAACGCTGCCCCGGTTTCTGGGTGCTGCCCCTGTAATAGGTTTTTCATCGAGCCGGCGATTTCGGAGATGTCCATTCCATCGCGCAAGCCCAGGGCGTCGGCGCCCTTTCCTGCAAACCACACCGTGCCGCCGTCCGCGCCCTGCTCGGCCAGCAGGTACTCAGTTTCGGTCAGGTACGCGACGACGCCATCCGCGCCGCTGGTGCTGGACTTTTTGCTGTGCGAAATCATGACGCCCAGCCCATATCAGTGCCGCTCGCGTGCCGCGTGATGATGGCGTCGCGTTCCTGCTGTGCCGCGGCGGCTTGCTGCTTCTTGTCGGTCGGTTCGTCTGTCAACTGCATCACGGCAGGCGCAGCGGCGGCCGGTGCCGCCGTTGCCTTGGTTGCGGGCGCCGCTGCCGGTTCTGTCGTCCATGCGGCAGGCACATAGCCCGCCGCGCGCTTGCGCAGTGGTTCGATGGGCCACTCAAGCCGCAAAACATTCGGGCCAACGCCATGCACAAGCAAGCGCACGCCCTTCGCGCGGGTGGACTTGCGGCCGCGTGCGTCTTTCTCAACCACGCGGCCAAACGGTCCTAGGTCGTGAGAGAGATACGGCGCCATGACGACGGCTTGCTCGTCCTCAGTGGCGGCCCCCGCGTCTGGTCCGTGCTTGCGCACGCTGACGATCCGCGTGCCGAGATAGTCCGAAATATCCTGTCGCGTCTCGCCCATGTTCGTGCGGCCGACGATGTGCAGGCCGACCATCGAGGCCAGTGCCTTGGTCGTGTCGGGGCCGTAAATGGGCACGAGTTGATGCAAATCCTGAAGTCCGAGCACCGCAACGATGCCCTTGCTTCGGCCGGTCGCCACCAACGCGGCGATGTCGATACGGCTCTTGAGTGCGGCGATTTCATCGCACACCACGGCGATGCAGCGGCCCCGCTCGTTGTCCGGAAGTTGCAGCGCACCGGTGGCGAGAATGTTGGTCATTGCGACCAACATGCGCCCGACCACATCGGGCGTTTCGTCCGGTTTAACCATGATGATGCGCGGACGGTTCTTGAGATCGTAGTCGTCCCGCATCCATTCCCGCACGCTGAACCGCTGTGATGCCGGCCGACTTGCGTCGAACTTCCAGGCTCGGCCAAGTGCTCGCACAACGCCCACAGCGTTGCCAACGGTGGCCATGATGCTGCTACTTTTTGGGTCGGGCGTTCCGATCAGTTCATCGACTTCAACGTGTCCAGCGGCTAGCAATGTCTGCAAGAGCGTGGCCCGGTCCACGCTGAACAATTCTGTGAATGTGTCGCCGCCCCACGCGATGCCGTGCTTTTTATGCATGACATCGAGGCACGCATCAATCACCGTTGTAGCCGCTTGTGCAAAAAAATCTCCCTGCGCTTCCTTGCCAGTCGAGCCGCCACCGCTGGCGAGCACTTGCGCCAGTGCCGCCCGATCGGTTGCTGTTTCGCAATCGCGCGCCAGGTCCCACACCACGGATCGAGCATCGCAGGGCGACAGGATGGCGACGCCCGGGCGGCCGAGAAACGCCGCACTGTAATCCTGCTTTGCGTCCCAGATGAGCGCTTTGGCCTTCGGCCATCTGATCAGAGTGCTCACGATCGGAGTGATCACGACGGTCTTACCTGCACCCGGCGATCCGTAAACCAGCGCCGATTTGCTCCATACGTCTTTAGGCAGCCAGAGCCGTTCTGCCGCACACAGGGGGAGCGCGAACAGTGGCCACGCTGCCTTATCGCCTTGCTTGCGTTGGATGCAATACCGCCGCGCATCGTCCAGCGCTTCGCGACCTTCCAGCAGGCGCGGGCCGCGCACGTGCCGCAAGCCAGGCACTTGCGGACGGGCGCCCCAGCGGAACGCAATGACGCCGACCGCAGCGCCGAGCGCGGCTGTTGTTGCTCCTGTGATGCACCGGATCACGCCGCCGTTGTATGCAATCGCATCCGCGTAATCGGCGCCGCCTTGCGCCGCCATGCGGCCGCCGCTGATTTTCGACAGCCCCCAGGCAATCGATCCGATCGTGTCGCTCCACAACGCGCCGATGTTGTGCGGCCAGCCGGCGGCGGCATGCGTCGCCAGCGATGCGCCGCCGTCGGCGGCAATGGCTGCGATGATGCCGAGCATCAACGCGCTGCCGGCGTAATGGATTGGGCGTGATGGCTCCACTGATGCGGGCACATCGCCGAACCAGTGCCACAAAGGTAGTGGACGCAGGTGATCGGCGTCGTGGTGCGCCGCCTCGGCGACGGCTCGGGATGCGTTTGTTTTTTTCATGGCGACGCCCTCAGGCTTTCGGCGCAGCGGCTTGATAACGCGCCAGCAACGAATGAAACCCATTGCCGGCCTTGCTGATTAGCGCCAGCGCGTCCGCTCGTCCTTGGCTGTCCGTCTCCGCCGCCGCTTCCATGCGATCGAGCAAGTCCGCGAGGCGCTGCGCAATGGCCGGATCGACGGACGCCGATGCGGATGCGGTGGGCTTCGCGGCCAAGGCCGCACGCCGCAGGTATTCTGAAACGCTCACGCCCTGACCGGCGGCGTTGCGTTTGATCGTGATGTTTTCGTCGGCATTGAGGCGGACGGTGACGTTGGTGCGCGCGGCCATGTGATGCATCCAAGAGGGTGGAGGTGCATTCATCTTTTCAGCCGGCCGCCGACTGTCCAGCGGACGCACGGCGGTGCAATACGTTTCTGCGTGATGCCTCACGCTCTGCCGCCATGCATTGCCCTGCGACAACCGCCGGGCGATGCAGGGCGGTGGCGCCATGCGGTTCGCCATGCGCTGCCGCAAGGCGATGCCCTGCGCTGGAATGCCATGCGGTGCCCTGCGCTTGCGCAGGGCGGACAAAAGGCGCCGTTCGGCCGTCTGGACGGCTGGCGCCATGCGTTTCGCAGGGCGTTGCATGGCGCAAGCGATTGCGGCCGCCTTGCGGCCGCCAACCCGCGCCGCTGTGGGCTTTCGGCGCCCTGCGATGCACACATGACGCACATCACCGACAGGTGCGTCATGTGTGATATTCCTCTGCTGTTGATTTTGCTTTTTCTGTACCGCCGGTAGGCATCGGCCGAAGGCATGCCGTAACGCTGCGCCAGGTCGATAGACCTAGCCGCTGCGGTACGGTGGTGATGGCTTTTGTTCGTGATCGTCAACGCTGATTGTGATCGTGCTCTAAGGATCGGCGTCCGTGCTCTTGTCGTCTGAGTGAAAACCACGACGATGAAAGGACCAACGAAAGGATGAGACTGATGATCGATCATGCTGTGGTGCCGCTCGATGATGTGACCGCTGTGCGCTTCGCTCTTGCCACGCTGCCGGACGTGCCACGCCTCAAGCCGGCAGCGGAGGCGATGCGTTTTGTTGGCCAGCCGTGTCCGATGTGCGGCGTTGTGTTGGCGAGCACGTCGATCCGCTGGGCCTGGGTTGTGCCGCCTGTGCACGCCGCCGCGCGTGCCACAGGCCAGGCCGACCGCTTCGCTTGCTGCGCTGATTGCGCAGTGAAACGCGGCGCGGCTGATCTTTTAGAAACGCCCATGAAGTACCCCGGCGATCTCCTGGAGCGGCGGCGCGTGCTGCTGCAAGCGGGCGCGCATCATCCGACGCGCTGGCGTGATCGGATACGGATCGCCTCGGCTCTGTCCGCCAGGATTGATCAGCCGCGCGTGACGCTCGTCGCGGCCGTTGGCCGCGATTGCGGCGCGGTGGTCGGCTGGTCAGCGCGCTCGGGCGGTTCGATGTCTCTGGGTGCGCTGGTGCATCGGTTGCGTGCGGCGTATGCGATCGAGCGGAT
>Ga0302233_10001847_pt1 | contig 14007 bp, 7 predicted proteins | sample II_Palsa_N3_1_FD_193516 | JGI IMG/M metagenome (GOLD analysis project Ga0302233, IMG submission 193516) | Peat permafrost microbial communities from Stordalen Mire near Abisko, Sweden - II_Palsa_N3_1 | ecosystem: Environmental > Terrestrial > Soil > Palsa > Peat permafrost | place: Sweden... | reverse complement strand
AAGTAGGTCTTCTTATATAATAGGATGTCTAGCAAGCTGTATGGTTACAGCCTGCAACTAAGTTCTAATAAGGAATAATCATGCCAATTACAGCCTCACAAAAAGCAGCTACCCTCAAGCTTATCTCTGCAATTACGGATTCATACCCATTGGGCGATGTAAACAGCGCCTTTATTATGATGCAAGATGCCCTTAAAGAGGGGGCTTTGTTGAATGAGCGGGTGGAAGTTCGCAATCCATTTTCAATTTCAGATAGTTATTGGAATATAACCGCGGCAAAATATGCAGCGATGCTACAGCACTATTTAGCCTTCCGATGGATGCTGAACAGCGATCAGGGGGTTGACCCTCGCACTATGGGTGATGCCAGACAAAATATGTTGCATTATCTGGTCTTGAAAGGTGATTATCATTCCCTTATTGCAGCCTTGCAAGATAGCCGCTTAAAAGAACAGCTGCCAGAATTGTTAACAGGATTTGATGGTGTTAATCGCACGCCGCTTGAAATGGCCTTACAAAAAGTGTGCAGTTACTCGGTGATTCACGACTCCAAGTGGGAAGTCCGAGATGAGGGTCAGGAAGAGTGGCGGCCTGCAGATAATAACATTAAAGACATACTGTCTAATTGGTATTTTAAAAAAGGCCAGCTTCCAGAGGGCCAGCAATTTAAAGCCGTTTGGGAAGGTAACCTGATTATCGTTAGAGCTCTCTTGGCCAGCATGCGCCAATTTGGTATTCCTCTCGAAGCCAATCGCAAGACAAACTTGACCCCCCTTGAAATGATTCAGCAGGATGATGTGTATGAATGGTTCGAGGTTATTGACGGGAAATTAGATTTAGATGATTTTGCGAGTTATGAAGCCAGCCCGGAAAAAATTTTTATAGAAACCTTCCTGTTTGATTTTCTAAAAGAAAAGTATTCTCCTATATTTTTGCAAGCTAATTTTGGCTATCAAAAGCTCTTGGTGGAATATCAACAAAATCTTGCCAATAACAAATTAGCTACCGCAAGGGAATTAAAAGAAGAAATTGAACAAATAAAAATAGATGCAGAAAAAGTCCGTTCTAGAACAGATCGCCATAGCCTGGAAAATAAAAACCGTGATCTTAGTATTGCGCAAATCCAAAGTATTTCGCTTGTCAAAACCGAAGCTGATTTTAAGCGCTACTTAGAGGAATCAAGGTATTATGTAGATAACAAAGGAGTATTTGATGCTTGCATTATAACCCTGCTCTCGGAAGTTGATTCATTCTTGCAATCGGCTCGGGCCCTTCATGGCGGACAGATTGAACGTGATGCTATTGCTACCCCTGTTGGAAAATTAGCGGCAGCGATTAAAGCCCTGGGAAGCATTGCGCCTATGGGGGGGATTCTTTCAATATTGGGTACAGCCATGAACCTGGGCAATCAATATTATTTAGAATTGAAAGATGAGCGGGTAGTACAGCTGGTTGCGGCAGCAGGTGGCGGTGAGATGCTTGCTAAAAATATTATGGTATCTTTAGTTGCGCTTTATGAAGAAGAGATTGTTGCTCTTGATAAAAAAGAAGCTGCAAAATTTGGTAAACAATTGGCTGTTTTAGTAGGCGTAGCGTTAGCTTCTAAACATATGGTCGTGCCAGCAATTCAAAACAAGAAAGATTCAAGGTCTACTAGTCCAGTAAAAGACATTGCTAATCAGATAGCAATTATTTTATGTGACAAAGTCGATATAAGATCTATTTTAGGGAAACAAGCTGCACTTAGGATTGAAGAAGCTAAAAGGCAAAACAATTTGCAGAGTGAAACTCGCAGCATTAGCTATGATAGTAATGGCTATAGTAGCTCTTCTACCACTCCTCCTTCCAAGGGGAGCTCAAACGGATATAGCCCCCCATCGCCCTTAACTCCCGTATCGTCCGCCCAAGCGTTGACTTATCAATATGGCACAGTTAAGTCGTCTGCTGCTGTCGTTCCTTTTGAGCCTTTGTCTGAGAAAGAGCATAAGAAAGTAGAGAAAGAAATACAAAACCATGAAAAAAATAAATCTAAACTGCTCGAAAAATTGCAAGATCCGTCAAAGAGTCTCCAAAAATATCAGCACAAGATGGTAGCTGTTGAATCGGAACTCAAGAACATATATGAAACCTTAAATCAATTAGAAGCTCAGAAAAGATCTTGTTCCGTTCCTTTAGTTCTGAAGGCGATCGATCGTGAACTGGCTCAATCGAAAACGAAAATTGCAGAATACGAAAAAGCTAGGATTGGTTATCTCAAGGACTGTCAGAAACCAAGCTCGGCTATAAAGGAATTACAAGACCAAATTGCTCAAGCTGATATTGCTATTAGCCAATTGAAAGGGAGGCTTAACCCAGGGGAGGCTTATAATAGCAGGCCACTACAAATGAAAAAAAGCCTTTTTTAAAGAGACTTATTAAGGACATTTAACGCTAAATTTAAAAAAGTGAGGCAATTACCCTGAGAGCTCCTCTTTTGAGGAGATCTTTCATGGGCGTGGCCTCCCTTTTAGCTTTTATTAAAGTCTTGCACGCAGTGCATCTCGTTGGGCCGCAGTCATAATTCCTGAATTTTGCACAGGTGGTTTTACTGCAGCAGCGGTTTGAGTCGCTTGTTGTGCAGTTGCTTTGATTAAATTAAATTGCGTGAGCGTCGCTTGTTGAATGAGTTTTTCTTGCTTTTGGTATCTATTAATGGCTCGTCTTTGATATCTAATACCCTTTCAGGGTTGATGGCTTCTTTTGCTTTGAGCTCATTCATAAAATCCTCTAATAATTCAATCGCTGCTGTTTGATCTGCATCTACGGCAAGCTCCACCGCAAGTTTACCCTCTTGGTTTTTCATATATGGATTAAAGTTGTTTTTCATTAACAACTCCAGAACCGGAATTTGATTGTATTGGGCAGCAATATGAAGCGGGCAATTTTTGGTAAAAGCTATTTTGACGCCTTTTGACTCTTTCACCACTTGTTCGATGGCTTGAATTTCTCCAGTTTTACAACCTTCAATAGCCTGTTTCAGAATTTCATTGATGCGAGATAGCTCTTGCAATTTCGAAAGCTTAATGGCTTCGTTGAGAGCATCTTGTCGTCTTAAATTTTCTTTATCACGCTCCTCTTTCTCTTTAAAGTCTTGAGCAATTTTAGCCATATTGATTACTTTTATTTGTACTAGGGCCCTAAAGCAAAATCTTTAAGCTATCAATCACTGGTTTGGCTGGCTGTAACAATTTGAACTTTGAGCAAAACCGAGGTTCTCAGGCTCCTGCCTAAGCCGTTTGCGCCACTTATAAAAACTAACATCTGAAACACTCTGAGCCTGACAAAAATCTTGAAGGATGGCCTTCCATTCATTGACTGTATGCCTGGTTGAACCATTTTTCGTCACAACTGCCATAGTAATCTCCGGAAATGTTTTTTTATTATTGGCAGTTAAGGCTTAATTAAAGAAGATGCAGTTGGCCAGATGCTTACAATTAAAGAAATTGATAATTGAAAAAAGAAGGGGCCTTGTGGCTCCTTCTTTTTTTTCTTTTTTCTGGGAGTATGGCCATCAACCAGCAAGTCCTCCAACCTACCTACCGCCTGGCCCTCTATAGCTGAGAGCTGAAGGCAATGGGGCAAGTTTAGGCGCACTAATCTTGAATTGCATATTGTTCAGCGAAGGAGCGCTCGTAGTGGGTTTTGATGGAGCGTTAATTCTAAACTGCATGCTGTTTAGCGATGAAGGCACTGAAGACGACGAAGGCGTTGAGACATATGAGTGTGACGCCGGCGGCGGGGAGCTTGGCGCAAACAATTTCTGTCTCGCAGCAATAATCTGCTTGTTCGTGTTTTCTCTTACCTGTTGGAGTCTTCTCTGCGCCATGATTGCCGCTGCTCTTTGCTTAGCCACTTGGGCAGCAGATGTGTCAATCTTGGGTGGTTCCGTTGGTTTATGCGCTGGTGCACTGACTATAGTCGATGCAGGCTTGGGAACAGGCGCAGATTCAGGTGTTGGTGCTGCAGAAGGTGGCCTAGCTTGCATGGCTGGGTGTAAAGGCCCTGCGTTGTTTGGTGCTTGTATATTCATCTTCGCAGGGACAGGCAAAGCCTGGGCAGGTGTTGGGGTTGATTTTATTGTGTTCATCGGCGGTAGATTTAATTTAGGGATAGGAGTGCTATCGGGTGTAAAGTCTTTGGGAGCTTGTATAGGTGGAACTGGAGCCGTATTCTGAATCTGCTTCAACTGAGTAGTTATAGCATTAAGCCTTTTTTGAGCAGCTTGTGTCGAGGTATCTACCTTAGATGCTGGAGGGTTTACCGGTGCAGGCTTGTCCGACATCACTGGTGGAGTAATAGGCACAACCATTGGTTGAGCAGAATTATCTTTAGCAATTGGAGGCTCGATTGTAGTGGCCATCGATTTGGGCGTATATACCGGCTCGCCATTTTCCAATCTAAAGTAAGGCGTCGTTTCAGAGGCAACCTCTTTTGGAGGCTCTTTGGATTGAGGGTAATCGCGTGCAAAAGGATTGTCGGCGACTTCTACACAGTTGTTTTCCTTAATTTTATCGGCAATATTAATAAATATAGAAGTCAATCCAGTGCTTTTTTTGTCGGCATTTTTAGCATCCTTGTAAATTTTTACACCATCACTCAATAAGACATCAATCGCTTTATCAAGACTATCTATACCATGTTTTGCTACTGCCTGTTTTATAGATTGTGCAACTGATGCCGCACGTGTAGCCACTTCAAGCCTGGCGGCGGTTTTATCATCGACATGAGCATCTCTACAAATTTCTGGCAATCCCCCGTTTTGAATTTTCTCCTCTCTTGCTTTTTGCCGCTCCTGAGCTTTCTCATCAACCTTCTGTAATGTATTCTGAAGCACCGGAGCAACCACTGCATCCATCAAAGGCTTTACAACAGGAATATTGTGCTTAAATTCATATTCTATTTTTTCTTTTGGTTTATCACCGGGTTGAGCAACATTTTTTGCATCGTCTGTAGGCATTAGAGTTCTCCTTGTTTTATTAGATTATTAACATGCATGAAATGGCATCTTTATGGTAATTGAACATTGTCCTCCTTATTGATTAAATCTGAATAAAAGCTTTTAGAGAACATATGATAAAAGAGTTTAAAGCTAAGATAATAACAATAAAAACCAACGCCAACAGGAATGATTACCGAAGCTACCGATTGGAATATCAATAAAGATATCTCTAACTCTATACCTAATTTTTTACTCAAGAACTCAATAATTGTAATCTCAGAAAATAACAAACCACCCAGCACTGCTGGCCCCACAATACAGGTTACAAACGTGGCGGCTGTATGCGCCTCTCTCCTGGGGCGATATTCATAAAGCGGATTCCGACCGACAATGAAAGGCCTTTTATTGTTATAAAGTAATATCAAAAAATAAAATAACAGACATCCGGCAAAGGCATAGTGCACGCAAAAAGCCCCCCAAAGACAACAAAGGTAAAAAATGCTGTTTGTAATTATTGCTCGTGCTTTTTCGAATTTTATACTCATACCTTGCTCCAATTTAATGGCACGATTTTAAGCTTCTATTAATTAAGTAATCGCATTTACATTTCAAGAATGCTGTCCTGACCGCAAGAATAACCCCTACGATTAAATATTGAAAAAAGAGGCTATAACTAAAGTTCATTCTTGGCCCTTCTTGAAACCATGTTACATATTTTGTTTTAAATAAAAAATTGTAGCTACACAGATTTTAATCATGGTTATTCCTCACCGCTAGCAGTAGTCGGTTAGCTAAAGCATAACCCTGCATACCTAAACATAGATACTTAATGTTAATCTACGCAGAGAAGAAAGGGAAATATGCAATATAATTATAAATTTCTGATGACTGAATATAACCACAAGCCAACGAAATGCTTATGTTGTAGTTGTTCAGCAAAACCAATAGGAGCTCAAAATATCTACAACCTATAGCATTCAGATACCCAAGCCATACCATCTGTAGACAAAATCAATGTTCTGGCTGAAAACTTTGTGAACATGAAAATGCCAATAAATTTTTTATTCAATTTATTTGATGCCTTCTTCTTATTTGAGAGGTGACTGAGAAATATTTGATAAAATACCGTTAAAAAACGATTTATTATCCCGCAAGACACCGTCTAGCCAAGGAGCTTTAATTTGATTGTTAACCCAAGAATTTTTTGCACAGAAGCTTTCCACATTAATTCTACTAGTGTTCTAGCAATGGTTAATTTTAGATGAAACCCAATGATAAGGTTATTTTATGGATTGCGGTGGTATTTATCGCAATTATGTCGATTTTGGCAAAAATAAATGATGGAAAATCCTATGATTGGGTTTTAAAGGATGAATTTAGACATAGACATCTTTTTGTTAGATAAAAACTATCCTCCTCTATCCTAAAGTGTTGGTTTTTATTCGAATCATTTAAAGGCGCGACTTTATCAAAGGTAGCTGTTCTTGGCGCAATTGCCTAAACTAAAAAAGTCTTTTTGCCGGTCATCCGCATCTTCAAAGCCCGGTGCTTTTTTAAGAAAAGCTTGCTGAAATCGTTGATGTTGGGTCATTGTCATTAAAGATTTCTTCTTGTCGAGCTCTTTCAAATAGCTGGCATGTTCCTGGGCGCGGCTAAGATATCGTTTGGCCGCTTTGGCTTGCTGCAAGCTGCTATATTGCAGGGTTAACTCGATTTTGTGATAAGGACTCAAAAACTCAGCTTCTGCAGCTCGTCGTTGATAGTACAAAGCAGCCCCCCATCGCCCTTAACGCCTGTATCGCCCGCCCAAGCGTTGACTTATCAATATGGCACAGTTAAGTCTGCTGCTGTCGTTCCTTTTGAGCCTTTGTCTGAGAAAGAGCATAAGAAAGTAGAGAAAGAGATACAAAGCCATGAAAAAACTAAATCTAAACTGCTCGAAAAATTAAAAGATCCGTTAAAGAGTCTCCAAAAATATCAGCAGAAGATGATAGCTGTTGAATCGGAACTCAAGAACATACATAAAACCTTAAGTGAATTGTAAGCTCAGAGAAGGGCTTGCTCCGCTTCGTCAGTTCTGAAGGCGATCGACAAGGAAATGGCTCAATCTACAAAGAAAATTGCAGAATATGAAAAAGTTAGGATTGGTTATCTCAAGGACTGTCAGAAACCCAGCTCTGCTATCAAGGAGCTGGAGGGCCAAATCTTAAGCGTTAATCTTATTATCGACGAGAGCAAAGAGAAGCTTGGGTTAAGTGAGACCTCCCGTGGCAGAATGTTGCAAATGAAAAGATAAAATTAAAGGACTATACTCCTTTTAGTTTGGTTTTAGGCTAGGAGTAAAGCGAGACTAGGGTTGCTTGTAATGAGGATTGCGACAAAACGTATGGAACGTTTTGGACGCAAAGCGCCCGAAGGGCGAGTACCAGGATGGTACGAGTCATTATCCGCTAGAGCTACAAGGCTTGTGGCATGCCACAAGCCGCTGAGCTTAGCCTTCATATTGAAAGCATGATGAGTGCTCAACAACGCCTAAAAAATTGCCTGGAGCAATTTTCTACGTCAGCCCGAAGGGGCTGGAGCATGGATACTCCAGCTAAAAAATTGCCTGGAGCAATTTTCCACGTCAGCCCAAAGGGGCTGGAGCATGGATGCTCCAGATAAAATCAAATGGACCAGCCTACGACCAGCCTACGACCATCCGAGAATATAAATCTAGTACCACAGCCAAATACAACCAGCCCTCATCTGTGGAGATGTAGGTGATGTCAGTCACCCATTTCTTATTTTTCCTGCATGCCTTAAAATTTTGCTCCAGAAAATTCGGGGCCACTGGTAAATTATGCCAGCTATTGAAGCTTAGGAAGCATCTTATCATCATTCAAGATAATGCCAGGTACCATATTAGTGCTGCCATAAAAAGTTTTTCAAAGCCAACAAAGCTAGGCTAACTGTATTTCAATGATCTGCTTTTTCTCCCGGCCGCACTCCCTCAAGAAGCTATGGAAGCAGATAAAACAAGCCGGAATACACCTACATTATTTTCCTAGCTTTGACAGTTTGATAGGAAGAGTTGATGAAATACTTTCATTCATTAGCGTCTCTAAAAGGAAGGTTTTAAAACTGTTTAGATTTTATCAAGAATTATCCATAGCTTAAATTGTCTATCTTTTTGTCAAAATACTTTCCTGCAAAGTTATAGCTTGAAGCATATGCAGGCATTCTTGCTAATCAGTTCTGCTCGGTGCAGCTTCTAAGCGCAAAGCGCATTTTAAATGCGCGAGATTACACTTAATTTACTTGAGGAATAAAAGACTTGCTTATTCATCTAGAGGGCAATATGATGAGCGCTCGAACCTAGATTTTATAAATATTCATTATGAGGCGAAAATTATGGAAACTGAAATTAGTCCCCAACATCCTTCCATTTCCTCAGCTGATTTAGTCGAAATTGAAGGCGAGATTGTGGAATTTACCGATAATGGGATCACGGCAGAAAATATTAATGTATTTTCCAAAGGAGATGTGAAAGTACAGGGACCAATACAGTTAAGTGGCGAATTGTCCATTAAAGCTAAACGTATCTTCCTGAACGGTCCTATAACCGCTGACAAGATTACGATTCAAGGCGACGAGTTAAATGCTGGTGCAAACAGTATGTTGTTTGCAAAAAATAATCTCACCTTGAGCTTTGCTTCAAGATTCTCTTTAAGGGAAGATTTAGCTAGCAGGCCTGAGTTTCGTGTCTCTGCACCTTTAAGATCTAGACTGTAATGATGGACCTTCTGCGTGGGTTTTTGGCTAGGCGCCGAGGACCGAACAGCTGGAGTTACCAGAAAAGGTCATGAGGCTTGTGAGGATCCCAAAGGCAACAACACCAAAAATTCACTCGGGACAATTATAATGGCTAGCCAAGGATGGCTTGCTGGTCTTCTCCCTTTGATGTAAATCTCTGAAATAAGTCTCTATATTTACTTACTTTCTTTAATTCACTCTTTAAAAATTTAAAAAATATTTTCAGTCCCAATCCTCTTTTTTTATTGAAGCGAGGCTTCTAATAAGGTATGCTGCTTGCTTCAGTAAAGTAAAAAGATAAGTGATGGGAACTTGGCTAAGAAACTTGGCCAAGTTTATCGTGTAAATACTCATAAAAAATAACTAACAAGGTTTTCTAATGACTACATCTACTAAAGCTATTTCCATGCTGGTTGTTTCGTTGTCCCGCTCTAACAATGCGGGCCTTTGCAAGGCTACTTTTACGCCCGATTTAGAGCAAGCCGAACAGTGCCGCGAATATGAGTTTGTTATAGATGAGGTTTTGTCTAACATTCAAAGAAATACCGATTCTGTTGAAATTTTTCCGGGGATTTCTGTAGGTCGTGATGGTTTGATTATCATCAAGAATACTCTTGCAAACGGCTTGCAGATTAAATTGGAATGTGAAGGAGAGGGCGAGGCCTATCGTTTAGAGAGCAGAGGGAAAATCGCGATACATACCTTCAGTTTAAATGGTAACATCCATTGGTGTAACAAGGCTGAATGGGTAGGGGTTAGCATTTCTGGTAAATGCACTCAATTTATTAACCAGGGCTCTTTTAAGCATTTGTCCTCTTTTAAATTAGAAGCGACCCATGTGGATAATCAGGTTCTTAGCCCGCTTGAGGCTGAAAATCCTGGAGGTATTAAGGAGAAAATAGCGAGGCGGATTGCTTCTTTATGGGCAGAGATGAAAGGAGAAAGATCCGCCACGTATGCTATTATTAGTGCGGATAAGTTAGAGATAATTTGCAAAGACTATTTAAAGAATAACGGTGATCTGTTTGCCCAGCAAACTCTTATTTTAAGCGCCACCGTGGTAGAGCAATCGGGCTCGCTGATGTCATTAAGTGCTGCCCACATACAGGCGCGCCAGCGGATGGTGATTAGTGGTTCACTTTATGCCCCCTATTTAAATTTATGCTCAGATTTTGTGATTGATTGTCAGGTTGGAGCCAGCATTTCCAGTAGTCATCCTTTGCTGATTGCCAAACTTATTTTTAATTATGCAGCTATTAGTATGCACACTCCCAGTTTTAAAGGAGATGCCAATCTTTTAGTAGACGAAGATAATCAACTGGTGTTGGATGAAAACCGGCAACCCCAACAAAAACCTTGGCATTATCGTTGGGGAGCTTGGTATCAGGCACTTAATATAGCGCGCGTCGCTCTTACAGCTGCTGAAGCGTTGCCTCGCTTGCCTTATGAGAAAGAGGTTCGGATCACAAATAGGGTATTAAGCGGAATTGGCCTTGTTTTTGAAGCTAAACAATTATGGGGCAAAGAATCCAGTAATCTAGAATTTGGTCGCGATCTGATGCATCTAGCCGCGTCGCAAGGTGTTTCGGTCATTGCGCCTTGGTTAGGTCTGCAGGCAGAGAGGGTGGCTCAAATCCAGAATTTGAGCGTACTAGCACGCCCTAGTTATGGTGCCTTCGATACGTTTCTAAAAATGAATGCCGTATTACAAAATCTACCTGTCAAAGCTTTAGCGGCAAATCCGACCGTAGGTAAAGCTTTAGAGAGTTTATCCACTCTTCCTTATGCTGAGTATATTAAACAAAAATCACCTCTTACCAATGCCCAAAAAGATTTGCTAAGAGGAATTGGCCTCCTAGGCGTCGGCTTATGGTTAGGACGAAATTTAAAATGTAAAGATAATGCTGCTTTCTTGGGGCAACTCACCCTGCGCTGTTACTTGCTGGGTTTATTTCCTTCTCTAAAAGAAGTACCTCCTCAATGGCAGCTTACCTTACCCGTTCTGCAACTCACATTGGCCGGTGGCTTAGGGGCCGGCTTACAGCAGAGTGCTAAATTTTGGACAGAGGCCAGTATTCATTTATTAGAACAAAAAGGCAAACTGACCAAAGAGCAAGCGAAAAAGCTGCAAAGATTGGTTACCTTTATGGGTGGCTTTGTGGGTATGGCGGCTTCCGTATCAGCGATTAAAAACTCTAAGCATATTAAAGAGGGATATGAGCAGAATAAGGCTATTGCGAACGTGGTAGCCAACTGGGCAGCCAGCCAGCGGGGTGGCCATTTTGCCCTGGTTTCCCAGCTATTAAATAACCAAGGCGCAAGGAAAGGCCATGCAGAAGTGAATGCCTTGGCCTTAGAGCAGGCTAATTCCGTACAAGCTGGCCACTTATTGGTGAATGCCTCTTATAGCCAGAACCGAGACAGTATTACTGCTGATACGGTTACCTGGAATGGTAGTCAGGCGAATAATAAGGGTGGTATTACAGCATATACCATAGCGCTCTTTCTAGACAGTTTGAATAACTATAAAGAAGGTCGTTTAACGGCCAAAGAAACATTATACATATTAAGTTCAATTTCAAAGAATCAAGGTTTAATGCGATCATTGCAGGCAGCCTTAAAATTAAAAGCAGGCATATCCTTAAATGAAGGGACTATGTCTGCTAAAGAGAAGCTGGAAACCCATAGCGCTTTCTTAGATAGCAATACCGGTACGCAAATAGCAGAGGAGATCGTTCAGTCTTCAGATATGAGAGCAGAGCAATTAGGAACCGTATTTGCCACGCAAAAATACTCATTACACGCTGCTGAGGTGGAAGTGAATGGTAAGATCTCGGCTCCCTCTTTGGATATTCATTCTACTCAGGACAGCACAACAGTTGGCCCCAACGCAAGTATTGCTGCTCAATATTTTATGGCTGCATCGGCTCAGGACTTACATATTGCCGGAGATGTTCAATCGATAAAAACCGATTTGACTGCTCAGCGAGAAATCGTGACTGCAGTTGAGAGTAAGATCCTAGCCACAGAAGAATTGGAGATCAACGCTACTTATATTTTACATGGGGGCGAAGCCGTTGCCCCTGCTGGCGCTATTAGCATGGCTGCCAAAGAACAATTAATAACAAGTGTGAGCAGTAAAGTAGCAGCGCGTGATGCTTATTTAAGGGCCGATCACCTTGAACAGGGCGGTAACATTGTAACCCCCCAGGGCACAACCAATTTAATTGGTGAAAAACAAGTAGATTTACAGGGCAGCTCTCATATTGAGGCGCACAACCTCAATGTAGCTGCGGATCAAGATTTACATTACGACGGAAAAGCCGAAGGAGCTGCTGCAACTTTTATTACAGGCGGCATGCTTACTACAGCAGCAGGAAGCCAAGTAGTCGCCGAAGAAACCATAAAAGCCCAAGCTGAGAATATAAGCCATGGGGCTGTTTTTGCGGCTAAGACAGGCCGTATCGACTTGAATTCTAGCGAACACTTGATCACGCAAGAAGGCAGCGGGGTGGTGGCACAAGAGGCGAGCCTGTTAGGCACTCGTATTCAGCAGGGTGGGACAATTCTGGCCCCAGAAGGTGCTACTCAGATTAAGGGCTCTGAAGGGGTAGAATTTAAGAACACTTCCCATATTCAGGCAAATACTTTGGGAACGGAGTCTTTTGGTTCGGTACATTATGACGGCCAGAGTCAGGTAAACGAGGCGCACTTTACAGTAGGAGCAACGCTCACTACCGCAGCAAACAGCCAATTATTAGCCCGGGGAGGAATTGATTCACAGGCCAAAAATACCCTCCATGCAGGTATTTTTTCGGCTAGCGTAGGTACGGTCAGTATGGCATCCGAGCGGCTATTAAATACCCAAGGAGAAAGCGCCATTATTGCACCGGAGGCTCAACTGACTGGTGAGCTCCTGCAGCAAGGGGGGGAAATAAATACGGCTGGTGGGGCAACGATCTTAAAAGCCAGTAAGGAGCTTAATTTTAAGCCCAGTTCCAATATTTACGCGGCTGAATTGAAGGCAAGTTCGCTAGGAAATTTAAAGTATCAAGGACAAGCGGAGGTAGAAAAAGCGCTGCTGGATGCTCAAACCGTGAGTACAGGATCGGGCAGCAGATTAGAGGCCACCCAAAGCGTCTTAATAGAAGCTGAAAAAATCAGCCATCTAGGGAGTACGAGTGCGACAGAAGGCCCCGTTACTTTGGCAGCGTCCCATCAGGTCGTTACAGCTGCAGGGAGTCTCATTAGCGCTGGGAGAGCGAATTTGATCAGCCGCGAGGTTATTCAAGGCGGGCAACTGAATGTTCCCCAGGGAGAAATGCGGATCTTAAGCCTAGAAGAGGCCAATTTTTCCCCTGATTCTGATATTAACACCCATAAGCTCGATGTCTTTTCAAGACGGGACATTGATTATGACGGGAAAGGAAAAGCAGGCACAGCTCGATTCAATGCTCAAGAAGCTTTAAGTACTACGAAGGAAAGCGTATTACAAACCGAAAAAAATTGTGTTGCTACTGGTGAAAATATTTCCCATGAAGGAAGCTGGGAGTCTTCGAAAGGAGAAATGTCTTTAACTGCTGCTCAAAAATTAGAGATCTTTGCTGGCAGCGAAGCTAAAGGCCAGGGAGTTAATTTATCAGCAGGCGTTTTAGAACAGGATGGGTTAGTAGACGCAAAATCTAGGACAGCTTTGTTGAATGGCACACAAGTGGTTACTCTAGGCACTGGCTCTGTTACGGAAGGTGCAGCGATAAAAATTACGGCGGGAGCTTCTAAAGAAGCCAATCAGCAAGCGGGATCTCGCCGTGAAGCGCAAGCCCAAGGCGAAGCGGATCCCCTGGGAACGGTCACGATTGAAGGGAGAGTGACCGCTACAGAAGAAAGCATTGATGCTGAAGGTTCTAATATATTTGCAAGTCGGGAGGCCTGCTTAGATGCGCCGCTTGATATTCATTTATCTGGCGTGCATGACACCGATATTCGAGGGCATTTAAAAGCGGGGCAAGATGTTCATTTTGGAACAGGGGCTTTTTTTGGCCAATATGGAGAAGCCGAGGCTGGAAGGGATGTCAAAGCCCATACCGGTGAAATAGATATGACGGGTGGCGCTAGTGCCGGGAGAGATATTTCCCTAGATGGTAAGCTTAAGGGTCGTTACGATTATGCCACTTTAAAACCCCAGCGCAGTTTACGTATCCAGTTTCGGGATGATACGGCTCTTCATTTTAACA
>Ga0302233_10001845_pt1 | contig 14015 bp, 16 predicted proteins | sample II_Palsa_N3_1_FD_193516 | JGI IMG/M metagenome (GOLD analysis project Ga0302233, IMG submission 193516) | Peat permafrost microbial communities from Stordalen Mire near Abisko, Sweden - II_Palsa_N3_1 | ecosystem: Environmental > Terrestrial > Soil > Palsa > Peat permafrost | place: Sweden... | reverse complement strand
TGTGACACGGGAACAGAAGTCCAGCAGGCGATCCTGAAGACTGACATCGCGCGTAGCAGGCAGCGGATGCTTTCTGTTCATGTGATAGAAGTACTCACCGGACACCAAAGCGGCAGAGTCATCGCTTACCGCAAGCCACACCTGAGTGCGATGCGCCTGGTCCAGATCGTCTGCGGCGCTTGGACCGCTCATCTTCGTAGGCACCCAGCCTGGCTCCAAGGCATTCGAAAGATTGCTCGGCCACCGTCTCGCAATAGCGAATGCCAGAAGCGCGTCATGGAGCTTCTCGCTGGGTGCGTGTCTCGCAGGGTATTGTGCGCGGCACCCACACTTCTTCATCGATTCTCCTGATGCCCCATGTCGGCTTTCGCAGCGTGCCATTCTGATAGCAATCTGTCCTTTGCGCTTTCGCAGTTTCCCTCAGATGCGCAGGTGTCGTGCCAATTGCTAAAGCATTGAAAAGAAATGGCGTCATCGTCGATCCATGTCGCACGCTCGGCAAAATGACGAAACCGTCGGCAGAGCGCGTGCGGAAATCAAGAGCAGACCAGAACGCACGGTCTCGCCTATTCGAGGTGCGTTGACCTTGGCAGGAAGAGAATTTCAACGCAAGAGCTGTTCGATGAGCAGCGACGTAGCACCAAATTATGAGGCTTGGAAATCAGATAGTACTTGTTCATTTCCAAGCGTCTGCCGCAGAATCCCCAGCCATGCGCAACAGACTCATGGGCGGTCGTCTGGTGGGCGATCTCGAGCCAGCCGCCATTCTTGAGATAGGCGGTGATGCCGGTCGCACCGAAGGTATGACAGCCGATCTCAGTCTTGATCCCGGCCTCGAGAGCTCGTCGGCGAATCATTCGGACGGACATCGGGTTCGAGCAGTGGACTGCCGGTCAGTTCCCCCGAGTGGCCGCGTGGTGCGGAAGAGCGGCGCCCTTGCACAAAGAAGCCGTTGATCTTCGTGGCCACCGCAGGCACCCATGCGAGCGAAGATGAAGATGATATAGACCATCACGCCGATCTACGAGCAGTTCGACCTTTCTTCGTGCATAGGCGGCCTCTTTGTCGTGGGTCTTTAGCAAAGCGTTGCGGCTGCTCGCAGGAGGTCGCCGGGGTCGACACTTTTCGGCATCCGCGCGGGAGCGTGTAACCTTTCCTTCCCTGGCCTCTCCAATGGCTGTGCACAAAGCGGATCTTGCTTCAGCGCTGCTGCCTTCGCAGACAACGTCTGGATCCTTTTTGCGCGCAAATTCCCACCCTTGTAAGGAGTAGAAAATGTTGAAAGCAATTCGTGGCCTATCGACGATCGCAATTGGGATTGGATGCTTGTTCCCAGCCATGCTCGCCAGCGCGCAAACCAGAGGAACAGAAACGTTCTTTGTCATGTCGAATAACGCCGACAAGAACCAGGTAATTGAATTCGTTCACAACTCCGATGGGACAGTTGTCGCAAAGGAAACCTTCGATACGCAAGGGAGGGGCACTGGAGGGGTGAACGATCCACTTGAAGCGCAAGGCTCGCTGACGTTGAGCGCAGACCACTCACTCCTGTTTGCCGCGAACGCGGGAAGCGGCGATATCACTGCCTTTCAGGTTATTGGGGGACGACTGATTTTCCTGAATAGGCAACCATCCGGCGGCAGCAATCCCGTGGCCATTGCTCAGTCGCAGAATCGCCTGTATGTCCTCAACCAGAGCGGCGCGGGCAGCGTCGTCGGCTTCCAGATGGGCTTCGGTGGGCAGCTGCTTCCCATTGCTAACTCCACCGCATTTCTCTCTGCCAATGCGGCCGGCGGATCATCGATTTCGATCAGTCCTGACGGCCAGACCCTCGCCGTGGTGGAACGTCTCACCAACAACATCGATACGTTCCACATCAATGCGAACGGTACATTGGGCACTCTTGTTGCCAATCCCAGTGCTGGGGTTGGAGCCTTCTCAGGGCGGTTCGCTCCCAATGGAAAGCTGATTGTTTCTGAGACGGGTTCTACCATTTCTGCAATCTCTTCCTACACGGTGAACTCCAATGGAACGCTCTCCGCGGTCACGCAGAGCTTGACGACCAACGGCTCCGCCAACTGCTGGAATGCAATCACTCCGAATGGCGCTTTTGTCTATGCATCGAATGCCGGTACTTCGAACATCTCCGGATTTTCGATCGGCCAGAGCGGCGCCTTGACCGCGCTCACGTCGTCCTCTGTCGTCGCAACCAACCCGGAGAACGCCACGAACCTTGACATCACGACCAGTGGCGATGGCAAGTTCTTCTACTCGCTCAACGCGATGACCGGAACCGTGGGTGTCTTCGTCATCCAGCCCAACGGAACACTATCGGAAGTAGATGAGATCCAAGGGTTCATCGCGGCGGTGGGCTTCAACGGTATCGCAGCACTGTAATTTGCAATTGGGCTCAGGCTCATTGCCGCCCACGCGGGTAACCCCTTTGCCTGCGTGGGCGGAATTTCTTCAACGAGCCTCTGCTTTGAGGCTTCTGGGCTGCCGATCACGAAGCACTGACTTCCATTGTTTCCGACCCAGGCAAGTTCTGTGGAGCCGATCCATATACGTTTCTGTTCGCATCCCTAATGATTCTGATATTTGGCACTGGCTACTTCGCAATAGATGCGCTCATCGCAAAACGGTTTAAAGAAACGGCATAACGATGACGAAACAGAACGACAACGAGACCGCGATGATTGCGTCGATTCTGGCGGGCGACACTCGTTTGTACCACGACCTGATCCGTCCGCACGAGCGGAGTGTCTACATGATGGCGCTCTCTTTTGTGAAGAACGAGGCCGACGCGGAGGATATCGCACAAGATGCTTTCGTGAAGGCCTTTCGTAACCTATCCACATTTAGGGCGGAATCCAAATTCAGTACATGGCTCAAAGACGCAGTGAGTTCTGAGATCAACTCGACATGTATGAACTCTCGCAAAGTCCGCTTTTCGGCAACTTCGAACTGCTCGCTGCCCAGTGTACGGTCTATCGAAGAATTCCTGCCAAGATTAGATTTGAGGGCTTAGTGTGCGAAGAGCATGTCGGAGACTGCACGCAACCAGACGACGACCGCCTTCGCTCCTGGATCGGGATAACCCAGCACGCGATCTCCAAGATAACTCGACCGCCCCAGACGGGGTTTCATTCGGGCCGTCGCTTCGACGCCGCGTTCCGCCGCTTCAACCGCGGCCAGGATTGCCTTCCCCGACGCCTTCCCACCGCCTCCGTTCCGCAAAGCCTTCACGAACGGATCGAGCGCATCCAGCATGGTCCGATCGCCAGGCTTCGCGCCACCCAATTCACTGATGGCGCGGCAGCCCTGATCGAGCGCTTCGGCCCATTGCGCCAATCCCATCGCGCCCGATTTCTCCATAACGCCGCCGCAACGCAGAAAAAGTACCCCATAGAGCGGTCCTGATGATCCACCCAACTCGCGCCGTAGGGTATGACCGATTGCTCTAATCGTAGCTGGAACATCGTCCAAGGGATACGAACCTACCGCATCTTGCACGGCCCTAGCCGCACGCTCCATGCTGGTGCCCAGGTCGCCGTCACCTGTAACGCGATCCATCTCAGTAAGCTCAGCTTCTGCGGCTAGCAGCGCCTTGCACGCGGCTTCGATGGCCTGCTTTGTTTTTCTACCTACCTCCGATTGCGCTCCCCTGCCAGTCGGCGAACTCACTTTCGTGCTGACCTCCGCCACGATCTCCGGTTTGCCCGGGCGTTGTTTCAGCGCGTTGGCCATGCGGGAGCCGTGGTAACGGCGTCGAGCCAGCGCAGCCACTCGTCGTTGACACCCAGAACGGTGATTGAGATCCCCGCCATGTCCAGTGATGAGAGAAATGTTCCGGAATATATTCGCTCCACCGTAATTCCCTTGCTTTCGAGAAAGCGCATCGCATGGTGGGCCACAATCGCGAGCTCCATCTCGGCGGTTGCCCCCAGATTATTCACCATCACTGCCACGCGCTTTTCGTCACCAAACCTCCCGTGCTTCAAAACTTCGGCCAGCAACGTCTCGGTCAGCTCGTCCGCAGTCTGCAGACGCATCCGCTTCACGCCGGGTTCCCCGTGTATGCCGAGGCCAAGCTCCATCTCATCCTCGCCGAGCTCAAAGCTCGGTTTTCCAACTGCAGGCGAAGTTCCGGCCGAAAACGAAACACCCATAGTCGCTAGAGACTCAACCGCCGCTCTTCCCATTGCAGCTACATCGGCCAGACTCCTACCTTCAGCCACGGCAGCTCCCACTAGTTTGTGAATGAAAATAGTACCGGCGAGACCGCGCGCACCCGTTGCCTGCCCAGTTCCCTTCAGAGCAACGTCATCATCCACGATGACCATTTCAACCGAAATACCTTCAGCACGCGCCATCTCCGCCGCCAGACCGAAGTTCAGCCGGTCGCCGGTATAGTTCTTGACCACCAGAACTGAGGCGTCTAACAACCGTAAGCCCATTGCCACCAAGTAGAAAGGTGGTCCCCGTGTAGTCGCTAGCCACTCGATGTTTCACGTCGTTTACTGTAGCGAATTGAGTGGGAATAGAAGCGGCGACATCAACCACCTGGTAGTCACGCGCAACTGCGGGGGTGTATTTATGGGCCTGGGTTGTGAGGAGAAATGCGCTCTCTCCTAAGGCCTCAGCCGGACCGAGGTCGGTCACAGTTGAGATCACCCGAAGTACAGGCCTCTTGGCCTTGCGTAGATCGAGCACGGCTTCCTTCTGACCGTCACGAAAATACACGAGTTCCGTATTGTCGCCGAGAGGACGAACGAAATCGAAAGCGCCTTCTGCTGCCAAAGGCGTACTCACTACCAGCTTGATGCGAGCCGGATCCGTAACATCGAAGACGGATAGGCGAGCGCCGTGCTGCTGCTCTACGTAAAGGCAAGTGTTTCCTGCATTGTCGGAGTGAAGAAAGAGTGAGTTGCCCGCGACCTGCGCCTGCTCCGGAAGATCATGAGCCTCCATGACTACCAGATCCTTTGACTTCGAGTGGATCTCTGCGTTTGCTGTGGAGGTTAGGACGGTCGCTGCGACGACTAAGCCAAGTGCGAGTGCAGATTTGATTATTCATGGTGTTTCTCCTTTTCGAAATTCAGTGTTGCTCCGCAGGTGCCGTCACGTCCAAGTAGTAAAAGTGATGCCCGTATAAGCGAGCGACTCGTCGAATCGATGGCAGGGCTCACTTATACGGCATAACAATTTGCGAATTCCGCTGGCGCAGGTTTCGTCCTAACGTCGAAACATGACGACACGAAAAGCAACAACCAAAACAATCGCAATCATCGGTGGAGGGGTAAGTGGAACCCTCACGGCGTTTCACCTGATCCGGCAGGGAACGCCGGCGCGCGTGATTCTCATCGACCAGCGGCCTGACTTCGGACTTGGCCTGGCGTATTCAACGCCGAGCCTTCGCCACCTGCTGAATGTTCCTGCAGGGAAGATCAGCGCGCTGCCCGATCAACCCAATCACTTTCTGCATTGGCTTCGCAGGAATTATGATCCGACTGCGACGAAGGTAACCTTTGCTCCACGAGCGGTATTTGGACGGTACATCCAATCTCTCCTGAAATCGACGAGCCAGATCGGACAGGAGATCGCGACAGTCATTGATGTCCGTCAGCAAGACTCCGGGGCCGTGCTCACGTTGGACAACGGATGCGAGCTACGGGCCGACCTGATCGTTCTGGCAACCGGAAACTTCGATCCAGCTCCTCTCCCGGGAATCACGAAGGACGCGTCCGATTCGGGGTTGTATCGCCACAACGCATGGGCAGCGGAAACCTACGAAGGATTGCATCCCGACGCGCCTGTTGCTCTCATCGGAACAGGCCTGACCGGGGTCGATGTCGTGCTGAGGCTACGTGAACTCGGACATCGCGGAAGGATCATTGCCCTGTCGCGTCACGGCATCTTCCCCGTGCGGCATGACGATTACACACCTCTGAGTTCAAGTGCAATCCCAACAGATACACCGGCCACCTGCATCGCGTATCTCCGCGCACTGCGCGCTGCAATTCGTGGAGGTGCGGAGTGGAGAGCCGCAATCGATAGCCTCCGTGAAACGACCAACGCACTGTGGCTCCATCTGCCCATCGAAGAAAAGAAGCGCTTTCGTCGCCACCTGCAGCGCAGATGGGATGTGGTACGCCACCGCATGGCGCCACCGATTGCCGACGTCATCGAATCCGAGCTTCGGAACGGCACTTTGAAGATCCGCGAAGGCCATCTGAAGACCGTCGATGCTTCTCCCGCAGGAGCCCACATCACTCTTCACGCGCAGGATCAGAGTGAGAGCTTCTATGCAGATCGAGTCATCAACTGCACTGGACCGAGCATGAACTACCGCCGCATCCCTTCAACTCTTCTCCAAAGTATGTTCAACAGAGGACTCGTAACCTCCGGTCCTCTAGGTACTGGATTCCATTGCTCGAAGGATGGAGCGGTCATTGACGCCGATGGCCACGCTTCAGAAATCATCTTCAACCTTGGCCCAGGCCGCCTCGGCGACCTTCTCGAGTCCATCGCGGTTCCTGAAATCCGTCAGCAGGCGGTTGCCCTTGCTTCGACACTCGCTGGACGCATCAGGTCGCAGTACGTCCTCCCCGAAAATAGCGCGACAGTAGCTGCAACACCGGAGTTAACAGGAGAGTTGGTAGCGGCATGACCACCGCAACGGTCACCAACGTCAGGGATACTGAGCGAGCGGGGGCAACGTGGCTGGCATCTACTGGTTGGACTGTTGTTCTCGGAGCAGCCAGCGGTTTGGCCTGTGTCACGGTACGCCTCTTCTTTCGCCTGCTTCAGTGGGTCTTTGTTCAACAGACGGGAATGTTACCCATCGTGGCAGCAACGTTGCCACCCGCGCGTCGTATCGTGACCCCAGTCATCGGAACGGCGTTAGCGACCCTTGTGGTCTGGATGATGCGAAGATGGGCCCCGGATTCACACTTTGAAGAATATGTGGAAGCCGTTCGTTGTAGAAATGGCCGAATTCCTCTTCTTTCGACGGTTTGGCGGACAGTCTCCTCTGCCTTTTCCGTAGCCACCGGCGCGGCGATCGGGCGAGAAGGATCGATGATCCAATTCGCCACCGCAATCTCCTCATGGGTAGGAGAGCGATCTCCCCTACGGAATCTGTCGTTGTCGAGGCAGGTAGCCTATGGGGCTGCAGCCGCGGTCGCGGCAGCTTATCAGGCGCCGATCGCCGGAGTATTCTTCGCCACGGAGATCGTCCTCGGTGAGTGGGCCTGGAAAGACGTTCCTTTGCTGCGCATGAGCGCTCGCAGTCAGGGCAATGCCAATCACCGCGCATGTGCGGACCGCCGACACAAGCTCGATACTGCCAATCCGTAAACGGTTCCACGATCTTTCTCTGGTACGCTGTCAACCGCCATTCTTACTCCTCTTCGATCTCACACCTGCATTCTTCATTTATTGTTGTTGCTTCTCACATCCAGGATGTGTACGGTTTTCAAGATGAGAATAGGATCGATGTCTCCGTCTACTTTTGTGGGTATAGGGTCTTCGATAAACGATGCATCGGATATGATCTCGAAACCGTAGCAGCGACCATTCTTAAATGTGGTGTGGACATCATTTTGAGTGGAATGGCCCGCCCCTGCGCTCTGAGTCGCGCCATGCGTATAGGTCACACCATTCACAATCTGTACGGTTGGCGATGAGTCAGCGGTGTCATCGTCCACCTTCTCCGCGCGATCCTTATACGCATGGGCATTCTTTGGCGCTAAAATCGCAAAGACAAAACTATCCGTTCGCGTGGCGGGAGAGCCAGCCCCCGTGCCGTTTTGCCAATTTACTCCTGTTATGAAACGATCGCCGTCTGCGCTCATCATGGCATCACCATAACTAGCATCGTGATCATTGCGTATCCACTCACTCGGATATCGAAAGGTGACACCGCTCTTGGTGTCGGTAAACGTCTTCCAGGAATCCTGCGCACCAAATATTACGCTCTGCATGATCTGATCGAGTGCCTTAAGATCCCTGTCATCTGGACCTTTCCTGGCGAGCGTGGAGCTAAAACTTTTCTCGAAAGCAAGACAGCGTCCATTAACGAATGCACCATAGTTATTCTAGGAATTCTCGTGAGAGAGGCCCCTTTCCGTAGCCGAGGCGTGCATGTAGGAGCGACCGTTGATTATCTTCTCGTCGATGTCTCCATCTTCTGCCGTTGCAGTGATTCGATCGCGACACGTTGCTTGATCTTCAGGAAGGAGCGCAAAGAGGAATAAGACGCTACCATACCGCTTCGATCTCGTTACGATAATCTTCGGCTTGTCGTTGGACCGCGCCTTTCCATTCCAGAGCAGGTTATTGGGTTTGTCGTGGGGAGCTACCTTCCATGATGCAGGATAGTCAAATGACACGCCGGATTGCACATCGCGGTAGGTCTTTAGGGGCTTCTGCTGCCCATGTAACCAGGTGGAGGAAAGGATCACGCCCACCACAAACGAAAGTGGGATTGTGCGAACTCTACTATTGCTCATCGATTTCTATTGCCCTTTCACAAAAGTCCACTTCGTTCTCCGGTGCTGATCTACAGAGTAGGAAATCGGACTGTGCGAATGATTGCCGAAAGATGGCGCTCGAATCCTCTGAACTGCGCTGGCGTGACATCCCCCACATAGTCACCTCCAACCACGTCTTCCTCGAACAGGTAGCATGTTCCTTTGCGAAAGGTCGCGTAAACCTTGCCGTTGATGCCATGTGAAAGGCCCGCATCTGAAACCTGACCGACGGCAAACCCGACACCGTTCACCACTTGTGTCCGAGCATCTTTTTCCCCCGAATTCTGTATCTCCCACTCTTCCGTAAGTTTGCGACAGGTACTCGCCGATGAGGTTGGCTCCGTTGCATACAGAAATACCAACGCCGCGAGGTCGGTCTTTATCTCCTCTCCGGCAGGGATTGGCGGAGGTGTAAAGCCAGTTTCACATGAAAGGTGATGGAACCTTTCGTTTGCGTCAGTGCAGGCGAAACGTAGCCATTCACATCTTTTACCGGGCGGAGGGCAGATGGGTACTGGAAGGAGACCCCCGTGAAGGTGTCACGATAGGTTGTGAGCGACCATGAAACCGGCCCCGGAACCTGAGCATCGCTCAGAGAAGTCCAGAGGAATAAAGAATAACCCAGAAGCCAGACCCGTGCGGTTTTCATGTTATTCATGCAACCCACGGTTGGGTCGAGGGTTGCTCAACTTCGCAGGAAATTTATAGGCGTATAGGCTGGCTAAATTGAGAGTATGAAATTGTCCTGAAATCGCTTGCAACCGCGTCCTAGCGCTGAGGTTCGCGAGTGACTGGCTAACCGGAAGCAACCCTCGAATGGCGCTAACAGGGCAAATCACTCATCGAAAGGCTCAAACCACTCTTCGCGCAGCTCTGAAGCGAAGCTCTTCGGAATTGAGTTCTTCGATCTCCATGTCTGGAAATAAGACTCTGTAAAGCCCCGGTGTTGTTTCAACCATAATGTGGCCAATAATCGGAAAATTAAGCATAACTTGGCTAAGAATGCGACCAGCAATCCGACCGTTCCAGCACGTTCGGCGATCACCAAAGGGTGTGCAAAGTCTCACGCTCCTGTGCCGACCTCCATCATCGATAAGCTCATCGCCGATCTCGGGCTCAACACCTAGTCGGATTCGCGGACACACACACAGCTGAGGCGAAGAACCGGTGACTTGTGCTTCAACAGTATGCTCACATAGCACGCTAACCATGAAAACTATGCAGCATCGTCATATAAGATCGAACCATCCGATGGGTTATGTACACAAATACGTGAGAGCTGTCCAGAGCTCCCAAAATGTATCTCGCTCACCGGAGGAATCAAATGCGATCAGTAAACTCAGTTCGAGCGCTCATGGCTATGGTTCTCATCACATTCTGCATGACCCTTGCTGTCGGGCAGATCCACGCGCAGAAGCTCGGCCACGGCCTCATCGTCGTATCGCCGAACAAGATGCCTGTCGAGACACGTCAGCCGAGCGTTGCCATGACGTTGCATCTTGTCGATCCACAGACCCTATATCTCTACGTTGAAGAACAGGATGTCCGGAAACTGGCGGTTTATGACGTTACGGACCCCGGCAAGATCAAGCTAAAGAAGATCGCTCAACTGGACACCACAGGCACCTATGAGCACCTGACGCAATCCGCGATCACGCGCCGTATTCAAAACCGTGAGGAATCGTTGGGCGTCTCTCTATTCGATCGGCAGAGTCGCCCCATTCAACTCACCGCTGCCGGGAGGGCGACCTATGAATCGGCAAAGCCGGTTTTATGTTCTGTAGGCAACCTCAGATCGGCAGTTGTCCATCAAGGGGAAACCTCAGGGAGTTTTCGGTTTGGCCCCGAGTAGCCAAGCCAGACGCGTCCGAGACTGTCGGTGAACTCAACGTAGGGACCTCCAGCGTTTAAGCCTTGCCGCTGACCATAGCTGGTCCAGACACCGTCCGCGAATCGATACAGACCATACCGCACGAACGAGACCCAGAGTCCGCCGGCGCGGTCCTCCGTAATCGCCTGTAGGTAGAAGGCCTGTTCCGCCAATTCTTTAGGGAGCGCAACTTGAAGAGGCTTACCGCGGACCAGGTGCCAGAGCCCGCCGCTCCCTCCAAACCAGAAAGTCTTGTCGCTCGCGCGATACGCTGCCCCGCAGTTGACCGGGGTGCGAAAGCGAATCGTTTCGACCCGTCCACCGGTCACCCGATAGAGTTCCTTGCTTGAATCGGACGGCCCCATAAAATATCCAACCCAAACTGCTCCATCGTCGCCCGCGACAATTGCCGCGGGTCTCTTGACAGGGCGCTTCTGCTCAATGAAAGGGACGTAAAAAAAACGATGAAGTCCATCTTCGTCGGCGTACCAGATGTTTCCCTCGCGATCGACCAGCGTTCTACGCATATTCTGGCTCGAGGCAGCCACACCATGTGTTTCGCGACTCTTTGTGCCTGTTTCGGTTACTCCGTCGCTGACCGGAAGAGCAGCTCCAATACGCGTCAATCCGCCGCTCTCGTTGATCGTCCAGACAGTATTCGTTCGGTCAACAACCTGTCCGCCGTTCTTTGCAAAGAGAGGATATGAGTACAACTCATTCTGCGGAATACCCTCCCGGTTCGGCGCTTGTTTGAGCGCAATCGGACTCGTCAGAACCTTCCGGTCGGCATCCAGCGTAAACCCGAGAGCATCCAGTTTAGGGTTTGCCACTTGAAATCGCTTGCTCCCGGGAAGCAGATAGAGCAGCTTTTGATTCTTCGAGAAGCCAGCGATTACCCAGACCGTGTCAGTTCGGTCAATCCCCACATAGCTGATGGCGATTGGCGCATCCCACTCGGCGCCGAGATTCTGCCACTTCGACCCATCGAATCTCCAAACTCCTCTACCAGTTCCGGCCCTGATCGTCCCTTTAGAATCCTGAGCCAGCGTGTAGACAGTTCCGCTCTGCTGTGCAACCGGTCCACCGTAGTTCGTCACCCGTCTATTCTTCACGAAGCTGAAGCCGCCGTTTATGTATCCCACCCAAAGGCCGCCATCCCGAGGTGCGAACAGAGTATACACATCCGTGTGAAGCAGTCGATCATCCGAGGACGGTGAAAGCGCTCGAAGCGGGTGCCATCAAAGCGAAACACTCCTCCAGGACCATCGAGCCAAAGAAAACCGTCTGCAGTTTGTGCGACGGTTTGAATAAATGCCGGCGCACTCTGCTGGACGCTCCAAGACTGAGACATGACCTGCTGGGTGCCTGATGGCGAGTCCTTATGCGCTCCCTGCGCGGTAGCGGAATGGTGATCGAGCGCAAACGCACAGAGGCTGACAAGTGCGACAAGCGCTATCGGCCATGAAATGTGACGACGGCCCAGTTCCGAGAGCGCTCGGGTCTCTCGCGCGATAACAAACGATTTTCGCTCCCGCCGCGCTGGCATATCGCCCCATAATAAGCATTTTGATGGCCCATTCAAATCCGGAGTTCTGGAATGGCGCTATCAGACCAATGCACTCACCGAGCGGTTCGAATGGATCTGTGTCTTAGGCAAGTTGCCGTATAACCGACTATCCGGAAAAGTGAAACCGAACTGCCTGAAAGTCGGGTTTTCGGCAAGTCCGTCTCGTTGTTGCTCACAACCTCGTTTTTGAGGAACTACCGAGCTGGCATCTGCTGCGTCGAGCGCGTGGAGAGATGTGGGAGCGTGTCAGGCAGCGGCCTCTATCGCTTCCGGGACCCCTTGCGATCGTCGTGGTACTGGAAGACCTGCTCGAGCGGCACTCCAAATACGTTGGCGATGCGAAACGCTGTCTCGAGCGAGGGCGAGTACTTGTCGCCTTCGATCGCGATGACGGTCTGCCGGGTGAGATCGATCCGGTCGGCGAGTTGCTGCTGCGTCATGTCGAGTGCGGCGCGGAGGTCGCGGACATTGTTGCGAATGCCACCCATTAGATCGACCTCCGGTAGGCGATCAGCTGCGTGGCGATCTTGACCAGCTCGGAGATCACAACCATTCCCAGGAACACGCTCAGGAAGTGCAGGCCCATGTGGTTCGGGTTGATGAGGCCCTCCACGGAATGCACCCAGAGCATCCCCATGCCGAGGAGGATCATACTCACCAGGGCGAAGTAGGCGTTGCGATAGCCGAGCCCTGCGATCTGCCGATCCCGTTCGTCTGTGATGCGGTTGCGCGAGGCGATGGCAACGATCGATTGCAGCATGATGTGCGCCACGATCAGCAGGATGATCGTTCCCACGATATGGGTGAGCGTGGTGGGATGGTGCATCACGTAGATGAAGTACGGGACGTAGACCAGCAGGTCTGCGGCCAGAGTTCCGTAGAGCGATTTTTCCTGGTACGAAAGGGTGGACATCGGCTGGCTCCATGTAAGAAATCTTTGACATGGAGAAATGTAGATGTTTTGTGGAGGCGTGTCAAATATATTTGACATTGACCAGTTGAGACCTCGCACTTTTCGGCAGGTTCCCCGACCCGAGCCTCCCGCAATAACCTCACCCAACCAGCTTCAGATAATCCGGCTCATCTGCAATCGTGCGATAGCGAAACCGCCGCACGATCGTTGTTCCCTTCAGAAAAAAGATCCCCGGCATCTGATGCCCATCTTCCTCAATCTTCCCGATTCCATGCCGGAAGATCGCACCCTTCAACCACCCCATCCACACCTTCGGCTGCAACAGGCTCAGCGCAGGATGCACCCTTTCCAGCGCAAACTCAGGATGCTTATAAATCGTCGCCTCCGGGTCGCTGATCCTCTCCACATCCCCGATGCCGTAGTAATCGAAGAACGGCTTCGCGCGCTCCGGCGTCCCCAGGTGAACGAAGACCGGCCGAACCCCACGACGGTCAAATTCACCACGAAGCTCCGCCACATCGCTGATCGCCTGGCGACAAAACGAGCACCCAAAGTGCCTCAAAAACACCAGCAGAACAGGGGAAGCCTCGGTCAGCTCCAGCAGGGTCGCACCCGACTCTGTATGAATCGAGCCAAACATCCTCGTTCTTCCCTCCGCCGAGCTCTCGCCTGTGTTCCCCATCGCCCACCCACGCAACTCTCTTCCGCTCGACGATCATACCCCGCTGGAAATCCCTGCCGCGAAGGCTCGCATACGGCCATAAATTCCTGTCAAGCCCAAACCAGCCAAAACCCGCGCCAGACGCGGACATTCGCGTGGCGTAGTAGTTTCACCCCAACCGCTATAATGGATACAGAGGATAAAGAAAGCCCCGAATGAATCGGGGCTTTTCCCTTTTAAGAATCAACTAACTCTTTTAGAAAGACGAATTTACCCGTAACCCATCTGGAATGAATATTTTGCAGACACGCGATTTTGTAAATAAAAGAAAATAAGCAGGTTAACCTGGGGTACCCCCAGGGGGGGGGTACCCCTTTTCAGGGTTATTTATCCTGCTGCTGCTGAGCCATCTGCTGTTGCCGAGTCGGCGGCGGAGGCTGCTCCGGCAACTGCGTCGCCTTCTCCACCAG
>Ga0302233_10001838_pt1 | contig 14057 bp, 26 predicted proteins | sample II_Palsa_N3_1_FD_193516 | JGI IMG/M metagenome (GOLD analysis project Ga0302233, IMG submission 193516) | Peat permafrost microbial communities from Stordalen Mire near Abisko, Sweden - II_Palsa_N3_1 | ecosystem: Environmental > Terrestrial > Soil > Palsa > Peat permafrost | place: Sweden... | reverse complement strand
GTCGTGCTGTTCAAAAAAAAAAAAAAGAAAAGACTTTATGCACAAGTGCCTAACACTATTCGACAAGCGTGATCTCGTCGTCCTTGGGTTCTGCAGCAACCGGAAGAGAGCGCGGCTCTGGCTCCTCGTCACGGATCAGCATGTTGACGACACCATCAATGGCCTCCTCAATTGGCTCAGGGTAGTTGCCCCCACCCTCCCTGTGGAAATTGCGGATCATCGAGTACTGCAAAGAAAAAAAATAAGTATTTCACATAAAATAAAAAAGAGGGCTGGCGACAGTACCACTTGGTCGTTGCGCATGCGCTCACGACCGTTGCGGGTCGAACCAATCATGAGGAGGACTTCGAGCAGGACGAGACGGATGCCCTCGTCACTCTCACGTTTCTTGGCTTCAGGAAGATCCTTGATGCATTGCGGAGCCTTGGCCAGTTCGTCGTCCAGGAAATCAGATCGGATCGCCAGTGGAACAAACACGTGGCGCAGGAGCTCGTATTTTTCGCACAGCCGGTCGTGGATGGACGTGTCAAACAGACAGTTCCTACCAAAAAAAAAAAAAAAACCAAAAAAAGTTTAAATAAATAAAATTAAACATCGCACTTTAGGGTCGACGCGACGCCGCCACGTCGGATAAAGTACTCGCTCGAGAGGCTCGGAAGGAGGAAGCGCAGAAGATTGTCGTTTTCGTCGGCAATGAGAAGCTGTCTTGCCTCGACATATTGCGTAATGTTGGCAAAGACCGACGCGAGGTAGTGGAAATCGGCCCTCGAGTTGTACTGTCGACCCATGGCAAACGCGTGCACAAATGCCGAAATGGCGGCCCCTGGCTTGCTTGACGCGGTGCTGCTATTGCCATTGCCGGTGTCCACCTGCGTGTTGTGCAACAGGTTGAACGCCTCCCTGCGCTTTGTGAGGTTGGCCAAGAGCATGCAGGCCAGGTCGGCGAGGATAGAGTCGCGCTTCTGTATTTGATCTCATTTTGTTGAGTTGCCCCTTCAAAAAAAAAAAAAACGTTTGACGATGCACATACGAGGACTGTGTGCGCCAGCCAGCCAAAGATGACCTTGTTCTCAAAGTGCTTGGCGATGGCCTCGCGTCCAGACAAGTTGATCATCGCCCGGTATGCGTCGTGCGCGACAATCTAATAAACAACGGTGCATCCATCAGCACCACCACCCCCGCGATTCCAGACGCGTACCGGATTGTCGTGGGTCAAGGAAAACACGATTTGGATGGCATCCGAGTTCTTTTGGAAGAACTCGAGTGTCTCTGCCTGCGTGCTCACGCCCACGAGCATCTCGACGGCATTCTGGCGCACCTCGGTGGACGAGTGCTTGAGGAATTCGACCAGCTACACAAGGAGAAGTCAGGAGGGGCCATGCGACTCTTTTTTTTTTTATTTCTTTACCTCGGCTAGGGCAGACATTGCAGTAAAATGTGGTTGCGACCCGTTAGTCGTCGTTTTGCGACCGACTCGAGAGCTTCCAGTCCTGCGTTGTCATCGCCATCGCCCGCTTCTTCTTCTTCTTCTTCTTCATTGTCATCGTCGCACGGGGCCGCGCCACTGGGGCAGTACAACAAGGAGGATGTGACACGAGCGCACACGTACTGCACGGACCTGGTGCGCAAGTTTGACGCCGATGGGTACCTGGCGACGCTGATGCTGCCGTCCAAGGCGCGGCCGATTGTCATTGCATTGCGCGCGCTAAACATCGAGGTCGCACGCGTCCGCGATGCCGTGAAAGAGATCAGCATTGGGCACATGCGCATGCGATTCTGGAAAGACAACGTCGACGCTGCGTTCGCGGGGAAGCCTTCCAAGCAGCCTGTCTCGCTCGCACTCGCGAGCGTCCTCCCCGGATCCAAGCTTTCCAAGATGTTTGTGATGCGGCTAATCCAAGAGCGGGTAACACTGTTTGTTTGCGCGTCGTCATACTGAACAAAGCGCCTGGCATCAAAAAAGGACGAACGACTGGGCGAGCCACCCTTTTACACGATCAAGGACCTGGAGCAGTACGGCGAAAACACACAGTCAACTCTGCTGTATCTGACGCTGCAGGCGATGGGCATCAATAACGTGCACGCGGACCACGCCGCCTCGCACGCAGGCAAGGCTCTCGGCATCGTCACGCAGCTTCGGGCCCTGCCGTTCCACCTGAGTCGGCAACGGTTGATGATTCCTCTGGATATGGCTGCTAAGCACAAGTTTGTCGAGAACGATATCGCGCGCGGGAACCTGCCGCCACAGTTTTCCGATGCCGTCTTTGACATGGCTACACTTGGTAACGACCACCTCATAACAGCAAGATCCTTCAAGCAGCAAGTCCCCTCGGAGGCCGCGTCCGCTCTCCTTCCTGCAGTACGTCTCTTCTTTTTTTTTTTTTTTCTTTCTTAAATCGAGCTTTTAAAGATCCTGGCCGAGGATTTCCTGCAGCGACTAGAAAAGGCAGACTTTGACATCTTCCAAGGCAAGCTCCATCGCCGCAATGGCTTCATCGGTTTTAAACTAGTGTATCATTCCATCCTTAAGACATACTAAGCACTTTGTAAAAGACAAAACTCGACACAAAGGGAAAACGAAGAAGCTGTTATCATGTGATGACGGTGGGAGTTTCACGATCGAGGTGCGCTTTCAACGCTGACAGCTTGAGCGCGATGCGGACGAGCGCGCCCAGGGCAACCTGAGGATCCTGGTTTGTCTTGGCCGGGTTGGCCTCGTACTTTTCGACGTAGAGGCGCACGGTCGCTCCGACGCTGCCAGTGCCACTTAGGCGGAAGATGAAGCGCGAACCATCCTTGAAAAGGACACGAAGGCCTTGGTTCGACGAGACACTGCCGTCGCAGGGATCCTTGTACTCAAAGTCGTCGACCTTGACGACTTCGTACGACTCGCCAGAGTCCTCGAGCACTGTGCCCACCAAGGATCCCGATGCTGCGTAAGCCCTAAGGGCTCCAATCAAGGCCTCCGCGCCGGCACTCGAGACCTCCTCATAGTCGTAGCTGCAATCATGCTTATTTCTTTAGAGGGGACAAAAAAAAAAAAGAACAGAAAGGACGGCACAAACCGGGTAAAGTAGTTGCGGCCAAATTGCTCAAAGTGGCTCTGCTGAATGGCTTGGAGCGAAAAGTCCTTGCCCTGGGCGGCAGTGTGCGCGACAATCGACAGCCACGCCAGGACGGCCCAGATGCCGTCCTTTTCGCGGATGTGGTCAGAGCCCGTGCCAAAGCTCTCCTCGCCGCAGATGGACAATTTTCCGGCATCCATCAGGTTGCCGAAAAACTTCCAGCCTGTTGGGACCTCGTACAGCTGCAGGTCTAGCTTCTTGGCCACACTGATACGGTAGTGTATATTAATACACCGGAGAGGAGATATAGGTCATACTGATCGAGCGCGCTGCTCGTGGGCATGCTTCGCGCAAGACCCTTTACACCGGTCTGCTTAAAGTAGGGGATTGACGCTGCGTTCGCGGCGATCACTATGGTGCACACACACACACACACACACACTCGTTAATATCCGTTGATTCTTCATGGTCATCGTTACTGGCAACCGAGTCTGAGGGGTTCACAAACGAGTTGAAGCCAACAATCATGTTGCGGTCACCGTCGCCGTCAAAGGCGGCAGCAAAGTTGATCTGCTCTGCCTGCACGCGGTCAACAAGCTCCTTGGCATAGGTCAGATTCGGGTCGGGGTGCCCACCTGCGCACAGAAAGTTTTATGAGTGCACCAACAAAAAGAAAACTGACCGTTGAAGTCAATCGAGGGAACATAGTTCATGACGCTTGCAGGCGACAGACCGAGCTCGTCCACAAAGATGCGCTTCGAGTACGGGCCCGTCACGCCGTGCATCGAGTCAATGAGGACCTTGAATGGCTTATCGGCCTTGCTCTGTTTGCTGACAAAGGCCTTGATGGCCTCAAAGTCAAAGATGCCCTTGACCATCTCGACATAGTCGGCAACCGAGTCGATCACGTCGATTTTGACGCCGCCCACGGTGACACTGCCAATCGTGCCGAGGTCGACCTCTGTCGCAAAGTCGGCAATGTGGTACTGTGTCAGCGTCTTGGAGATGGCAAAGATCTCGTTGGTGACGCTCTCGGGGGCGGGTCCGCCGCTGCTCACGTTGTACTTGATGCCAAAGTCGGCCGTCGGGCCACCGGGGTTGTGGCTCGCGGTCAGGATGATGGCACCCGTGGCCTTGTACTTGCGGATGATGCACGACACAGCGGGCGTGGACAAGAGCGCGTTGTGACCGACGATGATGTGCTTGAACTGCGCACACAGCTTACCAAAAAAAAAAAAAAAAAGGCGACAAGTAAACGGTACGCCATTTGCAGCCGCCATGCGCAAGATGATGTGCGCGGCCTCCTTGACAAAGAAGCGGCCGTCGCCACCGACGACCAGTGTGCCAGTCTTGCGCTGATCCTCGGGGACTGCCTGGAGGATAGCCTGTACAAAGTTCTCGGTGTAGTTGGGCGCCTGGAACACCGTGACCTTTTTGCGCAGGCCGCTCGTACCTGTGCGTGTGTGTGTGTGTGTGTGTGGCCAGGTTAGTTCAGCCCCGTGTGTGTGTGTGCATGCGCCACCTGGCTTTTGGTCGAGGAAGGCCTTCGTGCTGACAGTGCGTGTCGTCATCGTACACAATGAAATGGTCCCGGCAGCCGTAACAAATGTTTTGGAGGAAAGCCGTTACAAAATTCAAATTTCCCAGTGACGATGGCAACCACACTGCTATCGGCCCTCTTTGCCGTCGTGTTTGGACCGGCGCAGAGTAAAATCGTCCCCTCTCCTCTCCGCAGGGAACTAATGGAGCCAATATAAAGACGCCGGACCAGAGCAAGACCCAAGCACTGAACTCGCCCTGTACCTCAACCAAATCCACACCCAGCCGCAGGTGCTCACGCGTGTGCTCGCCCTGACGCAGACCAGCTCGCTCGACGAGTTTATGCAGCACCCCACGACCGTGTTCAACTTTAACACCGTGCACGACACCCGCTACGTCTCGGCGGCGACCATGCTGTTGAAGCTTGACCCTCGCCTGAACGAGTTCCGCATGCGGTGTGTCCCCGCTCGCCAAAAGGAGAGCGTGTTCTGGCGCAACTACCTTTCACGTGTGCTTGCGATCATCGTCGAGGACCAGGAGAACCAGGAGAACCACATGCCTCCACAGCGTCAATCCACTCCACCTGCCGTCAAGGCCGACTCGGAGACCCCTGCAGAGCCTGTTGCTGCGTCCTCCGACGAAGAGATGGTGCGTTCAGCAGTCTATTAATAAACTTAAAAATGTCCCAACAGCTCGATGTCATGGCAGCGTTCCGTGGACTCGCCGCCGAGATGAGCACTACAAAGCAAACAAACGAGCAGCCAGCCGCATCAGAAGCACAGTCGCCTGCCCCCCCTGAGAGGCCCTGCACTCCTCCGCCATCCTCAGCGAGTGCAATGCCAACACCATACAAGCCGGTTGATGTGCCTCCCACTCCCAACAAGGCTCTCGACGATGAGGCGGCCGACGTCATGCGCATGTTCCGCGAGCTCAGTCAAGGTTTGGCTGCTCTTTTGCTATGATTTCTGTTCGTAATGTTTGCCTGAACAGCTGCCAAGCCCAAGCCGTCGGCCAATGAGCAAAAGGCGGGCACGATCGTGGAACTGCTCAAGACCGTGCAAAAGTTGCAGCAAGCGTGGGATCGCAAGCCGCCCAAGCCCGCAAAGGAAGCTTTCTACTATGCCCTGCAAGCGTTCCTCAACCACCACCTCTCGTTCCACTTTCCCTCCAACCTAGTCATCAACAAGTTTGACGGCATGGCCCTTCGGTACTATTTTTTTTTCTTTTTTTTTTCCTTTTCTTATACTTTTCTTTCTTAGCGGAAAGAACGGCTCCGAGACGAGGGCACCGATGGTCCAGTTCCTGAAGCGAAACATTGCTGGATTTGCATCCATGACCGAGGAGGCGCTCATTGATGCTGTCGGTGTGGGACTGTACGAGGGTGGCGACAGCGACATGCACTGGATCGTCAACGTGCAGGCTGACCGGTCCCTTGGTGCCACAAATGCAGTCTCGCTGGCACTCGTTGATGGTTTGGGCGTAAAGGGTTCAATTTTTTGTAGTAATCTTCCTGTCAACAGTTCGCGCAGACAAGGTGGTCGTGGCAGCCATCTTGGGCGAGGTCGATGATGGCATTGACACGCACGTCATCTATAAGGCTGTTCAGGGCGAAGGATCGTTTGTGTCGTCGCTCGATATGTCGACCGGCCGCTGGAGTGCCTTTGCTCGCGTCCACTTTGGCGAGCATCCTGTTTATCCCGATATGGAGCAGCTCGTTCGTCAATCGAGAGGTAGTGCATGTTTTCATGCGGCCGACTAATTGCTCCCTCTTAGACATCAAGTCGATTGAAAAAGTGAAACTGGCAGAGCAGGCGATCAAGTCACTAGCCGATGACTGCACCGCCAGCAGTTACGTCGGTGTCTTGTCTGGATCCCTGCCAGTCTTTTACCTGCCTCCCTCGGCCGCGGCCACACCGTTCCAGGCATTGGACCACGCTGCCGGAATTCTCCTTATCCAAGAGGCTGATCTTGCAGTCACCGACCTCCAGTCCAAGCCGATCGTCTTCCGCGAGGGTCGTCTCATTCGCATCAGCAAGAGCATCCTCGCCGCACCAGCAAGTTTGCAAAGTCGCCTAGTCGAGGCCATCAACAAGGTCAATAATCCACCCCCGCTCCCTCTCAACGTGACCGTTCGCAAGCACTTTGTCGACCCTCGTGTTGTCAGGAAGGCCATCGCCGATGCGCTCGGCTGTGCCGTTTCTGATGTCGACGTCTCTCTTCTTTAGGACCAGTTTTTTTTTAGGAAAAACTTTTACAACTGACAATTATTTTTTTTTTTCTTATTTTTTAAAGACGCGATCGAAAAATTCGACGGTGGAGAGGTACACATCCGTTTCCGTCTCGATGCCGCCAAGAGCATGTCCCTCTCCGGGATACAGGTTCACCTTGGGGGACAGGTGGCGAATGCAATTGGCGAGCAGGAGACCTTGCGAAGGTGGCACCCGCTTGTCTTCTTCGCCCAATAGGAGCAGGACCGGGGCCTTGATAGCTGCAGAAAAATAAATCAATGAGAGAGGTAAAATACACGTACTACCTTGGACGTGCTTGATGGGCGAAACATCGTACAACTTTTGGTAGATTTCACTGGTGGGAATGAGCGGGTCGAGAACAGACAGGCCACTCTCTGAAGCAGTCCAGTCGGGGATGTCGGTTGTGGCGAGCATTGCCGCTACGTCAATGACCGGGTTCCTCATGGCGCCGGCGACGTAAAAGTCGGGCTTTTGGCCCAGCAAGTGCGCCGTAATGAAACCGCCGTGCGATCCGCCAAAGAGAGCAATGCGAGTGCGGTCCAGCTTGACGGTCTCGTTTTCGAGTGCGAGTTGAACAAAGTGGTGCACATCCTCGACGTCTTGTGTGCCAATCTTGCCAAGGAGGGAGCGCAAGCTTTCGTCCGAGTAGCCCGTGCTTCCTCTATAGTTGACTGATGATGGCGGCGTTTGTTAGTGCATCCTTTTTCAGTGAATGCACGACGCACCAAGGAGCGTCGCGTAGCCATGGAGTGCAAATGCGGCGGCATAGTAGGAGAATTCCAGTGTGGACGTCGAGTGGGGTCCTCCGTGCGGCATGACGATGAGAGGGAGGTCCGACGAGCTGTCGCTGGGGTAGATTAAAAAAGCACCGGCAGAGTTGGCGCCGATCGTGTGTGAGGCAATGGTCGAAAATTGGATCGGCAAGGCCTTGTGGGGTGTTTGCACAACTCGCTCGCTCCAGATCCAATCCTGCGTGTCAAGACGAAGGACAACGAGAGTGTGCGGGGTGCTTGGCGAGCTTGCAGAAACGAGGATTGACTTTCCTGAAACGTCCAGCACGGTCCAGGCGTGCAGATCGGCGGCCGTCTTGTCATAGTAGCTGCTACTTCCCGACAGGACATCGAGCACGGTGACGAGCTGCATGATGGCTGGATTACTATATTTCCTATTGCCCCCATCCCGTACCTGGCGACCCGTTACGCTGCTAGAATACACAATGTGCGAGCTCTGGATCCAGCAGTTTGAGGGAAGGGCCTCGACATACGCGGTCGTCACAGACTTGCACGTCTTCGTGGATAAATCGATCCTTCCAACACTCGCAATGGAATTGTGCGGGTCCTCGATCGAGTTGTGGAGGAACACAAGCGCTGCACCGTCCGGGCTCAATCGCAGCGAGCGTGCAGATCCGACGTCCTCAGCCAACGCCTCTGCTCAAATACGTTTCTTTATTTAATTTAAAAGTAGTTTTCATACCGATCGAGTCGAGCGACATGCTCAAATCGGACGAATAAACACTGCTCTTGCGGTTGAAACAGTAGGCGATCCCACGCGGGAGAGTGAGGATCCGCGTAAAGTACAGGCTGCGGGAATCGGCAGAGAAGACGACCGAGCCGACTTGTGTGACGTGGCTGTGGACGGTGATGGACACAGGCGCCACGGACAAGTCAATCAAGCACACGCACGGCCTAGCCTTGGTGCCGTACGTCTCCCCAAACGACTTTTTGTACGCAAACTTGGCCTTTGGCGTATCTGTCAGCTTGCTGGACGGCTGCTGCGGCTGCTCCTTGGGCTCGACGATGAGCGCAATGCGTGTCTCGTCCGGCGACCACGCAACACTTGCAAAGAAGTCTGCCGCAAGATGTCAACCATACCATCGATAACTAGGACGTTTGTTTGCACAGTACCGTCAAAGTAGATGTCTCCGTGCGTGGTCAGGTCAAGCGAGTGCACGAGGGTCATCGTGTCTGTCTCGTACACCTGCAGCCATTCCTTTGTGTCTGCCGGGGCCACGCCCTTGACCTCGCGGACGATCGCGTTCCACTTGCCCGACGGCGATCGCCTCTCGATGTAGCTCGCGACGACCTCGGTCGGCGGCTGAACCACCGTGACCGATGTGGGTGTGACCACACGCCTCGAGACGCACTTGCGTTTGACATTGTTGGCCACATCGCGATGCGTCGTCAGCGTCACAACCGTGTACCCAGAGTCGTCATCCGACGGCACCTGCACAAGCCGGCCCTCGACAACGGCAGCGAACTGCGCTGCGACTTTGAGGTCATCGGCCATTTCGAAGTGTGTTGTCCATGATGAAGTGCGCAGTCTGTTCTGACGAGGGGGACGTGGCCGATGTGCCGACGCCGCTGGTGCTGCTGCTACTGCCGTGCCTGCATGCCATCTGCCGGCCGTGTCTGGAAGACTGTCGGGAGGACATGGCCGCGGACAGCGCCAGCAAGAACGACAGTGCCATCCCGTGCGTGCTCTGTGGCGAGATGTACAGCCCGGGTGCGCTCATGGTGGTCACCGGGCACGAGGAGGAGGACACGGAGGGCAGGCACGAGGAGGATGGCACATGGGCAACGTGCGCGCACCACGGCGGGGACTGCCCATCGACAGCATTGTCGTCGTCGTCATCGGCTGCAGCAGACGCACAGTCTCCGGCAAGGATACGGCGTGTTTGCGTCGACTGTGGCCTGGCGGTGTGCGAACCATGTGCCGAGGCGTGCATGCACCAACAGCGGCACTGGGTCGAGCCGATTCCCGTGGAGGACGAGGACGGCGCTGGCGCCTCAGCAAAGGTCGTGATCGAGCGGGTGGCCGAGGCACAGCGGGCGACCGTGGCTGAGCTGGACATCGTGGGGGAGATCCTGCTGAGCCATCGCGAGGCGGCGACGACAGTGCCCGCGCGGATAGCCGAAGAGTTTGACACGCTCCTGCCCGGGTTGTTGCTCGAGCGGTCGGCGGCCAACATGACCACGAAAAAAGACCTGCACCACCGCCCACAGCAGAGCGAGCACAATGCCGGTGGCGGCTCGGATGACCTGGACCCGTTTGTGATGGCGGCGCTGAAGCGGCGGCGCAATGTGTTGCTGGACCGCGCCCACACTATGGGGAATGCCAACGTCAAAGCCTGCGAGCTGCACTATGACGCTCTCGTGATGCATCTTCACAAGCTCGAATCGCTGCTGGAGCACCTGCAGGCTCTCCCGTCAGGCAACGCGCTCCCCCCGTTCTCGGTTCTCCTGCGTCTTTTGCGGCGCGATCGTGTGGTCACCGCCGAGTTTGCTCGGCTCAGGCAGACACGACCCTCTGGCCTGATGCGCTTCTCCTTGTGCAGGTCGAGGTTTTCGTGCACCATCGCGGCCGTTGCCAGTCTAGGCTATGTGGGCACGCTCGAGCGCGACTATGCAGTGTCGATCAGCAACGTCCCAAAGATGATCATTGGCTGCAAGGGTCACAACCGCGGCACGGTCCAGTTCTACTACCCACGATGCGTCAGCTGGGACCCTGTCTCGGGCAACCTCGTTATCGCCGACTACAACAATGGCCGAGTGGTCTGGATCAAGCCTGCGACCGGCGAGTTTGTCCGCGAGCTCTCCTATGTCCTGCCCTCGATCGTGGCCGTCAACGACCGTGGGGACACGTGGGTCGCTGGCTACCAATTCAGCGGCCCCAATCGGATCTCCTTCTACCCGCATGCGTCAAATGAAAGCGAGCCAGCAGCCACTTCCAACCCATCGATCGAGCTCGAGATTGTCGACAGCCCGCGGTCGTTCGCGGCAATGCCTACATCGGATGACATAGATGCGCCCCCTCGTGGCGTCGCGGTATTGGCACGACATGGCAGCATGCATGGCAACCTCCTCGCCTTGATGGAGGCGTCCCCGCAATCGCCCTACTTGTGGACACACAAGTGGGTGCAAAGGTATCCGTCACCGATCCAGTCCCCAGAGGAGATGAACATGCTGGTTCAGCAAAACTGGCTTGGCCCGGTCGCAATCCTGGGCGACGGCTCGCTAATCGTCGTCCGCGAGGTCGAAGACAGCGGGCTTGCGTTTGTGTCTCCTCAGGACGGCTCGGTTATTCGTCGCATCGCTCAAGGCTTGATCCCTTTGTGCACTGGCCTCGCAATAACGCGCGACAATCTCATCATAGTGGCCGAGGGCCACGAGGGTCGTGTGTCGCTCTGGTCATTGGAGGGCGAGTGCGTGCACGAGTGGGGCGAATCTCTTTTTGACATTGTGGCCAGTGTGTGTGCTGGTCCCGACGACAGCATCGTATGCTGCGACCACGGTCACCATCGGCTTATTATATTTTGAATTTTTTAATTGCCGTGAGAAGCCACGACTTGTAAAAATGAAGAATAAAAATAATGTTTATACCCCGACCAATGCGGAAAAAAAAAAAAATCAGTGTACATGAAAAAATGACGGATTCTCATCGATTGTGCACTCCGGGGTAATAGATGTTTAGATCCTCATTGCTCAGGTCGTCATCCTCGTCGGCATTGCCGTAGTAATCGTCCGTGTCGACGGTATCCATCGGTACGACGACGACTGCATTAGGGAAATTATCTATTTAGTTTTTGAAAAAAAAAAAAAGATATTCATACTCCGTGTGTGCAGGGGCTCATAAAATACAAGATCGTCCTCCTTGACAGAACGAAAATGCACCTCGAGACAGGCGAGTAGCTCGTTCTCTGTAAGCGCAAGGTTCAGTTGCTCTCGGATATACTCGATCGACATTGGTTGACCTAAAAGAGAACATTTCTTAACAAGTACCAAAGTATTCGTATGTAGTACCTGCATCAATCATAAGGGAGTTTATCAAAGCTATTGCTTGCGACCACTCGTTCACCTGGTCGGCAATGATTGTAGTAATGCCATGGATGTCAGCTCCTTGGATCCATTGTTGAATTGCGGGCCTCCATGCATGTTCAGGAACGACGAGATTGTGTTTTGAAAACTCGACCGTTGCCTCCTCTGAACGACACAGTTTCTTGATAGCTAAGGGGCTGCTAGCTCGGCAAAGCTAACGCGTAAATTCGGTAAGAAAAAAATATGCATCTCTTTTTGAAAGCATACAAAGGTCGTACTGGACGAGGCAAAAAAGTAGGGGATCGGACCAACGTCGTGTTTTCGTACAAAGACATAGACATTGTCTTGGAACACTTGCACAAATTCGACGTGACTTCCAAACGCCGTTTCGAATTTCTCTTCGAGGTCTATGTGCGAAATCGGCTCATCCAAAGGGCACAGCTCTTTTTTTTTTAAAAAATAAAAAACTTTAGGCTCAAGATCTCAGGGCTTTTTACTTATGTCATGCCATGGAGCGCTTGCAAAACTCGGACGGGATGCCTTTTCAAGTAGTACAGCTGGTATGCCTCTTGTTTGAGCCCGTTCAAAAACGCCCTCTAAGAAATGAATGATTGAATATATAAAAATATACCCTTCAAAAACCTTTGCATCAGCCAGGACGAGTTTCAAAGTGCTCGTATCGACAGTGGCGAGGTCATAGCCTTGGTTCTGAAGCATTGTATAGTATCGCTCAGAAGTATCGTCTAGAAAGGCCTGAAGTTGCTCGCGGGCTAAACTTGCGATGGCAGGGTACGGAGTAACCTTTGATAGGAACTCGTTTTGCTCGATCACCTGTGCGACTTCGAGCACGTTAAAAGACTCTATGAAATACTCTTTTAAATTATGCAACTTTCAATAGATAAATAGAAATCACAAACCGCTTTCAATGCTTGCCAAGAGGTACTCGCTTTCCAGTTTCTCGATAATGATGCCTCGCCATGCAAGTTCTTTTTTCATGGCGCGCCAACGAGAATGCCGGACCGACGCTACATCATACAGCGCTTCAAACGTTCTGTTCATTTCTTAGCACAAAAAAACGACGAAAACAGATATCATTACACGTATTTGGCGATCGCAACCTCTTGAAGATCGACGTCAAGCACAAACGGGACGACATCGTCAAAGTATACGTCCACCTGGTAATATGTTTTAGCAATTAAATCGTGACCATAAAACACACGTACGTCGTCGAGGAAAAACATGAACCGAGCCATCAAGCGGTCCCTGTACACGTTCTTCAGCTCAAACGCTAGGGACTCGCCGAAACCATCCTTCAGACAGTCGTAGCAGCACGTCCTCCAAAAGCAAAACACCGTGTTTACTTTACTGCACACAGGGCACGCGGGGAAGAGGCTGCGCACGCATCGGGAGGCGTAGTCTAAAGAGCATGCCTTGGATGAAACGGTTGTTTGTTTGATGTGGCATACTCTGCTTGGCCAAGTTTTTGTGAATGGAAGTATCGAGCCCGATGTGCGGCACGTTGATCGTAGGAACAACAGCGCCGGTCGCTGTGTCATACACACGCCCAAGCTCCTCCCATGTGTCGGTGTCCGCTGTGGCGGGACGCACGGTTCGCTGGAACCAGAAGACGTCCGAGTTGTTGAGCAGGTCGTTCAAGCCTTTGCAGGTCTGCATTACAACTTTTTTTTAAAAAAAAAACCCACAAAGCGAGAACGAGACAAACAGACAGATCCTACACACCATCATGACTGATCGCAGCGTCTCGTTGTCGAGGAACTGGAAGATTTCGAGGCGTAATTCCGCTGGCAATTCCTCCATTTTGTAAAGTGACTGCCCCAGCAGGTATGTTGTGGACCTCCGCCTCTCTCTCTCTCTCTCTCTCTCTCCTCACCACAAGCGTGTCCATCTTAAGTCCGCCTCAATGGAGGGGCGAGCATTGTATTTCCCGCGCCTTCAAGTAGGCGATTCGTCTCGAGGCCTCTTCCTCTGCCCGACTCTGCTTGGCTTCGTTCTGAGGCTGGGTGTTTTGGGCTAGGGAAGGGGCCGAGGGATGAAGAAGGGCTTTGCTTCAGTCGCAGGAGGGGAAGAGTCATCTTCCTCCACCTGCCGCCCCTCCCACTACCTTTCAAAGTAGTGCATTTGAGATCGATGAGTCAAAAGCGCGCGAGATTCAAACTGACTGTTCTTTCCTCTTTTTTCTTCGGTCTGGCCTTTGTTTCTTCTTCTTCCTGTTTTATTCACTGCACTGTCTCGCTTCCAGAGGTCTAAAGGGGATGTCGGCGGCAACAGTACGAAAACTACAAGACCTAACGGAAAGACTTGGTACGAGAAGAAAAAAAAAGATCTCGACCACATGGCTCACCGCTCCCAAAGAAAAGGTGCACGAAACC
>Ga0302233_10001835_pt1 | contig 14063 bp, 19 predicted proteins | sample II_Palsa_N3_1_FD_193516 | JGI IMG/M metagenome (GOLD analysis project Ga0302233, IMG submission 193516) | Peat permafrost microbial communities from Stordalen Mire near Abisko, Sweden - II_Palsa_N3_1 | ecosystem: Environmental > Terrestrial > Soil > Palsa > Peat permafrost | place: Sweden... | reverse complement strand
TGTCAAAAACGAGTGCGTGACCCGTAGCGGATGTCGTGGTTCAACAACCTCGTTGGCTCGCTCGTGCAGCAAGTACCGTTTGGTTTAGGGGCGTGGGCGTGGGGAGGGGTGGGCGTGGGGAGAGGTGGAGGGCGTGGGACGAGGACGGGTGGAACAAGGAAGGAAACGTCGATGTGAAAAACACGTCATGACGCGTTCGGTCGTTCTGAAATCAACCCAACCTAGAGCGAGTCGCTGCTGAGCGAGGTGCAAGGCGGGCTGTCCGAGTTTGTGTCGGTGGTGCAGGAGGACACGACCAAGCAGGCGCTGGAGGTCGAGCGCAACTTGGCCAACGCGCACATTGTCGAGACGGTACGCGGTGCGCGAGGCAGACACTTTGACCCAAACGCACTTGCAAAAAAGGTTTCGAAGGGCATATCGACGCTCATCTCGGGGGGGCCGGCCGACGGCGCGAGCACGGGCGAGTCGTCTGTGGCGACATCGGGGGGCCACGTGCGTGGAGGAGCTGTTTTGTATGTCGTTTGATGTTCATTTTTAGTGCTCAACATGCGCTGCTTTTTCAAAGCACTGACCGCAAGAACGCCGACCTGGAGGAGCTGCGGAGGGACCCGGCGACGTACCTGGATTCGCCCGCGGACAAGGAGACGTTCCTGTCGTTTGAGCGTGCGTTCAAGCTGAGCGACAAGACGGAAGAGATTTCCAAACTGCTCTCGAGCCACTCGACATTGCGCGCGCTGCATGCCCGCTTGGTGCCGGCGCTGGTCGACCACGAGGCCTTCTGGCTGCGCTACTATTATCGCGTCTCGCAGCTGGACCAGCAGGGGAGCCGGAGGAAGGACCTGCTGGCTGCCTCGTCGCAGGAGGAGGAGATTGGTTGGGGCGATGACGACGACTCGAGCAGCACATCCACGGTTGCGAAAGCGACGCCTGTTGTCGTACCTGCACCCGCGCCTGTTGTATCTACTCCAGCACCGATCGTTGCGTCTGCTGCCGCTTCTCAGGCATCACCTGTACCCGTTACGATTGCTGCAATCGCTGCCGCTCAGGTCACGTCAGCACCCGTCAGCACAGCCTCTGATGTCACCGATCGCTCGTCTGAATCCAGCTACGACATGGTCACCCCGCCGCGCGACAAGACCCCGCAGCTCAGTGAGATCGACGACTTGCTCAACTTGGACGACGACGACGACGACGACGACGGCCTACAGACATCATCAAAGGGTTCCTCGGGTGCTCCTTCGGCTCTTCTCAAAGCTGCCGCCGCCACAGCGGGTGGAGCAGACGACGACGACCCCAGCGACTGGGAGTAGTAGTAGGGTAACATTCTTTTATCTATCTATGTAAACTCTGTTTTTGCAAATACATGTATGACTTTTTTCGCCAGACGGCTGGTCTCACTCCATGTACTTTGTTTTCCCGTCGTTGCAATGACAGAACGGAGAAATGTCGAAAAAAAAGAAAACTTTGAAATTCGCGCCAAAAAAAGTATTTTCCAAACGGTGGCGCACCTCAGTTCAAAATTTCATTCTGCTGCCAATGTCTTCTGCCGGCAAGACAACTAACCCTCTCGTTCGTCAGGAACAAGAAGCGAGCGTTTAGCCATGGTTGCCAAGAAGGCGGAAAAGAGCGAAGAAGCAGCAGGGGGAGGTAACGACGAACTGTACCGTTGGCCAGTGCCAAGTGCTAATCCTTGGGCTGGCAAAACCCCTTTTCTACCACAAACGCAACCTCGGGCTGCTACGACAAACATGCACAGATAACGTCGTCCTCGAGTACTTGCGCAAGCAGAACCGGCCATACAGCGTCAGTAAGTTTTGTGTTTTTGTTCTGCCTTTTTTCCTGTTCTGATCTCTTGGGGAGGGTCCCTTCGCACTTTGCAGATGACGTGCACAGCAACCTCCACGGCAAGGTGCCCAAGACTGCCGTCGAAAAGATGCTCCAGACGATGGCTGACGAGGGCAAGATCTCGGTCAAGGTCAACGGCAAGCAAAAGATCTTTGTGGCGCGACAGGTACTTTGCTCTACCAGAATGCAAGCGTAACCACTCGTTTTTTTCCAGGACCAACTGGAGAGCCCGTCACCAGAGCTGCTCGACCAGATGGACAACCAGATCAGCGAGCTCAAGGAGAAGCTGGCATCGCTCAAGGAGGAAAGCAAGGCGCTGTCGGGAGGTACGAGTTGACTCCTCGTTGTTTCGCGCGATTAATTGCTGTGCTCATAGGCATATCCAAGCTTCAAAATGCGCTCACACTTGAGGAGATCAAGAAACGCGTCGCCATCCTGGAGAAGGAGGTCGGTGTCCGCCTTTGAAAAATACAAAGTAAACGCAATCATTGCAGAACGAGAAGCGTGGCGAGCGCCTCGCGACCCTCCGCAGGGGCGAAAACGCGGTCTCGCCGGCCGAGGCCAAGAAGATCAAGGCCTCGTACGAGAAGAACGTCAAGGCATGGCGTCAGCGCAAGCGGATGGTACGCGTTGACAACACGAGATTGTTATTTTAATTTTGCTTTTGTTTTTCTCGTACACAGTGCAGGAACGTGATGGACATGATCCTCGAAAACGCCAACATGAAGTTCAAGGACCTGGCCGTACGTTCAACCGTCGAAAAAGAAACGTGTCTCAAAACAATTTTTTTTCTTCTTTTTTTTCTTTTTTCCATTTCACAGGAGACTGCCGGGATCGAGACGGACGAGGACGTGGGCGCTGTGATCCCGACCGATGTCTAACTAAGATCGCCGTTTTTGTTTTTTGTTTGTTGTTTTTGTTTTGTTGTTTGTCTGGAAGCAGCAGTTTCTTCAATAAAGATGGCGAAATATGGGGTTGGTCTCGTGCTCTTTGCCCTTCTCCTTTGTTGTGCGTCTGGGGTTTCCGCAGGTAACACACGAGCACGCAAGGTGGCTCTCTGTCTCTAATGGAAAAGTGTGTGGGGTGGTGGTGCAGCGTCGCCCAAGCGCGAGCCGAGCGAACGTGTCAAGGCGATTCTCGCAGACTTGACCCTTGAGCAAAAGATTGGTCAACTCAACCAGCTCGCGACCAACACGGTCGCCCGCAACGTGTACTCGCACGAGCTCGACGCGGAGAAGGCGCTGGCCTTTGCGCAGAACAACTTTATTGGCTCGTTCCTGAGCCCTCCCACGGCCGTCGTCGGCCCCCCGATCAACAAGACCGACATGGTCAAGTTTATCTACGACCTCCAGACCATCTTTGTCAACAACGGCGCCCAGCTGCCGCTGCTGCTCGGCAGCGACGCCGTCCACGGACACCATTACATCCGCGGCGCGACCATCTTCCCGCACCAGATCAACCTCGGCGCAGCGCTCAACCCGGCCCTCTCGATGAAAATGGCAGAGATCACGGCAAAGGACACGCGCGCCGTTGGGTTCACGTGGAACTTTTCGCCCATTCTCGACATTGCCCAGCACCCTGGCTGGCCCCGCATGTTTGAGTCGTTTGGCGAGGACCCTCACGTACGAACCCGCCCCCAGATCCAAAAATGAAATGGAACAAGTAACGACAACTAATGCTAATAAAAAAAAAGATCGCGACCGTTCTCGGTGACGCACTCATCAAGGGCTACCAAGGCTTCCCCGCCGAGCTCTCATCGGAGCTGCGCGTGGCCGCCACGATGAAGCACTTTATCGGCTACGGCGCACCCCGCAACGGCCAGGACCGCACCACCTCGCACATCCCCGACCGCCAGCTGCGCCAGTACCACGTGCCCTCGTTCCAGAACGCCGTCGACATTGGCGTGGCCACGGTCATGGAGTGCTACAACGACGTCAACGGCGAGCCCGTGGTCGCCTCCAAAAAGTACCTCAAGGACCTCCTCCGCGACGAGATGGGCTACGAGGGCATGATGGTCACCGACTATGGAGAAATCAACGACCTTGTCACTGGCCACCACACTGCCGAGGACACGTACCATCCCAAAAAGAACAATAGAGAGGGATATGCTAATTGGATTTTTAAACAGCAAGGATGCCGCCCGCATCGTCCTTGACCAGACCTCGGTCGACATGAGCATGGTCGCGCTCGATCTCCGCTTCTACACCGACGTCGTCGAGCTCGTCCGAGAGGGCACCATCCCCGAGTCGCGCATCGACGAGAGCGCCCTCCGCATTCTCCAGCTCAAGGTGAGTTCATCTTTTTTTTATTTTATTTATTTAGTACTGTACGTTATACTTGCATTTGTAGGAGGACCTCGGTCTCCTCGACAACCCCCTCCCCGACCTCAACAGCCCCCTCCTCGACACGATCGGCAGCCGCGAGGACCGCGACCAGGCCCTGGAGCTTGCCCGCGAGAGCATCATCCTCCTCGAGAACAACAACAACGCCCTGCCTCTCGATCTCAACGTCCAGAAGAACATTTTCCTCGTCGGCCCCTCGTCTGACTCGCTCACCAACCTGTGTGGCGGCTGGACCATTGGCTGGTACATTTGTTTTTTGCTTTCTTTGTCTACTTATTTATTCTTATTTTTGATAGGCAAGGTTCGCCATCAGACGAGTTCTTTGACTTTGGCTACACCGTCCTGACGGGCCTCCAGCTTGTCGCGGCCCAGTTCTCGGGCGTGACGATCACCCACCAGACCGGCTTCAACATCAACGGCGGGTACACCGAGCAGGACCTCGCCAGCGCCATCAACGCCACGCAGAGCAACGACGTCACCATCGTCGCCTTGGGCGAGGACCACTATGCAGAGGGCTTTGGCGACCTCGAAGGTACTAGAGAGAAAGACGTAACGACAAACTGTAAAACATATCCTATAGATCTCGCTCTGCCTGCCGGCCAGCTCACGTTCCTCAAGGCGCTCATTGCCACGGGCCGCCCCGTTGTCGTCATCCTTATCGGCGGCCGGCCTCGCCTGCTGCACGGCGCGGTCGATGGCGCCGGCGCCGTCATCAACGCGCTCGTGCCCGGCCTCGAGGGTGGCCAGGCCATCGCCGAGGTGCTGATCGGCCAGGTCAACCCCAGCGGCAAGCAGCCCGTGACCTACCCCAAGAACCACAACCAGGTCCCGATGCAGTACTATTTCACGCCCACCTCGGCCGCCGACTTCCAGTGGCCCTTCGGGCACGGCCTGTCCTACACGACCTTTTCCTACTCTGAGCTGAGCCTGTCCAGCGAAACGATCACCGCGCCGGCCGGCACCATCACCGCCTCGGTCCGTGTCACAAACACGGGCTCGGTCGCGGGCAAGGAGTCGGTCCTGTGGTTCATCAAGGACGACGTCCGCGAGGTCACCCCCGAGGAGAAGCTGCTGTTCCACTTTGAGAAGGTCCTCCTCGCCGCCGGCGAATCCGTCGTCGTCACCGCTACGGTCGAGATCGAGACCCTCGCGTTCTACGGCATCGACGAGACACAAAAGGTCATCCAGGCAGGCACCCACCAGATCTTTGTCGGTCCCCTCGCCGCGTCCTTCCGTCTCATCGTCTAAGAACTGAAGGAGAGAAATAAAAAGACGCACGAAATACCAGGATCAGTAGTTTGTTTGTTTTTTTTTAAAAAAAAAAGGTATTTCGATGAGACTGCTTTCTTTTCTTCCCAAAGGATTGATGTACAGAGGGCTAGACAGATTGGCTTTTTAATTCATCGTCATGGCGGGGGAGCTGCTCCTTCTCCGGCTGTTGCTGTTGGTGGATCGACCGCCACGTTGGGCTTCTTAGTTGGGGGCAGATCGGACGTTGCCACCGCGCTCGTGGTGCTCTGAGTATCGGAGTCATGAGGACGTTTGGTGCTGCTGTGCGGTAGGGACAGAGTAAGGTGGTGATGATGGTGGGGGGCCTGCGAGGGTTGTGCCGCACCCGGCTCGCTCTTGCTCGCTGACGAGGAGGCGGCACCATTATGGACAGGAGCAGACGGGGCTGCTGACGACGAGGCGGTGCGATCGTTGTCCATCTTTTGGAAGATCTTGTACAACTTTTCCGATGTCAGGCTCGACGACTTTTCAGTCCACTTGAGAGCAACGTGTTTCCACAGGACCTCGGCATAAGCAGAGTCAGACTTCTTGGCCGCAACGGTCTTGATTTGGTCGCCGATGGCAAGGACAACTCGTTTGAGGTCCTCACGTTCCATCTTGGATAGTCCGTCCTTGAGCTGCTTGAGCTGGGCCTTGACAGGGCTGTAGTTTTTGTTTTGTTTTTTTAATTTAGTGATTATCATCAAAAAAAAAAAAAAATATAGTTTTCCTTACGCGAGTTCGGTGGCACTCGCATCATCGCCCGACTTGGACGCAAACGAAGTGATGCTGGTCTGCTTCATCGGCTTGGCGTCCTTACTCTTTGGCTCCTTGGGTGCCTTGGGTTCCTTTGCTGGCTTGGCCTCCTTGGGCGCCTTGGGTTCCTTGGCTGCCTTTTCCTTGGGCGCTTTCGGTTCTTTGGGCGGCTTGGCCTCCTTGGACGGCTTCTTGTGCGCCTTCTTGTCCTCTCCTGGTGTTGAAGTAAAGTCGTCCTCATCGACTTTGTCCTTGTCCTTGTCTGCTTTGCCGCTCTCTGCTGGGCGCCCCCTTCCGAGTTAGCTTTTTGATTAATTATTTCGTAAATACCCTTGGCAGAACTGGAAGAGTCCTTGGAGCTGGGCTTCAAGTTGATGCGCTTGTTTTTGTTTCGCTCGCTCTCGCGCAAAAACTTGAACAGGTAGCTGACACGGCCTCCGAGCATCTTTGAGTTGGCCTTTTGCGGGCCCTTCTTCTTGTCCTTTTCCTTGTCGCTCTTGTCCTTGTCGTCGCTCTTCTCCTCAACCAAGTTGATCTTGTCGGCCAGATCGAGCTCGTCGTCCGCGGCAATTTCGGCCCACGAACCGTAGCCGTGCTTGGACAGGCCCACAAGAAGCATCGCATCGTCCTTGGGCTTCCAGTCCACCCACCCCTTGACGTTGGACGCGATTTGCAGGCGGAAGGCCTTGGGGTTTGATCTGCAATTTCAAATAGCAAAAAAAAAATAAAAATTGTCAGACAGTAAAAGGAACATTAAAAATACCCGATGCGACGACGCAGGTTGTCGAGGTCGTCAAGACGTTCCACCAGCTCGTGAGCGTTGATTATTACACCTTCCACGAGGGCGGTGGGGTCCTTCTCCTTCTCCTTCTTCTCCTTGCCGTCCTTTGATGCGGCAGAGGCAGCTGTGCCGGACGCAGCGGCGTCCTTGTCATCCTCGGGATCAGAGAGCTGCGAGTTTGCGTTCTCGGCACTGGTTTGGTCCGCAGTGGCGTTCGCCTTCTTCTCCTCCTTCTCCCTTTTGGCTGTGTCAATGGCCTCCTTGCAGCTCGTCTTGATTCGGTCGATCAGTTCTGTCACGGCATCCTGCACATCCACGTTGAGCAAGAAGAAAAACGAAATAAATGGTGAGATTGCTACCTCTTCCTTGTGACCGAGCTCGGCCTCCTTGATGAGCACGTCGAGAATGTCGGGCTGCGAGCCAAACTTTCGCAGAGCCTTGACAAGGGCGCGGATCTCGGGCTGTGCAAACGAAAGCGGATCTGCGCCCGCGCCGCTGGACGAGCCCTTGTACGACTTTTCGGCCTTTTCAGACGTCTTTTTCTTGTTCTTGGCACCCTTCTTGTCCTTTTCGTCGGGCGTGTTGTCCTCGGTGTACTTGACAACGTTGGTGCGCCGCCGCGGCTGGTTGATGATCGTAGCCTCCAAAAATTTGATCTCCTCGTCCTGCTGCGCTTTCAGGCGCTCGCCCTCTGGGATGATGCTAATAATATAATATTGATGAGAACAAAATTCGCGCATTCTTCAAAACAATTACTTGGTCCAGTTGGCGTTGGCCTCGGTCGATGTGCCAAAATCGGCGACTTTGAACGAGTTGAGGAGCTCCTCGTGGGCCGACTCGTCCTTGGTCTCGTGAGCCTCTGCACGTGCCAAAATCTCGTCAATGTCGAGATCCTCGCTCGGCTTCTCTTCCTCGTCCGACTTTTTGAACAGCTCCTCCGCGCCAAACTTTAGGATGCCCTGCAGGTCGTCTGCGCTGAATCGGTCGGCGCTGTTGTGTGTCCGCAAGACAGTGTTGCCAGACGTGTCCATCGACTTGATCACGAGATGCTCCAGGACCATTTTCCTCTTGGCGCGCTCGATGATCTGCTCCTCCACCGTTGCCTATTTTGTTTCAACACATCAGGTCAAAAAGTAAATTAAAAAATATATATATATTTAAACGTACTTTGGTCACAAGACGGTAGATATTGACAACGTTCTTTTGGCCAATGCGGTGAGCACGAGCCTGAGCCTGCAAGTCGTTCTGCGGGTTCCAATCCGAGTCAAAAAGAATGACTGTGTCTGCCGTGGCGAGGTTGATGCCAAGGCTGTAATTTTTTTGGCTATATTTAGACTTTGATTAAAAACAAAAGATTTTACCCTCCAGCACGTGTCGAGAGCAAAAAGATAAAGTCACTCGAATTTTCGGCGTTGAAGCGGTCCATCGCGACCTTGCGGGCGTCGGAACCGGTGCTGCCATCGAGACGCTGGAACGCCCAACCACGCAGACGGACATAGTCGGTGAGAATGTCGAGCATGCGCACCATTTGCGAAAAGATGAGAACACGGTGGCCAGTCTCCTTGAGGCGAACGAGCAGTTTGTCCAGGAGGATCATCTTGCCGCAGTTGGTGATGAGGTTCTTGAACTGCTCCTGCATGTCATTGGTGTGCGCCTCGGCACCCTCGATCAGGTACGGGTGGTTGCAGCACTTTTTGAGCTCCATGACGATGTTTTGCAGTGATGCCTTGGCCTGTACCCATGGTTGACATTAAAACACACACACGCACAACAAAACGAAACGAAACGAAACGAAACGTACCGCACTGCCAGTGTTGTTCTTGTTGAGAGCAGCAAAGTTCTTGGAGAGAATCCACTTGTAGTACTGCTTTTGCATAGGCGTCATTTCGACTCGGAGGATGCGCTCGTTCTTGGACGGGAGCGACTTTTCGACGTCCTTCTTAAGACGACGCAGCAACAGGGGCTTGAGCTCGGTGTGCAGCTTCTCCACTTGATCCTGTGTTTCCAGCTTGCCCACACGCTCCGAAAACTCATCAAAGTCGGCGTATTTTTCAGGCTGGAGGAACGACAGGAGGGCCCACAGCTCTTTAATGTTGTTTTGAAGAGGTGTGCCCGTTACGAGCAGGCGGTGCTCGGTTGGGAAAGCCTGTGCAATAGCATTAAAAACTGAAGGGAAAAAAAGAAAGAGAGGATCGCTTCGCATCTTATTACCTTGAGGACGTCGTACAGCTTGCCTTCATTGTTCTTGAGGCGGTGGGCCTCGTCGACCACCATGGAGTACCACTTGATGTTGCTATAGGATATTTACAAGTTAGGAAAACACCATTTTTCAAGTCATAAAAAAGTACCTCAGTTCCGTAGTGTCCTTGAGAATCATTTCAAAGGTAGTCAGGAGGACATTAAACTTGATCGAGCCCCTGCGATTTCCGCTGGTGGTGTGGAAAAACTCGTGCATGCGGAGGGTCTCACGGGAGTCTGGCCGGCCCACGTACACAATCGTGTTGAGGTCGGGGGCCCATCTCCTAAACTCGCGGTACCAGGCAGTGATCGTCGACAGGGGCGCCACGACGAGGAACGGGCCGTAGATGCCATAGCTGTGGTACAGATGTGACAAAAAACTGATGCTCTGGCAGGTCTTGCCAAGACCCATCTCGTCTGCCAAAATGACGCTCTTCTTGTGGCACCACGAGTACGTCAGCCAGTTGAGCGACTCGAGCTGGTAGTCTCGGAGCTGAGACCATTCTTGTTCATTAGCTCGCATCCAATAATGCACAATAACAGTACCGTTCCGCCAACAAGGTATTTAGGCTGGTGCTTCATGGGCTGGACGCTGTTGGGTCGTGCAGGCGGTCGTCCACTCGGGGTGCGGTCGCTGCTGACGCGGTTGAGATAGTCGTCAATCTGTCGAGAGCGATAAATGACCAAAGCACTCTGGTGGACGGAACAGTACCTCGTCCTGGCACTTGCTGGCAATGTCCGTGTCGATTTCCCATGTGCACTCGCTGTAAGGGAGGCCCTGCCACTTGCAAAAGTACATGGTGTTGTCGGATCCGTCGTCCGCAGGCTTTGCGCTCACAATGCGCTCGACAATAGAGCACTCGGCCAAAAGTTCGCGCTTCATCTCCCGGTCAATGTTGATTTGCTCCAGTTGGTCACTGAGAGCACAAAAAAAAAAATGAGTAACGAGAAAAAAACGATTATTGTTTTTCATTTTTGATGGGGATTACCCGGTGGCGTAGGTGCGGCTGGAAACCTCGTCGTTTACTTTCTTTAGGTAGTTTTCAACCTTTTTGAAGCCTGGTGTCCAATGGGTGTGTGGGTGGTGGTGTGTGTGTGTGTGGGGGGGGTTGAACAAGCAGCCAACAGGGCAACAAACACAATACCTTTTTGGGTTGACAAATTCGCGACAGTCTCCCAGGTCGCGTGCAAGTGCGATCGCCCCTTCCATTTGACAAACAACTCGAGTGTCCCACCGGTGCTGGGGTCGTCAGCTGCAGATTAGCGGACGAGAGCAATCAGCAAACAAGTAAGATGACAGAGAGCAAAAGTATGGTGACACATACTGAAAGTAGCATGTTCCGAGCCTGCAGCGACAACCTTGTAGCGGTGATCCTCAATTTGTTCAACGGTCGTTCCGTCTATGCGCTCTGTTAGTGCGATCCTGTGTCCCTATGCAACATACCTTCGCCCTCAGGTTCTTCGTTCACATACTTCCACTCGGTCACGTCGTCCTCATCCTTCGTAGCGCTTATTTTAAGCAAAACCCCTATTGCCAAACAGATCTTCCTTACCAGCTCTGACTGGTCGTCTTCCTCGTCGTCCTCGTCGTCCTCGTCGCCGTTCGCTCCACCCCGTCCAAAGCGTTTGGTTTGCTTTGTCTTGCGACCAGAGAAGCGCACGCGACCAAAATCGTCGTCATCGTCGTCGCTGTCGTCGATCCTCCGTCTCTTGCCCTTGGCACCACCCTTGGACAGTTTTACTTTGCTGCTCTTTGAGGACTTTTTCTTATGCTTCTTCTTGCCGCTGCCACCATAGTCGCCGTCATCAGACTCATCCGACTCGCTGAACGAGTCCTCCTCGTCGGCTTTCCGGCGCTGCTTGCCTAGTTGCAATTATCATAAGAAAATACGAGCGTGCAAAGTACAAAAAGGCTTACTCTGCTTGGATGAGTGGCCCTTGTTAGATCCCCTGCCCTTGTTGGATGGGGCGGAGACTTGCTCGGTCTACGAGAAGAAACTCGTTAGCGGAACTTGATGTCGCACGGAGAAAAGGCAATATCAGAGGTACCTGCAGCCTCTGAGGCGTAGCGCGTGCACGATCGGACCGACGCAGGCCATACAGGTCGGGGTCGAGCTCAAAATCGGTGTGCTCCGATTTTGGGACCACATTGGGCTTGCGACCACGCTTTCTCGATTGCCTGCGAGTAATTCAAAAACCGGTTTTAGTAGCCGCTTCAACCCCCACTTGCGCCCTCGTAGACTATGCCCAATTCCCACCTCATAAAAAAGAAGGACAGCGAGAGAGAGTCAAACGAGAGCAAGCACAGGAGGAAAAAAAATAAATATAACAGATCACCCTCTTCCCAGTTCGATCTTTTTTCGTTGTAGTACCCTGGCATTTCGTCGTCCTCCTCGTCCTCCTCGTCCTCCGAGGTGTACGTGCGGGTACGAGCAGGGGGGGCCGCTTTGGCAGCCGCAGCGGCGACACCGAGTGACTTGGGCCCCGCTTTGGGAGCACGTTTGCTGTCCGTGTCCATAGCGTCCTCGTCGCTGCCTCCTTCGCTGCTGCTGCTGTCGCCGGCGCTGCCACTTGCACTGTCGTCGTCGCCGCCGCTACCGCTACCACTGCTGCTGCTGCTGCTGCTGTTGTTGCCGCCCTTGCCGCTCCCCTTGTAGCCCTTTGGTGAATCGGCCTTGTTGCCATCAACAAAGTCGTCCTCGTCCTCGTCACCGCCTCTGCTCACGCCGTTCTCCTCGTCGCTGCTGCTGTGGTTGCTGCCACCGTGGTCGCCGCCGTCGCTTTCGCTGCCGCTGCTCGACAACGTGCGCTTGAGGACAGCAGCACTCATTCTGTTGCGGCCAATGAAAGTATGGGGGTCACATTTTTCTGACTCCTAAAAGATGGACGCCGCGGTTGAAGGTTTGGCCGTTTGCGCGCATCAAAAAATTAAGAAGGGGTCCCGCTTCAGATTTGACGACAAAGGTTGAGCGGCTCGAGCACGAGGTGGCGCGCTTTCAGAAAAACTGCGATGCGCTGGGCGATTACTATTCAAGCCTGGTGACCGTCAGCGAAATATGGGTACCAAAAACCCTCCTTCGCGACTTTTGTGTGTTCTCATCGCTTTGCGATTCGATAGTTTGAATGGATCCAAAGGGCAGCGGCCCCACCGCCCAAGTCGTCCTTCGGGGGGCCGAGTGGTGGAAGCAGCAGCAGCAGCTGAGTTATTAATGTACCCATAGTCGACACATTTCACAAGATCGAAAGCAATCTATTCCTCACTCGAGGGCAACTTCCACGATGGAGCAGGAGACGTTGCGGGCGACCTGGGCGAGCTCTGACACGAGGACGCTCTGCCGGAGGGCGGAGACGCGCAGCTTCTTGCTGAGGAACAACTCGGAAGTCCAGTCGATGGCGACGGAAGGCGCTGCGTCGCTTGACGAGCCGGCGGCAGCACTGGAAACAATCAATAAAACAGCTGGACCCCCGAGGGACTGAAGTGTCTTGAGCGTCACAAGGATGTTTGCATCAGCTGGAGAAAATACTTTTTTAAAAAAAAAGAGAGAAAATGAGTATGAATTGTTTACTGTCTGCGGGAGACAGGATGATCCAAACAGGATTGGCAGGGTTGGCAGCCTTGGATGCGATGGCAAAACCAAGGTGGCGATCGCTGGCTCCGATGGGACCAGCTTCAAGGTGGCGGAAATGGGAGTTGGTCAAGCTGTTACCCACCCCAAAAAAGAACACCTTTTAATTGTTTACGTAAGATTTCACTTATTTCGGTACCGAAGGACATGGGAACCAAACGAACCAACCCACTTGTCGTCGACGGCGACAAACGCGTTGCTTGGAATAGTCTCCCCGAGGGCAAGCCACAGTCTGCGCTGGTTCGAAGAGGTTGGAGAAGCAAAGGCCTCTGGACTGAGCATGCGCGGACGAGCTGACTCGACTTCGTCCATCCAATCGGTGCGCACGAGTTCGCTCCCTTTGACTCTCTCTGCAAGAGCGATCGCAAAGGCGGCAGGGTGTGTGATTATCGACAGCGTCGGGGACCTTGAAGTCACTATTTAGTAATGGTTTTTTTTTTTTAAGAAAGTGTGCACACCTGTTGAGGCTGACTTGGGTCTTGCATCGATTCGCGCTGATGACGACGGCTTGCGAATTTGCCCAATCAAGGTACTGGATGCGGTAGTCGTGCGCAACTCCGACTATAAACAATAACAATACAAAAATAAAAAAAACGCCACAAGTAATTTAGTCGTCTTACGGAGAACGATGCAGTCGGCATCGTGGCCAACTCCGGCGAGATGCTCGGGGAACTGAACCACGGGCACTGTACTGTCCTCCGTGTTGAGAAGTCCGACGGCACGCTCAAGGGTCACAACAGGCACGTGGATACGTTGGAGGGCCTCTTGCAGTTGGGTCAGCTTGGCGTTCTCAAGCATCGCCTGGCTCCCGACGATGATGAGGGGATGAGCTGCTCGCTTCAGCGCAGCCAGAGTTCGATCGACCGCCACTTGCGAGATGTACAGCTTTTCACTGCCGTGATGGTGACGGCCTTCGGTGAGGGCAAGCGCAGTGTTGGTCGCAAAGGCAGAGTCCAGTCGGTAGCGGTAAATGAACGAGTACCAGGAGCTGTCCGAGCAAGCTGCATTGTACTTGGCACGGACGGCTGTCTCGAGCTGGCCCATCTCCCTGTTCATACGGAATTTACCACCTTTTAAGAATTGTTCATCTTTGAAAATACCAAGCGAGTTCGATATAGCACGGGCCGGGCACGACATCGTTCGCGCATGTCTTGATCGCATCGATCACCACGCCGCTGATGGAACGCACATTGGTGATGGAAAAGG
>Ga0302233_10001834_pt1 | contig 14069 bp, 17 predicted proteins | sample II_Palsa_N3_1_FD_193516 | JGI IMG/M metagenome (GOLD analysis project Ga0302233, IMG submission 193516) | Peat permafrost microbial communities from Stordalen Mire near Abisko, Sweden - II_Palsa_N3_1 | ecosystem: Environmental > Terrestrial > Soil > Palsa > Peat permafrost | place: Sweden... | reverse complement strand
AATACGGATTTTTTTTTTTTTAACTATTTGCGCTAGAGGATCTACCGTTTCTCACGCCCAACCTTGCCACGATCGTCGCGTCGCACGCGCTCGTCACTGCAGTCCTTCATCCGTTGCAGGTTGTCCGGACAAGGTATCTAATGGTCAAAACGCAAAACCCTGTCGACTGATCAAACACTTTGTGTCTTGCAGATTGGTCGTCCAAAAATCAACGCCCAAAGCACAAAAGTACCAAGGGTTTTGGCACTGCGTGGGCACGATGGTGCGCGAGGAGGGTGTGCTGTCGCTCTTTCGAGGCGTGCATCTGGCGGTGGTGCACTCGGTCGTGTGGAATACGCTGTCGCGGACGTCGGTCTTTGTGCTGGACAGTTTCCTGGGCATTTCCAAAGACGTACGGCCCTTTCCTCCTTAAAATGTTTGCAAAAAAAAGCTCATCGTTTGAAAACCAGACACCGTTCTATTTTCTTGGTGACCTCATGGTCACGACGATAGCCCTTTCGATCTGCTTTCCCATCCGTACAATTCAGCGCAGAATGCAGGTTCAGTGGATGCCCTGGTGGAAGGGCAGCCCAAGGAAAGACAAACTCTTTGACACGTGCGTGCGCCTCTCGCCCCTGCGCTACACAAGCTCGCTCGACTGCCTCGTGCGCATAGTCCGCGAGGAGGGCTGGACATCGCTCTTCCGCGGGTTCATGTTTGAGTGGACCGGCGCGGCGATCATCGCGTCGGTCGCAGCCGTTGCGGCCGTCGAGGTCGAGGAGTACGCCACCGACGAGCTCTAACCCAGCCAATGTCAAAAATGTGTATATATTTTGTTGTTGTTTAAAAAATAGACGACAAAGAGAGCGAGCACGTCGTCGTTTGTCAGAAGGTAGACAGCGGTAAACTCAGAGTTGCTTGGGGAAGAAGACGACCTCGGTGCCGACGCCGACGAGAACGGGGATCGACTGGAGGGTGAACGGGTTGCCGTTGAACGCGGCAAAGTTGGCCGTGCTCCCGACGGTGAGGTAACCGACATCGGGCAGGCCGAAGAGCGTTGCGGGGATCGATGTGACAGTGGCCAGTGCATCCGTAAACGAGAGACCGTAGGCGAGGGCCAGGCCTGCCTCCCAGCGTAGGTTGCGGACCCAGTCGATCGACTGCGGGCCAATCGCGACGGGGACTCCAGCTTCAACAAGCTGCACAACCGTAGTGGAGTCACAGCGCTGCTCCTCCCAGAGCTCTGGGAAGCAGTGGATGCCCTTGAGAATGACGGCAGCATTGGCCTGGACGAGCTGCGGGATGATCAGGTTGGCCTCGGCAGCGCCGTAGATGATGATTCTGAAGGAAACAAAAAAATTTTTAGGTGGTTCCCGGCCTGCCTGTGGCGTACCTGACCGAGGGAAAGTTGGCCAGCATGCGGAGGGCAGAGTTGATCGTGTCGGCGTTCTGGGCGTGGAGAACCAGTGGGAGCGCGCCGCTGACGACCGATGCAATCGTTGCTGTAGCGTTGCTGCTGAGCGTGTTCTTGAGGTTGAGGATTTGCGCAGAGATGGAGGGACCCTTGGCGCTCTGGCCCAGGCCGACGTGAACGGCGGTCACGCCCTTGATGATGACATCGTCGGCGACCACGTTGGCCTGGTACGTGTAAAAGGCAGAGCTCTGGCCGATCGTGTTGGACGAGCCCATGGGGGGCGTCACCGTGGACGTGACTCCAGCGAGGAAGGCCGCATTGACGAGGTGCGAGGCCGAGAAGAACTGCACGCCGTCGAGGGCCACGGCATCGAGCGTCTTTATTATTATTACCATTTTTTTTTTTAAAAAAAAGAGAGGGAACTTTCATATTCAAACAAAAAGTGCTTACACCAGGTGTGCCATCTTGAGTGATCGATTCTTGCTCGATTTCAGCAATGCCCAAGTTGAAACCAAAGTTGACGAGGCCCTGTACGGAATAAAATTCACTAAGCTGCTGTTAGAAAAGAGGGTACGGGAATGAGGGTGCCGCCGTTGAGATCAAAGACGTAGTCGGTGCCGTTGCAGCTGTTGCTCAGGCAGGTGATCAGGCCGTTGTCGACCTTGAGCTCGCTGTAAGTGATGTCATCATAGCCGGTGTAGATGACGGCGTTAGTGATAGTGTAGCTGCTGAGGGACTGCTGGCTGTTGAGGGGCAGCGGGGGCGTGACAGAGACGTCGGTGGAGATGGGGTTTGCAGGGATGACGGGGACGCTGAGCTCATTGTCGACGAGGTTGACGCCGTTCAGGTAAACCTTGTCGACCTCGGCGCCAGCGAGGAAGGGAGATCGGTCCCACAGGACAATGTCTGCGTCCTTGCCGACCTCGATGCTGCCGACGCGGTTCTGCAGGTTGAGGGCTGTTGCGGGGTTGATCGTGACCGCTGACAGGGCCAGCGTCTGCGGGAAACCGTACGCGGTGGCCTTGGCAGCCTCGTACATGAGCGTATCGCCCGAGATAACGGGGTGGTCAGTCTTAAAGATGACAGTGGCACCAGCGGCGTACAGCGTCGATGGCGCGTAGGCCGACGCGTAGTAGCCCTCGTCCTTGAAACCCCACGAGTCGACAAAGATGGCTGCCGCGATGCCCTCCTCGGCGAGCGTGGGTGCAAACTTCCAGGCCTCGATCGCGTGGTGGAACGCCGCGATCTTAAAGTTGAACTCGTGCGAGAGGCGGATGATCATCTCCATGTCCCACACCGTGTAGCAGTGCACGTTGAGGATCAGCGAGCCACGCAGCAGCGCAATCAGCGAGTTGAGCGAGAGGTCCTCTGGGAAACGCGACGTCACCGAAGGGTTTGCGCACCAGTCATCCTTTTTTTTAAATGCAAGGAAATAGCAATATTGAGAAGAAGAAGATGAAGAGTAAAACCAACCTGGGCAGTCGCAAGCTTCTTGGCAAGCTCAAAGCGCTGGCGCATGACCCACGCCGAACCCATGCGCGATGCGGGTGTCTTGCCCTGGGCACCATACACATTCTTGGGGTTCTCGCCACAGGCCATCTTCATGTAGCGCGGGGCGCCCTCGACCCTGGCCTGGGCGACGGTCGATCCATTGAGTTTGACGACAAAGGCCTCGCCGCCCATGGTGTTGCCCGAACCGGGCAGGACGAGCGACGTGGTCACGCCGCCGCGGAGGATCTTGTTGATGGCCTCATCGCGCGGGTTGTACGCGTCCAGCGATCGCAGCTGTGGGAAAGTGGGGTCGGTCAGCTCGTTGCCATCCAGGTTTGCGACGAGCTCGGGCAGGGCGTACACGCCGACGTGGCTGTGCAGGTCCACGAGGCCGGGGGTGATATGCTTGCCCGTGCCGTCGACGACAGTGGCGCCCGGGTACGAGCCAATGTTGGCCTGGACCTGCTGGATCGAGCCGTTGTAAAAGAGCACATCCATGACAGACGGGACATCGTCCGCTAAATAGGTTATTATTTTTTTTAATTTCATTTTTTTACTGGGTGTATTGTTCATTACGGAGGCCAGTCCAAACAGTCGCGCCGGTGATCAACACGGGCGCGGTCAAGATTCCACGTTGGGCATTGGGCAAGCTGATCGCAGGCGTGTTGATGCGCTGAGCACACAGAGCCTGTCCCTATTTTTTTTTTTTTAGCGGAGAATTATTAACAAAAACTTGAGCCAGGGGTTTAGGGCGGGTACTTGGGTGATTGAGTCCTGGTAGTTTGCCAATGACGAGCCATCGATGACGATGGGTTGAGGCTGGCTCAGGACGACACCCAGCGTGACAGCGACGGCGATCAACACCACGACGAATCCTCCCTGCACAGCCAAAAGTTACCATCCAAAAAGCAACAAAAAAAGAAAGACGGGAACGGTACCAGGCACTTCCACTTGTGTCGGCTAAACCAATCAACAGCCGAGATAGCCTCGTCCTTCTCGTCCAGGTCGTGCACGCCGCCGTTGTTGACGTTGGCCGCTGCTACGTGGCCCGCCTCGACGTCGTCGTCGTCGTCGTCATCCCCGAGCAGCGGCTTGTTGCTTCCGCCGAGCTTGTTGCTCATTTCAGAGTCTCGAGCAGCAAAATTTCAGTCAGGATAAAAGAAGACCATTTCAGCACAATGTCCACCCTAGCGAAGCAGCTGTTCGAGCCCACGGGCGTGGAAGTGTGCGTGAGCGGCCGGTTCACGCCCGCCTCTGCCGGTCCGGCTGATGGGCCGCTGGCGCTGGATGGCGGCGAGGGCGGCGGCGAGGAGCAGGAGCAGGAGCAGCTGATCGTGGCCAAGACGACGGTGCTGGACGTGTACCGCGTCAATGTAATAATTCAAAAATGCTCCTTTTCCCCTTCCCTTACCGAATTGCAGAGGAATGAGGAGACGGGCACGGCCAAGCTCGTGCTCGTGGCGCATTTCGTGCTGCAGGGACGGATCGTGTCAATGTGTGTCGTCCGCCTGCAGGGCCAGCCGCTGGATTCGCTGCTCCTGTCGTTTGAAGAGGCCAAGGTAACGCACACAAGTCAGTCTCGCGTTTACTTATCCCCGAGCATGGGCACACAGGTCAGCGTCGTCCAGTACGACCCCGCGCGCAGGGACCTCAAGACGGTGGCGATGTTCCAGCTCGAGGACGAAAAGTACAAGGGCGGGCGGGCGGATTTCGCGCTCGAGCCAAAGCTGTGGACAGACCCCGGCAACAAGTGTGCCGCCCTGATGCTCTACGACAGGCACCTCGCCATCTTCCCGTTCCGCCAGGGGATCCTAGCGACGACCGATGGCAGCGGCGGCAGCACCAGCACATCCAACGCCGCAACGACAAAGGCTGCGGACTCGGCCAAGCCGATTATCCTGTCGCTCACACAGCAGTTCCCCAAGATCGCCAATGTTCGCGACGTGTGCTTCCTCCACGGCTACAACGAGCCCACGATCGCCGTCTTGTGCGAGCCCGTGCCCACAAACATGGGCCGCATCGTTGTGCGAAGGGACACATATAGCATCTTTATTATTTCCCTGGATCTCGCCAAAGAAAACCACACGATCATCTGGTCACAGGAGGGCCTGGCGACCGACAGCCTGCGCCTGCAGCCCGTGCCTCGGCCCATTGGAGGAGTGCTCATCATCGCCACCACGTCCATCTGCCACGTCAATCAAGGCTCTGGCGTGTTTGCTCTTGCACTCAACCCGTTTGCCGCAAAACTGTCCACCGTCGTCAGCCAAGGTTTGACATCTCTCAAGGGTGATAATAATTCATGCTGACCCTTGTTGTTTTTTGCAGCCCCAAAAAGGCTCGACCGCTCGGACGTGGCCATCTCACTCAGCAGCTCCACGTCCGTGTTTCTGACCAACGATCGTCTGCTCTTGTCGCTCCAGAGCGGCGACCTCTTTTCGATCCAGTTCAAGAGCGATGGCCGCCAAGTGTACACGGTCCTCATCGAAAAATCTGGCTCAAGTGTCCACTCTAGCGCTGTAACTTTCCGCACAACAGAAATAAACAGAGAACATTTTTTTAATTTTTTTTTTTTTTAAAAAAAAAATAAAAAAAATTTAGCTTTGCACGCTCGGAAAGGATTTGCTCTTCCTGGGATCGCGCCTGAACGACTCGACCCTGATCAAGTTTGAGGAGATTAAACACGAGTCCAAGTCGTCGGCCAAGAAGCCTCGCGTCGACAGCATCATGGCAGCCAATCTCGACGAGCTCGATCTTTTGCTTCTCTCGGCCGATCAGCACGACGACCACAAGCCCGAGATCGGTGGCTCTAAAATCTGGCCCCAGTTCAAATTCTCTGTCTGCGACTCGCTGATCAACATTGGACCCATCGCCGATTTGGCCATTGGACAGCCCGCAAGTGCGTACTTTGCCGACGAGGACGACGCAGAGATCGCCGACGATCCCGCGCAGCAACAGCAGCAAACTCGCACCGGAAAGGCCCCATCCGAGAAGGCAAAGAAGAAGAGCTTTGAGGTCGTCACCTGCTCGGGTCACGGAAGGAACAGTGCACTGTGCGTCCTCCAGGTAAGAAAAAGAGCCCAAACTGTTGACCTTTATTTATTTATTTGTTATTTATTTAGAATCACGTCCGACCAGAGGTGCTGACCGACAGCTCGATCCCGCAGTCAAACGATATCTGGGCCGTGTGCTGCCCGAATCCCAACCAAGTGCTCGACGATGAGCCCGCCGATGACATTGGCCAACGGGACAATTTCCTTGTGATTAGCTGCGAGACACAGACGATCGTGCTCAAGTGCGACAACGACCTGCTCGCGCTCCAGTCCAGTGGTTTTTACACGACCGGTCCGACGATCTACTGTGGCGCCATTTGCGACAATACGCTCATTGTGCAAGTGTACCGAGACGGCGTTTACCTTTTGGATCACAGTGCGTTGTTGTTTTCTTTCCCCCTTCTATTTCTCGCTTTTTTTTTTCTCACGTGTTCATTACAGAGGCCGCGCTGGTGCAACTGTATGCCCTCGAGTCGGGAAAACCAGTGGTGTCGTGCGCCCAAGCTGGATCGCACCTTGTGCTGCAGTACATTGACGGCCTAGTGGATCTGCTGCGCGTCGACAAGGACAAGCAGCGCGTATTGCCCGTGGCCCTTCCACAACACATCAAGGCGAACGCTGTCCATGCTTCGACCGTCTTTGAAGACGTCAATCGCCTCCTCCTCACCAAGGAGCAGTACCAGCGCCAACACAAGCACGCCCAACGAACGACCCGCGTTGCCAGCAAATTCGACCTCATTGCCGTAAAAAAGCAATTTTTTTTCTTTGCTCTTTGACTGATTTCTCTTTTCTTAACGCAGAGTCTGTCCACAATCGCCCCAGACATCGATGAGACCGATCTGGAGCTGTACGGCGAGTCAATCCTGGACAAGGTAGCCGTAGGGTCCGGCGATGCAGCAGGCAGTGGAACAAAGCGCAAACACGACGAGGACGAGGAGATCGAAAGCCATCCCTCGTTGGCTGCAGCAGAGCCGCAGAGTCCAGGAACAGTGCTTCTGGTCCTCTATTTCAAGAGCGGTACGCTCGAGTTCTTTGACGTGTCCACCCTCGAGAGCGTCTTTGCCGTTCCTCACTTTGGCTTCTTCCCGACGCTGCTCACGGATGACTCGGCTGCCTCTGTCGTCCTTGCCGCTGACAAGGCCCACGACGTACGCGCATGTCTTGTCCCACCACCCCAATTATGTTAATGTTGAGCTATAGGCGGAGGAGCAGGGGCACCGGATAGCAGAGATTGCCCTGGTCACTCTCGGATCGGCGGGGGCTGGCCACTCTGTCTACTTGATGGCCCGAACAGACATTGACAACCACGCCCTTTTTGAGGGCTTTACGTACAGCGCTGAGCAAGGGGACGGCCACCAGGATCGGCTCGCCTTGCGATTCACGAGGACGCCGACCAACTTTTTCACGCCCGAGTCCTTTGTTCCCAAGGCCAAGGTGCCGGATGCGATGGATGTGGTCGAAGACGAAGGTACATACTCAAGTGCTTTTTCATTTTTTCCTTTTGTATTAAAAGGAGTCTCCAGAAACAAAGTCGATTGCCCTGCACAAGCGCAAGTTTAGGACGTTTGCTCAGATTGGCTCGACCTCGGGTGTCTTCATGACCGGTCCTCGGCCGCTGTTTATGTTTGCTGGCAGAAAGGGCGGGCTGTACTGCCATCCCTTGGTCTCTGATTCCACTGCTGTCAAGGCGTTCTCGTCGTTCAATAACATCAACTGTCCAAACGGGTTCGCCTACTTTGAAAAGACCGACGTGCTCAAGATCGCCATGCTGCCGACGACGGTGAACTACGACCTCACCTCGTGGCTCATCCGCAAGGTGCCGATACGACGCACGCCGATCAAGATCTCGTACAACCCGGATGCGCGTTGCTACGCCGTGGCCACAACCACGCCATTCGTATTTACCACACCCATCCCCAAGCGCGCCTCAGATAGCAGCAGCAACCAAGAGGACCTGTACGGCGAGCCACCGGCTGAACCAGAGGCTCAGGCGGATGCCGAAAAGCATAATGGTAAACATGATGTAAATTTCTTTTTTTGGGGGGGGGTTAATAAATGAAGCGATAGAACGCCCCGCTCGCGATCCAACAAGCGGAGTAGCGCAATCGGCAACGACGCCAAATTTGGAACTGCACCAGCTCGAGCTTGTTGTTCCCACGTCTCTCGAGACAATCGACAGCTTTGCATTCAAGGACTATGAACATGTCCTGGCGCTGCGCGTTTGCTCCCTCAACTCGCAACAGACTACGTCCGGCCGCAAAAACTACATTTGCGTGGGCACCATTATTTCCACCACCGAGGAACAGCAGACGAAAGGCCGCGTATTAAAAGAAATGTTTTTTGTATGTCTAATTATCCTTTTTTTTGCGGTAGGTCCTTATCTTTGAGGTGATTGACGTGGTCCCTGACCCAGAGCGTCCCTCGGCCAACCGCCAGCTCAGGAAACACTATGACAAGTTGGAGGACCGACCCGTGACAGCGCTATCTGAAGTCAACGGCAACCTGATCACATGCATTGGCCAGAGGATCTACGTGCAGTCGTTCAAGGATGGCGAGACGCTCGAGGTCATCGCCTTTATTGATCAGCAGGTACCCTTTTTTTTAGCAAAAAAAAAAAAAATTATTAATAGTAATATAAAACCAAAACCAGATCTTTGCAACGTCAATCAGCACGATTCGCAACTATGTCATGATCGGCGACGCGTTCAAAAGCATCTGGTTCATGCGGTTCCGCGATGGCCAGTCAACCACCCTGGACCTGATCGGAAAGGACTATGACGACATGGAGGTGTTTTCGTGCGATTTCATCGTTGACGGCAAGAACCTGCTTCTTGTCGTGACCGACACAGACATGAACGTGCACATGTACACCTTTGCGCCGCAAGTCGCCGAAAGCCTTGGGGGCCACAAGCTGCTTCATCAAGCCGACTACCACGTTGGCCACACTGTCAGCAGATTCCTTCGCGTGCCAGCTCGCAACCAGGAGCTGCACCAGCGACATTTCGGTCTCATGGGTATCGACAAATGAAATGCGAGTTTATTATCTCGTTACAACTCTGTGACCGCTTAGGCACCCTCGACGGCTCGCTCGATGCTCTCCTGCCTCTCTCAGAAAAGTCCTTCCGACGCCTGCAGTATCTCCAGCGCAAGCTCAACACGTTTGTACCCCACCACGCTGGCCTCAACCCTCGCGCGTTTAGGTATCCAAAACGACATCATTTCATTGATTTTGTAAAAAAGTATTTATGCCTATCTTTTTTTTCTTTTAGGGCCATCCAATGGAGCCAGCCTCGACCCTATCTGCCAAAGCGCAACGTGCTCGACGGCAATCTATTGTGGCGCTATGCCATCCTGAGCCTGAACGACCAGCGCGACTTGGCGATGCAGATTGGTTCGAGTGTGGATCAAATCATGCAAGACCTGTTGAGCTTTCAAGATGCAACCATGATATTTTGAAAAAAAAAAAAAAAAGAACTAAAAAATAGTGCAAAATAATAGAAATAGATGACAAACTGAGTGTGCACAGAGGAACTAGACGTTGAGCTACTGACTTAGAATGGGGGAAAATGTACTTCTAGAGATTGGAGCCGAGCGAGGGCAGCTGCTGGGTCTCCTTGATGAGTGAGGCCAGACGGGAGAGGGCAGTGTCGATCTCCTCGTCCGACACAATCGAGAATGACGCGCGCACGAACGGCGTCGGCTCTCCGTTTGGAATGAATGCCTAACGATCCAAATGAAAATAAATACATTTTTTTTAATTTTTTTTTTTAATTGTCTTACAAAGCCGGGCACGAGCAGAATGAGCTTTTTGACGGCGTGCTCCTGGATGAGCTTCATCGAGTCTTTGATGCCCAGGATCTTGATCCAGAAAAACATGCCTGTGAAAAATCGCCAAAGAAAAAAGGGTGGAAGATCAGACCAGCGGTTTATTCAAGTTCATCACGTTACCAGCCGAGGGAGGCGACCACTCGGCAAGGCCCGTGAGATGCTTTTCCAGCGCTGCCTGGAACACGTCTCGTCGCTGGAGGTAAAACGCAGAGACCTTGTCAGTGTGGCCGATGAAGCCCTCGATTCCCCAGCGCTGGAGGAGGTTGAGCAGGACCGTCTGCGAGAGCCCGCTGGTGTGGAGGTAGGAGGCCTGGGCATGCAGGTTGAGGTGGTAGATGAGCGGCTGGGGCCCGGTGGCAAAGCCCAGACGGAGGCCTGACGAGATGATCTTTGAGAACGAGTCGAAGCGGAGGACGCGGCCGTCCTCGTCCATCGAGAGGAAGCTGGGCGCCTTGGTGGCGCCAAACTGGACAAAGTAGTAGGCGTCGTCCTCGAGGATGATGATGTCGTGACGACGAGCGATGGCGTAGATCTGTGCGCGTCGCTCGCGCGAGAGCGAGCCTCCGGTCGGGTTGCAGCCGTTGGGGATGATGTACAGCACCTTTGGCTTGGACTTGTCGGCGGGCCACGAATCGAGCGTGGTCTGGAGCGACGACGGCAGAAGCCCGTGGTCGTCCGTCTGGAGCCCCACGAGCGTGCATCCGAGCGGGTGCAGCGCCGAGAGGGACCCGCTGTACGTGGGCGACTCGACGAGCACGTGGTCGCCTCTGTCGATGAGCATCTCAAAGGCCATCGAGAGCACGTCCTGGCTGCCGGTGCTGATCAGCAGCTCCTGCGGCAGCGGCGGGTGGTGCACGTGCGTCTGCAGCTTGCCCAGCCAGTCGATCAGCTTGGGCAGGCCGGGCGTGGCCGAGTACTGGAACGCGTCGGTCATGGACTCGTCATCGAGCACCATCTCGCTGCCGTCGCTCAACGTGAACTTGGCCCCCGTGATCGGGAACATGGACGGGTTGGGCAGGCCGCCGCCCAGCGAGATCTGTCTCAACCAAGCGCCCCCGGTCCGGTTTAGATCAGTCCGGGGCCACATGGCGCGGCACGTACCATCCCGGGCAGGGCCATGTACTTGACCAGCTCGCGCAGAGGCGACGGCTTGCGTGCCAGGCTTAAAACAAGGGGGGGCACAAGGAGTGCGCGTGTGAGTGCCATGTGCCAACGGGAGGGCCGGCTTACCTCGTGGGCGTGAGAAAGCGCGAATAGTTTGTGATGCGTGACATCATGCCGGGTTGGAAATAGTGGCCATTTTACGCACGTGTGCACCCCAGGAGGCAGGCTCTCTCCGCCGTCCAAATGAGCAAGGCAAAAGCGGCGGCGGGCGGCGTGGGCACCATTGGTATCGGACGGACGGCCAACCAGCAGCAGAAACGTTCAAGCCCACTGACTTGGTTGCGTGCCATTTATTTAAACAGGCAAGCTGTGCTTTACCGTGCCCGCGGGCAAGGCAGCACCCGCACCGCCGATCGGTCCTGCGCTGGGCCAGCGTGGCATCAACATTATGGACTTTTGCAAGCAGGTACGCGCCTGCGTTTTTTTTTTTCCGCTGCGGGTTCTGATGTCCCTCTTTTTTTGCGCGGTTAGTTCAACGACAGGAGCAAGATTTACGTGCAAGAGTCGCCTGTTCCGACCGAGGTCCTGTTCAACACCAAGGACCGCAGCTTTACGTTCAAGGTCAGGTCGCCCACGGTAACCGTTCGCCCTAGTGTTTAGAGGCCTGTTCCCGCGTGCTAATGACCGTCCGGGTGACCAGGTGCCCCACATCCTCAAGATGGCTGCTGGTGTTTCCCGAGGCAACCTGGGCGGCAAGGAGATTGTTGGCCAGGTACGTATTCCTTCGCTGCTTGCACAGTTTGCTCATGCGTCGTGTGTGCGCAGGTCACCCTCCAGCAAGTGTACGAGATCGCAAAGGTCAAGCAGACCGACTACAACCTCTCCCACCTCTCGCTCAAGGCCCTGTGCAACATGGTCATCGGCACCGCGCGGTCAATGGGCGTGCAGATCGTCCGTGCTCCCTCCCCAAAATAACATATAGACGACACCATTGTACAGTCACAAACACGAGACACACACATTCTAAAACCATGGAAAACGTGGTCGTGAACGAGGTCAAGAGCGCACTCGAGGGCTGCAAGCTGGACGTGGCACTGGGCACGCTGCGGATCTACGCCAGCATCAAGTCCGGCGTTGCTGCCACTGCCACTGCCACCGCTAGCGACGATGCCGGCGACGACGATGAGGCCACGGAGAGCGACAGGCCAACCAAGCGAGCCCGCACAGTTCAAGACGCAGACGCAGGCGCAGAAAGCTGGATCTGCCAAATCCTGCTGACCCAAGTCACCAGCGACGGCGAGGCCGCCGTGGCGGGCCTGCAGGCTCACGAGTACGCCAGCAAGGGGCTCGCATACCTGCAGTACGTCGACTCCACAGGGTTCTGCACTCCGCGTCAGCACCAACGGCAGCTCACACAGGCGCTCGTGCGGGGCTACATGGCGTCGCTGGTCAAACGAGGCGGCTTCTCGACCTGCCATCTTTTTGCAACGAGCCATCCCGAGTACCTCTTCCGCTTGTCAGAGAAGAACGCACGCAAGTCGTCGCAGAGGGCCACGGGAACACAGGCACATCTCAACGCCAAGCTGGCCTCGTGGTGGGCCGACACGATCCGCCATTGCGGCGACAGTGTCAAGTCGGTCCACGTGCACACGATCGGCGGAGACGGTGCTGCGCCCGCAGCCAGTGTCATGAGCAAGCTCGATCCGGCCAAGTATGCAAAGGAACTGCCGTACCCTGCCGATGCGACCGTGGCAAGCCATCTGCCCATTTTCCCGGACGACGTCAAGGCGAGGACGCTGGCTAGCAACCCGACCCTGTCCTCGGCCAAGCTCTCGTCCTTTTTCGCCTTTATGGATGCCGGCTTGGTACGAAATCCTATGAAAAACGATTACACACCCTTTTTTCCCCCTTGTTTGTAGGAGGGACAGAATCGACCGTCCATTTTTATGATCCAGCTGGTGCAACAGCAGCAAACACTCGATGCACTGCAGCCTAAGCTTATCTTCGAGGACCTGTTTTCTGCGCGTCCGCGTGAACCTCTGCTCGACTACTCGTCTCTCGACAAGGCCATCGCTTCCACCAAGCAGCAACTCGCTGCCGTCAATCCCGCCTCAGCCAGCGTCGTCTGCACCGCTCCATCATCGGATGCGGCAGCAGCAGCATCGGTATCGGCGTCGACATCGGCTGCTCCAACTGTCACCGTCGTCAACGTCCTCGGCGTTCGTCGCAAAAAGGCCAACTAGAAGTTGTGAGAATAAACATCTGCTACAGGATTAGAATCGTGCATTAGAGTTGTTTTGTCTGGTCAGAGGCGACTTCCGGCTTGAATGTGACAAAAAGCAAAACATTGGAATTATTTCAACTAAGCCGCAAGTATGGCAGAGTCGGCAGCCAACGCGCAACAAGGCACCAAGGTAAACAGCACAGCACAGCACGACAGCACGAGCTGCGGCGGGGAGGAGAGAGAGAGGGCGGGGGGGCTTACGCGTGTGGGTCCCTTTGCAGGCGTCAAATCTAAACAACTCCCACTTTTTTCCCTCCCGCGTCTGTTTGTTTTCCCCCCTTTCCTTTCCTCTGTTGTACAATAGGTCAAGGTCCTGTGGGACTTTGAGGCCTCGGAGGATGACGAGCTCAAGATTGAGGAGAACGACATCATTGTGCTCACGGGCATGTCGGACGGCGACTGGTGGGAGGGCGAGCTGAACGGCAACGTGGGCTGGTAATAATAGTCCAGTCATTTCCCCTCCCGCCTAAAACAAACAAACGACGACGAACGACGGCGCCTTTTCGTTTAGGTTCCCCTCCAACTATGTCGAGATCGCGACCGGCGACGACGACGGCGTAAGAAAGAACCTGCTGCAGCTCTGTTTTTCTAAATGCAGGTCGTGTGGGTTTTTTTTTTATTGTTACTTTGGTAGCAATACGCGGACATCAGTCAAAGCGGCGTGCTCAGCAAGGAGGAGGACGACCAGGCCATCTCTGCAGAGAAGAACCGCGCGTGGTACAGCTTGTACAAGAGCAAGGTGCGGTCCGATGGATGTGACATTTGGTGCTTCCGTGCCTAACTCATGCAAAACAAAAAATTACAGCCAAAGAAGGAGAAGGAGGCAAAGAAGGAGGAGCCCGCACCAGAGCAGCCCAAGGACAAGGACAGCAGCCGTATCATGAGCCGCGTCATCATCAACAGCCCCTTGGCGACGGGC
>Ga0302233_10001833_pt1 | contig 14087 bp, 11 predicted proteins | sample II_Palsa_N3_1_FD_193516 | JGI IMG/M metagenome (GOLD analysis project Ga0302233, IMG submission 193516) | Peat permafrost microbial communities from Stordalen Mire near Abisko, Sweden - II_Palsa_N3_1 | ecosystem: Environmental > Terrestrial > Soil > Palsa > Peat permafrost | place: Sweden... | reverse complement strand
ATCGGCTTCCCAAGCCAGGAAAAAAACGGGAAGACCCACCTCTGGCAGCCAAAGACGAAAATAAAGTTAGAAAGCGTGGCGCATCTTTCGACGATGAAAAACTGACTGCCAAAACACCACGTTAGCCACGCAATACACCACGGTTACACCATCATTTCACCATCGCAAAACACCCCAAAAAACCAAAACACCCTGCAAAAGCCACTACTTCACCACAAACTATTTTTTTGCGACCAACCTCTAAAATCCCTCCGGTTAGACTTGTGTCATGCGGACTCTCCTCCCCGTCCTCCTGCTCTGCGCCACGCTCCCTGCGGCAGCCCAGACTCCTACCTCGGCGGACGACCAGAGCTACACCCTCAAAACCCAATCGAACGTCGTGCTTGTCCCCACCACAGTGCAAACCAAGCACGGTGAAATGATCTACGAACTCAAACCGGAGCAGTTTGTCGTTGAAGACAATGGAGTTCCGCAGAGTGTCCACGTCGACGAAGACACCGACTCTCTCGGCCTCTCGCTTGTGGTCGTTGTCCAATGCAGCCGTGCCGCTGGCTACGAATACCCCAAGCTGAATGGCCTCGGGTCCATGATCGACGGAATCGCCGGCGACGCCCCACGCGAGGTCGCCATCGTCACCTACGGCTCCGCCCCTCTGCTGCTGGGCAAGTTCTCCAACAGCGTAGACGCCATGGCCCGCGCACTCTCGCAGCTTGAGCCTTGCGACGACCCTGAAGCCTCAACCCTCGACGCAGTAGCCTACGCCACCAGGCTGCTCGAATCACGCCAGAACCACTATCGCCACGCGATTCTGCTGATCAGTGAGACGCGCGACCATGGCAGCACAGCCAAGCCTGCCGAGGTCGTTGCCGCGCTGGGGCGAACGAACACCGTCGTTGATGCCGTCGCGTTTGGACCAGGAAAGACGGAGGTTATGAACGATCTGAAGTACGGCGGAGGAAGCGGACCGCTCGGCCTTCTTGTGATGGCGGTCAATGCCCTGAAGAAGAACGCGGCGCATGAACTGGCTGCGCTTTCGGGCGGAGAGTACATCAACTTCACTACGCAGCGAGGCTTCGACGAAGGTCTCCATCTGCTCTCAAACCACGTGCACAACTACTATCTGTTGAGCTTTCAACCGCACGCCGAAGCGAATGGAGAGCCTGCATCGGGAATGCATAGGATTCGCGTTAGTGTTCCAAATTATCCCGACGCTCGGATTCGCTTTCGCGAGAGCTACTTTGCCGGCCAGTTGGATTCTGCTGCGGCAAACACGAACTAAACGCCGACTGCCAGTTAAACAATGTGGTTCAAGATTTTTCGTTGATCGGTTCGATTTTCAGGAAGGAGCATACTAGGAGTCCGATGCTGGCAATCAAGAGTGATGTTGTGTTAGCCGATAATGGGACTCCGGGCTGGATATGGGTATTGGCTCTCTCAACGAGACCGTAGAGGATCGGGCATCGTTTCTCTGGCGACTGGCTTCGGTCGCCCTTATCCTGGTGTGCCTGGACTATGCCGCGCTGCTGCTGAATATCCGTAGTTGGGACAACGGCGGTGTCACGATCCTTTGGCCGTCGAACGGTCTTTTGCTTGGGGTGTTGCTTTGCACGAAGCGACGGCAGTGGCCCGCTTATTTGGCGGTGGGTCTGTTTATCGACCTCGGGATCAATCTGGCGCTAACCTTCGCTCCCTGGACCTCTACATATCTTGCCTGTTGCAACATGCTCGAGGTTGGTTTGGCCGCCGCGCTCATGTATCGGACAGTCTCGCCGAACCCTGACCTGACACAGCGGAAGCAACTGTTGAGTATGTTGCTCTACGGTGTGGTGCTTGCGCCGGCTGTTGCTTCAATATTGGCTCAATTCAGTATCTCGCATCTTCAAATGTTGCCGAGGTTCACCGCGGCCAAACACTGGTTTGTAGCGGATGCGCTTGGTATTGCAGTGATGACGCCGTTGTATCTGTCGTTTCGGGAGCGGGAGCAGTTTCCGGGCCGATCGCGGCTTGAGGTTGCCGGACTCCTGGCGTTGCTGGTCGCTTCTGCCGGTGCTGTATTCTGGCAGACCCGGTTTCCTCTTCTGTTCCTGATTCTGCCGCTGCTTTTGCTGTTGGGTGTTCGTCTGCGGTTGGCAGGATCTGCGCTGGGGTTGTTGATTGTGTCGATCATCGGCGGATACCTGACTATTCGGGGCCATGGTCCGATTGCATTGGTGCGTTCCGAATCGCCGATGGCCGGGGATCTTCTGCTGCAGTTCTTCGTTGCGGTCTCCATGCTGGTGCTTTATGTCGTTGAGGTGGTGATTGCGGAACGGGAACGGCTGCAGGTCAACCTGAAGTCCAGCGAAACGCTGTTTCGTCTTTTGGCTGAGGCTTCGAATGACGTGATCGTTCTGACAGATCTTTCCGGCGAGCGACGCTATGTGTCCCCCGCTGTGACCACGATCCTGGGTTGGGAGCCACAGGAGCTCTTGGGAAAGACGCACCTCCAGATTGTTCATCCCGATGATGTCGCCGCACTGGAGGCGTTGATACAGATCTGCCGCGAAGGAGAGCCCGCCGAAACGTTGATCTACCGCTGCTCCCGAAAGGATGGGAGCTACGTGTGGATGGAGGCGAGCATGCGGCTCTATCACGATGAGACGACCTGGGAGCCGATCGGTTTCGTCAACGTGGTGCGAGATGTGACAGCTCGCAAGGCTGCTGAGGAAGAGCTGAATCGCGCCTTCAGGCTGGTGGAGAATCTTGCCATGCAGGACGGTCTCACTGGCATCGCCAATCGCCGCCGTTTCGAAGAAAAGATGGACGAAGAGTGGCGCAGAGCGATGCGTGACCGGTCACTCCTCTCTGTTTTGATGATCGATGTCGATCATTTCAAGCTGTACAACGACCTTTATGGCCACGTGGTGGGCGATAGGTGCCTGCGCCAGATTGCAGCGGCGACGCAACAGGTGATTCACCGTTCGTCGGACCTCTTTGCCCGGTACGGGGGTGAGGAGTTCGTGGTGGTATTGCCCAATACCGACAGCAATGGAGCTCTCCTGGTCGCCGAACAGATTCGACGAGCAGTGGAGTCGCTTGGCCTCCCCCACTCGGGAAACCCGAACGGCCTCGTGACGGTCAGCATTGGCTGTGCGACGCAGACGCTGAGACATGATTCGGTTCCGACGGCGCCAGTGGATGCGGCGGATCAAGCTCTTTATCAGGCCAAATCTGCGGGCAGGAACCGGGTTGAGATGGCTTCAGCTTCTACGATTTCCGGCTAGACCCCCTCCCCCCTTCCCTTAGGGGTATTTTGGGCGCAAGCTTTTTATAATCATTGGTTTAGCGGCAGGTAGTGTCTGTAAAATATTGATTTTAGGTGACTTACTTGCAAAATATTACAAGGAAACGGGTTAGGGGTTAAAAAGAAGAGCCCCGGTTGATCTCCGGGGCTGTCTTTCTTGTTGTTCTATTCCATTATAACGGAGCGGATATAACTGATACGCCAAGCGAATCTTCAGGATTGGCGTGGGTTTTCGTCATGTTTGGGCTTGACAGGTTTCCTCGGCTGGCGTCTAGGAGGTGATGACTGGAAGCTCGAGGGTGGTACCGACGGAGACTTTGTTTGGGTCGGCGATGTTGTTGGCGCTAGCGATCTGAGGGTACTTGTTGGCGTTAGCGTAGAAGAGCAGGCTGATGGCAGAGAGCGTGTCGCCGGATTTGACGGTGTAAGCCTGGGTGTCCCCGCCGGTGTTGGCGATCTCGTGGTGGAGGTCAGAGTAGGTGGGATCGGCCTTTTTGATGTTGTCCCAGACGCGCTCGAGGATGACTCGAGAGGGGACGGTACCCTTGATGTGAAGTTGTTCGCCGTCGAGATCGACAGCGTCGAGGGTGGCTCCGTAAGGGGCGAACTTTTGCAGGGCCTCAATGACACCGGCGTACTTTTGCTTCAGGGCTTCAAGATCTGCCATGGCGTGAATCTCCTTAGTCAGCCTAGCTGACTGTTATGTGATGCTGTTTGGAGTGAGCGCTGTGGCCCCCACGCTCATCGAGATGAGTCCCGCGATGTTGGCGGGTTAGACGAATTTGCTGAGTAGACTCTGCGCCATGCTGCCCATGGAGCTGGTCGGCGTAGCTTGTCCGTTGGGAGCAAAGTGCTGGATGACCATAGGCAGAACGGTGGCGAGAGCTACCTGAACGACCTGAGGTGAGACGCCAGCTTTGGCTGCGGTGGATTCGATGAGGCCGGTTCCGCCGAGACCCTGCTGGACCTGCTCGGGGGTTGCAGTGGCGGCCTGACCGGATGCCCAGTTGCCGACGTGCTCGGCCATTCCGTTGTTCTTGAATGAGTCGAGAACGCCCTGAATTCCTTCAGGATGCTGAGTGAGTGCTTCGATGAAACCACCAGCAACCTTCGCCTGATCGGTACCAGCAGCAGCGCCAGTCTGCCCGGCGAGTGATTGAATCATGTCCATTATTCCCATGTTGTTCACCTCGAACCCAATATATGACCGATTTCCGGGCGGTGCGGAGAGAATTGGGAAATATTTATTGATTTGTCATGGGGTTGAAAGGAGATTTGGGCTGATGGCGTTGGATTTGTCTATGAATTTGTCTATGAGATGCCGAGTTCTCGGGCGGCAAGTGCGGTGCCCTCGACCCTGGCCTGGATCTTGCTGAAGGCTATGTCGCGAGCTGTCGAGATGTCGTCGGCGAAGGGAGAGAACCCGCAGTCATCAGTGGTTCCGAGCTGCGCTGCCGGGATGAATGCAGCTGCTTCGAGGACACGATCACGCACCTGAAGCTTGGTCTCAATCTGCGGATCGATGGGATCGATGACGCCGATGAAGGCTGTTTGGTTCGGCTGAAGCAGTTGGCTCACCAGTTGAAGAACACGCTTCCTGTTGGGTTCGCTGGCCATCTGCAGGTAGAAGCGGCCGACGTTGAGTTGGAAGAGGTCTGGCAACAACTTTGAATAATCCACGTCGGCACTGTGGGTGGAGTCGTGGTCGCCTCCTGGGCAGACGTGAACTCCAATGCGCTGGCGCTCTTCTGAGGTGAACCGTTCGAGCACCTGATTGTTGAGGGCTATAAAGCTTCGCAATAAGCCAGCTGAAGGATCGAGCTTCAGAGAGAGCCTGGCTTCGGTGAAGTCGATCTGGACCGAAGCTGCGCCGGCTTGAAGGGCGCCACGGATGTCGTCTGCCGCTTCGTCGATGAGATCGGCCAGAAACTCTTCGCGAGGGTAGCCGGGAATGCCTGCCGATGGATAGAGCAGGCTTAAAGCGGAGGCGGAGATGACGGCCTGTTTCATTGGGAGCTGAGTGTAATTACGAGCTGCCTTGAGGTAGCTGGCGGCGTGCACGCCGTAGCGGAAGGGGCCTGCTGTGAGGCGAGGGAGCTGGCGGACATGCCCGTCGGCGAAGGGGATGGCGACGCCGTCAGGGGCAAGGTTATTGAGTCCGGAGAGGGGATAGGTCGCGAAGCTGGGCTTGGTCTGCTCGCCGTCGGAGATGATAGGGGAGCCGGTTTGCTCGAACCGCTGGATGGTGTCGCGGAGTGCTTCGGCGGTTGCTGCTTCAAGAGTGTCGCTGGTTATTTTCTTGTTGTGGAAGGCGGCAAAGGCCTCGATCAATGCAGCGGGACGGGGGATGCTACCGATAGGTTCAGTCAAGATCGCCATACGGGGGAGCATACCGTTTGGAAGTTCGGCGGAACATCCATCAATAGATTGATCTCGATCAGGTATGGCTGTGCGAAAGGGATGCCTGATCGATGTTTTCTAGCGACGGGAGTCCCAGGTGATGCAGTTCTTGGTAGGGTCGGTTGTGTTAAGCGCCTGGCAACTGCCGACGCTGGTGACTTGAGGGGTTTTGCCGCCGAAGGGTGCCAGTTTCGGTGGGCCGAGCACGCCAAGGGTGGGGGCATCCCACGAGGTTGCGGTAAGAGTGCTGTGTTTGAAGGTGAAGACCAGAGGTTCTGGGACAGCCTTGTCGCTGACGGCGTCGTAGGTGAGGGTGACCGTTTTTTTGTCACGCTTCCAGTGGGCATGCCAGGTCTGGGCGTCCTTGTCATGCCACTTTTGCTGGAGGATGGCGGTGCCGTCTGCGGCGAATTCGATGAGGAGGACGCGATGGACCGTCTGGGAGAGGCCGCCGCTGCCGGAGTAGAAGCCGTTCAACTTGTCGGCATGGGCCACGGAGGATAGAGCCGCGAGCAGCAGGGCAAGAGCCAGGATGGCGCGAAGGCGAAGAAGAAGTCGCATGGCAGCATCCTACACAATGCAGGCGGATGATTTTCAACGGCCAAGGAACGGGATAGACTTAGCGGCATGAGTGAACAGATTAAGACGGCGATTTCTACCAAAGAGGCACCTGCGGCGATTGGGCCTTATTCCCAAGCTGTGCGGGTTGGCGATATGTTGTTTGCGTCAGGGCAGGTGGGATTGGATCCGGCTTCCGGGCAGCTTGTTGCTGGCGGCGTGACGGAACAGACGGTTCGCGCGCTGGAGAATGTGAAGGCTGTGTTGGCCAAAGCCGGGCTGGACCTGAGCCATGTGGTGAAGACGACTGTGTTTTTGAAGTCGATGGGCGACTTTGCGGCGATGAACGAGATTTATGCGAAGTATCTTGCGCCGGAGGGCGTGGTTGCGCCGGCGCGATCGACTGTGGCGGTAGCCGGGTTGCCGAAGGATGCGCTGGTAGAGATCGAAGTAGTTGCCAAGGGTGGCGCGTGAAACATAACGGGTAGCCCGGCATCTAATCCCTAGACGACAGGAGGTCTGAAGGATGGCCGAAGCGACGAAGGTACAGAAGGTTCACAAGACGGAGGCAGAGTGGCGGGAGTTGCTGACTCCTGAGCAGTTTCATGTGATGCGAGAGGGTGGGACGGAGCGAGCTTTTACCGGCGCGCTAGTAAGCAATCATGACGATGGGATCTATCACTGCGGGGCTTGCAATGCACCGCTGTTTACCTCGGACAAGAAGTTTGAGTCAGGGAGCGGATGGCCCAGCTTCTGGAATCCGGTTTCTCCGGACGCGATTGTTTCGATTGAGGATAATTCTCACGGAATGAGGCGGGTTGAGGTGCAGTGCGCGACTTGTGGCGCTCATTTGGGGCATGTTTTCCCGGACGGACCGAAGCCTACAGGGCTGCGGTATTGCATCAACAGCGCTTCGTTGGGTTTTGAGAAGCAGTAATTGCGTACAAAAACAGGAAACGCCCCAGCCGGCTGATACGCGGCTGGGGCGTTCTGTTTCTAGAGGTTGGAGGGTGTTAGCCCTTTACGACTTTGCCGGTCTTGATGCAGCTGGTGCAGACGCGCATGCGCTTGCTGGCACCGTTGACCTGGGCTTTGACGGGCTGGAGGTTCACGTTCCAACGACGACGGGTGGTGTTGTGGGCGTGAGAGATGTTGTTGCCGAACTGCGGGCCTTTGCCGCAAAGATCACATTTTTGTGCCATGACGAAGTGCTCCAATCCTGAGTCGCAGAAGATTCCCGGGGACGTGCGCCTGAGTGAAAGAAGCCTCAAAACAGTGCCGGGGAAGGGTGGTACGAGGAGCGCGAAAGCTCCTGACCGCTACCGGGTGAAGGGTAGTCTGCCGATTAGTAATCATACCATGCTTGGGTGGTGGACTCAATCGACTGGCTGTCTGAGGGTGGAATGAGGGCATCGCGGCAAACGCCGTATACATCTTATTGAGACGCAACTCTTTATTGGGCCTTTACACCACAAAAGCTTTGACGGTTCTCACGAATGAACTGAGTCTTTAAATGCAGTCATCCGTCGATAGAGTTGGGACCTACTGTGCGCTTGTGTCCTAAAAAATCTCTGATGTGGCAAGGGAGACGTATTGCCAGCCGAATCAAATGAACACCCTGTCATCGGGCCTGACCATCAACTGCCCGCCCCGCCTCCACCGTCACCTCGCAGCAAGTCGGTTCGGATTGTTGTGTGGATTGTTTTACTGCTGATCTTTGCTGTCGGCTTCTTTCTGGTGTTACGCCATCACGAAGACACGACCAAGAGCGCAGCTTCGCCTAAGCGTGGCGCCGGCGGCGGCCCGGTGGCGCTGACGACCGCGACCGCGCAAAAGGGAAATATTGGCGTGTATCTGGACGCGATTGGAACCGTCACGCCGGTTTATACCGCTTCGATTACGAGCCAGGTGACCGGGCCGGTGATCGCGGTGCGATTCAAGGAAGGGCAGATTGTCCGAAAGGGTGATCCGCTGATTGAGATCGATCCGCGGCCGTTTGTGGCAACGCTGTTGCAGGCGCAGGGTGTGCTGGAGCGGGATAAGGCTTTGCTGGCGCAGGCGACGATGGACCTGAACCGATATCGCGATGCGTGGTCGAGAAACGCGATTCCCAAGCAGACGCTGGACGATCAGGAAAAGATCGTGATGCAGGACGAAGGCACGGTAAAGAACGATGAGGGGACCGTGCAGTTCGACCAGATTCAGGTTGGGTATTGCCATATCCACGCGCCGATCTCGGGTAGGGTGGGGTTGCGGCTGGTGGATCCTGGCAATGTGGTGCAGTCTACGGGAACGACGACGCTTGCGGTGATTACGCAGATACAGCCGATTACGGTGATCTTTACAGTGCCGGAGGATAACCTGGGACAGATTCAGCCTCGGCTTCGGCAGCAGGTTAAATTGCCGGTCGAGGCTTATGACCGGGCGGCGTTGAAGCAGATTGCCTCGGGGACGTTGTTGACGCTGGATAACCAGATTGATACGACAACCGGGACGGTGAAGGCGAGAGCGTCGTTCGACAACAAAGACGGGTCGCTATTTCCGAACCAGTTTGTGAATGCACGTTTGCTGGTGAATACACTGCAAGGCGCGACGTTGATTCCGTCTTCGGCGATTCAGCAAAACGGTGCGGCTTCGTTTGTTTATGTTCTGCAGAACAACACGGCACACATGCGCACGGTGAAGCCAGGAGTGACCGAGGGTGAGACGGCACAGGTGACCGGAATCAACCCTGGAGATGTGGTTGCCAATAGCAGCTTCGACAAGTTGCAGGACAATGCAAAGGTCACTGTTTCGAAGAAGCCGATTCCTGCCGAAGCAACGGCCGGGAGTAGCGCTCCTTGAGTCCATCCCGTCCGTTTATTCTGCGACCTGTCGCGACCTCGTTGTTGATGGCCGCGATTCTGCTAGTCGGTATTGTGAGCTACACGCAACTGCCGGTGTCGGCGCTGCCTGAGGTCGATTATCCGACGATTCAGGTGCTGACGTTTTATCCGGGTGCCAGCCCGCAGGTGATGGCGACGACCGTGACAGCGCCGCTCGAGCGCCAGTTTGGCGAGCTGCAGGGTTTGAGCCAGATGACATCGAGCAGCTCTGGCGGAACTTCGGTTGTTGTGATGCAGTTCAATCTCAGCCTGAACATCGATATCGCTGAAGAAGAGGTGCAGTCGGCGATCAATGCGTCGCAGAGTTTTCTGCCTGCGAACTTGCCGGCGCCGCCTATCTATAGCAAGACGAATCCTGCGGACGCGCCGGTGTTGACTTTGGCGATTACGTCGAAGACGACACCACTCCCGCTGGTGGAGGACCTCGTCGATACCAGGTTGGCGCCGAAGATCTCACAGTTGGCCGGCGTTGGACTGGTAAGCATCAGCGGCGGACAGAAACCTGCGGTGCGGATTCAGGCTAATCCGACGGCTCTTTCGTCGTTCGGGATTAACCTCGAGGACCTGCGGACGTCCGTCAGTCAGAGCAGCGTGAATGCCGCGAAGGGAAACTTCGATGGTCCGCGGCAGGATTACCAGATCGACGCGAACGATCAGCTTGTGACCAGCAAAGATTACAAGAGCGTCGTGGTTGCTTATCGCAATGGCGCCCCGGTGATGCTGACCGACGTTGCTCATATTGTCGATGGAGTTGAAAACACGACGCAGGCTGCATGGATGAATGAGACTCCTGCGGTGATTTTGAATGTGCAACGTCAGCCGGGTGGAAACACGATCAGCGTTGTGAGAAGCATCAAGAAGTTGCTGCCCCAGCTTGAGGCCAATCTGCCGAAGGGAGTTGAGGTCACGACGCTGACCGACCTTACGACGCCGATCCAGGCGTCTGTAAGCGACGTTGAGTTTGAGCTGATGCTGACCATCGGGCTGGTTGTGCTGGTCATCTTCCTGTTTCTTCGAAATCTGTACGCAACGATTATTCCAAGTGTGGCGGTGCCTTTGTCGCTGATTGGAACCTTTGCGGCGATGTACGCTCTTGGCTACAGCCTGGATAACCTGTCGCTGATGGCGCTGACGATCTCGACGGGGTTCGTGGTGGATGACGCGATCGTGATGGTGGAGAATATTTCGCGCTATCTCGAAGAAGGCGAGACGCCGATGGAGGCGGCGTTAAAAGGCGCCGAACAGATTGGGTTTACGATTCTGTCGCTGACTGTCTCGTTGATCGCGGTATTGATTCCGCTTTTATTTATGGGAGATGTTGTTGGCCGCCTGTTCCGCGAGTTTGCGGTGACGCTGGCGGTAACGATCATTGTCTCTGCTGTGGTTTCACTGACGTTGACGCCGATGATGGCTTCGCGGATTCTGAAGCACAACCCTGAGGCTCAGCAAGGGCGCTTTTACAAAGCATCAGAGCACGTGTTTGAACGGATGATCGCGTTCTATGGACGGACTTTGAAGGTGGTGCTTCGTTACCAGACGATCACACTGTTTGTTGCTCTTGCGACGCTCCTGTTGACAGTGTTTCTCTACATCATTATTCCAAAGGGATTTTTTCCTATTCAAGATACCGGCGTGATTCAGGGAATCACGCAGGCTCCGCAGACCATTGGTTCGAAGGCGATGGCAGCGAAGCAGCAAGAGGTGGCAAAGGTAATTCTGGCTGATCCTGCAGTGGAGAGTCTGTCTTCGTTTATTGGCGCAGATGGAACGAATATCACAACGAACAGTGGAAGGATGTCGATCAACCTGAAGCCGCTTGAAGATCGTGACCTGAGTGCGTCCGATGTGATTCGCAGGTTGCAGACGAAGTTGAAAGATGTTCAGGACATTCAGATTTTCATGCAGCCTGTACAGAACATCACGGTTGATGACCGGGTGAGCCGCACTCAGTATCAGTACACGCTGGAGGATCCAGATCAGAACGAGTTGAACGATTGGACGAGTAGATTTGTAAGCCGCCTAAAGCAGCTACCGGGGCTCGAAGATGTTGCGACGGACCAGCAGCTAGGTGGGTTGGCGGTGTCGCTGACGATCGATCGTGCGACTGCTACTCGGCTGGGCGTGGCACCAACGACGATTGACAACACGCTCTATGACGCTTTCGGTCAGCGGCAGATCAATACGATGTACACGCAGTTGAATCAGTATCACGTGATTCTTGAGGCAGAGCCGCAGTTTCAGCTCGATCCGAATAAGTTGAATCATCTTTATATTCAATCCGGCTCGGCAGCCGGGACTACTGGAGCTGCGGCAACCTCTTCTTCGGGGAGTGGCTCTACATCGGCTGGCTCCAACGCGATCACGACTTCGCCTTTGTATACGGCGTCTGCGAATACTTTGACGCCTCCTGTGAATGCGCTGACGTCGAGCACAGTGAATTCGACCTCGAGCAAGGGCGCAACTTCGGCGGGTACGACAAGTTCCACGTTCAGCTCAGCAGTGCCGTTCAGCGCTTTCTCACACTTCGAGAAGACGACTGAGGCGCTTTCCATTACGCACCAGGGACAGTTTCCGGCAATCACTGTTTCGTTCAACCTTGCGCCTAACGCTGCGTTGGGAAGTGCGATCACGGAGATCACGAAGGTGCAGAAGGATATGCACATGCCGGCTAGCCTGCAGGCGGATTTCCAGGGAACCGCAGCTTCGTTTAGAAATTCGCTTTCGGGTATGCCTCTGCTGATTTTGGCTGCCCTCGTGACGGTGTACATCGTGCTCGGAGTTCTCTACGAGAGCTTTATTCATCCGATTACTATTCTTTCTACGTTGCCTTCAGCAGGTGTAGGCGCGTTTCTTTCGTTGATTCTCTTCCATCAGGATCTGAGTGTCGTGGCGATCATCGGACTTGTTTTGCTGATCGGAATTGTTAAAAAGAACGGCATTATGATGGTGGACTTCGCGTTGGATGCGGAGAGACACCGAGGATTGAACTCTACCGACGCGATCTACGAGGCGTGTTTGCTTCGCTTCCGCCCGATTATGATGACGACGATGGCGGCGTTGCTAGGCGGCCTGCCACTGGCGTTCGGTCATGGCATCGGATCAGAGTTGCGCAGACCACTCGGAATTGCAATGGTGGGAGGATTGCTTGTCAGCCAGGTGCTGACGCTCTATACGACGCCGGTTATCTATATCTTCTTTGACAATCTTTCGCATCGATTTTCAAGAAGGACGAAGAAGGCTGAACAGGGTGGAGGCGAAGTTGCGCCGGCGGAGCACGCATGAACATCTCAGCGCCATTCATCCATCGACCGGTTGCGACGACGCTGCTGACCGTCGCAATCGCGATCGCCGGGTCGATTGCGTTTAATGTGCTTCCGGTCTCTCCGCTGCCACAGGTAGATTTTCCAACGATCTCGGTGAGCGCGAGTTTGCCTGGTGGGAGTGCGGAGATCATGGCGTCGTCGGTGGCGACTCCGCTGGAGAGGCAATTTGGGCACATCGCAGGTGTGACGGAGATGACGTCTTCGAGCAGTCTGGGGTCCACGTCGATAACGATTCAGTTTGACCTGAGTAGGAATATTGATGGTGCGGCGCGCGACGTTGAGGCGGCTATCAACGCTGCGAGGACTTATTTGCCTGCGAATCTTCCGGCGAACCCGACGTATAGGAAGGTGAATCCGGCAGATGCGCCGATTATGATTCTCGGGTTGACGTCGGACAAATATGGTCCCGACAAGTTGTACGACGAAGCTTCTACCATTGTGCAGCAGAAGCTTTCACAGATCCAGGGAGTCGGGCAGGTCAATCCTGGTGGTGGTGCACTACCTTCGGTTCGAGTGGAGGTGAATCCAACGAAGCTTGCGAGCTTTGGGCTGGCGATGTCGAATGTGCAGACGGTTTTAAGTCTGCAGAATTCGAATCTGGCGAAGGGACAGATTACGAATGGAGATGTCTCTGCCGATATTGTGGCCAATGACCAGATATCGCACGCGGAGGAGTACAAGCCGATCATCATTGGTTATAACAATGGGTCGGCGGTGCGGCTGTCGGATGTTGCGGATGTAGTCGATTCGACACAGAACCTGCGAGCGGCAGGATATCTGAACGGTAAACGAGCAGTCATGCTCATTATCTTTCGGCAACCCGGGGCCAACATCATTGACACGGTAGACAGGCTTCGGGCAGCACTGCCGTCTGTGGTGGCATCAATTCCCAACGGGATCGATACGACGATTGTGCTTGATCGCACGACGACTATCCGGGCGTCGGTGAGTGATGTTGAACGGACACTGCTTCTTTCAATTGCCCTGGTGATTGTGGTGGTGTTCGTCTTTCTACGGAATGGAAGAGCGACGTTAATTCCTGCGGTGGCGGTTCCGGTATCCCTGATCGGAACGTTTGCGGTGATGTATCTGTTTGGATACAGCATCGACAATCTTTCGCTAATGGCGCTGACGATCTCGACCGGGTTCGTAGTGGACGATGCGATTGTTGTGATGGAGAACATCACGCGACATCTTGAGAATGGGATGGCTCCGTTTGCAGCTGCCCTCAAGGGCGCGCAAGAGATTGGGTTCACCGTCGTTTCGATCAGCATTTCGCTGGTGGCGGTGTTTATTCCCCTGCTGTTGATGGGTGGGATTGTGGGGCGGCTATTTCGCGAGTTCGCGGTGACGCTTTCTACTGCAATCTTCGTATCGATGTTGATCTCGCTGACGACGACGCCGATGATGTGCGCCTATTTGCTGAAGGATGAACATCATAAAAAACATGGCCGAGTGTATATGGCGTCGGAGAGATTTTTCGATTGGGTGCTTTCGCTTTATCGACGGAGCTTGCATTGGGTTCTTGAGAACCCTGGACTGACGCTGACTGTTCTGTTGCTGACGGTTGCTTTGAATGTCGCGTTGGTGATCAAGATACCGAAAGGGTTTTTCCCTCAGCAGGATACGGGATCGCTT
>Ga0302233_10001826_pt1 | contig 14135 bp, 22 predicted proteins | sample II_Palsa_N3_1_FD_193516 | JGI IMG/M metagenome (GOLD analysis project Ga0302233, IMG submission 193516) | Peat permafrost microbial communities from Stordalen Mire near Abisko, Sweden - II_Palsa_N3_1 | ecosystem: Environmental > Terrestrial > Soil > Palsa > Peat permafrost | place: Sweden... | reverse complement strand
AAGCTCGGCAAGACTGCCGCTCGCGAGTACGCCCTTGTCTTTTCCGTTCCACCCGAAGGCACAAGCGACAAAAAGGGAGATAAAGACGGTTCCGCCGCCGCCGCCGCCGCCGCCGCCGAAAAGGAGGACGAGAAGGCCGTCAGCGAAAAGTACAAGAACGAAGTGCGTGACCTCAAGATCAAGTGGTTGGCGACCCTCCTTGAAAAGGGTACTACCATTTTTGGCGCATCGACTTGGCAAACATCTTTCTTCTCTAGGCAACGTAGAGGAATATGAGGCCACCTTGTCCGACCTCGAGGCCAATTTTGCGACCGACCTCGTCTTTCTGGCTGCCAAGTTGCAACTTGCAGATTCGGCCAAGACGCGCTCCGTCGATGCTATCATCGCGGCTGCCGACGCCATTCGTGCGGCTATCGACACAGACGCACTCGCTCTGTACTTTGGCGTCAAGCACAAGCAACTGGATGATCCCGCGGAGGAAAAGCTGAAAAAAGAGATGGAGGCCAAGAAGGCTGCTCTTGTGGATGCCCTCCACAAGAAGGCGCTTGCTCAGGCCGAGAGGACCCTAGGAGAGACCACTCCGCCTCCTCTTCCGCCGTCGTCTCCTGTGTCTGGTGACTCTGCCCCGGCGAAGAAGCAGCAGATCGACCCGGACGCAAAGGCTGCCCTGACCGCCGCCTACCACGAGCTCGAATCGTACATCGACACAACAGATTCCAAGTACCTGGCTCTGCGCATTGCGTGGGAGCGTGTCAACGGTGACTTTCTTCTTACGAAGCACAACTTTACGAATCATGAATTGGTAAAATTGCAGATCGCCCGGCCGCGGCCCTCAAGTTTGTGCACAAGTACCTCTCCGAGTCGGAGCCGGCTGAGGAGAGACGCTACTATAACCTGCGTCGCCAGCTGCTTCAAGAGCTGGGCTGGAACCACTGGGATCGCTACGAGTCTGCGTGGAACATCCTTCGTTTCCCAAAGACCTATACTCATTTTTGAAGGAAAAAAAAACAGGAAATTTTCCGTTGGCATTCACTGCCACATATCTACAAAACAAGTTTTTCATTACTGAACGTTAAAATGAAAGAGTTTCTAATGGGATCGTCAGAGCAGAGGGGAAACAGGCGGCGACATGGCGAGGTGCTCGTCGCGACGGAGCTGGTATTCCTGGAATCGCTGGGCCGAGTACTCGAGGAAATTGAACTCGATCGTCGAGTTGGACGCCTGGATAATGCCCCAGAGGCACCACTGGAGGTGTGAGGCGAGTCCATACTGGTTGGCCTCAATGTACAGGGCCTCGCGTTCGGCCGCTTGGGCTCCCTGCGACAGCTGGTCAAACGTGGGGTGAATCCCGTGCAGGTACGCGTCGATAAAGATCATCTGCTGCTCGCGCGTCGGGTACCGGTCAAAGTAGAGTCGGTGAGCGTCTACGGCGTCATAATCTGCGGCCTATTGGGGGGGGGGGGGTGGGGGAATCGAAAAAAAAAAAAAAAAGTAATTAGGTTTTTGATTGCTACTTTATTTCCCCCCATACCCATTCGCAGAAATGGTTGCCAAGATCAAACCCGCGGTAGTTGTAGCGGGCGTACTCATAGTCAATGAGCATGATCTTGCCGTCGCTGTGCCGTCGGATGATGTTGCCGTACTGTGCATCATTGTGGCAAAACACGACCGGCGACGCGGTCTTTTGCAGCTGGGCAGACAGGTAGACAATCTCAGTCTTCACGCTTTGCACGAGTGCGCTGACGTCCCATGTACCCGTGCGCACAACACACGGGTTATTGTTGACGTTTTGCGACGCGATGACGGCCTTGCTGCACCAGTCGTCCAAGACAGCCCACAGCTCGCTCTTGTTCTCTGAGGACGTGGCCGACACTTTCAGCTGATGGAGCTGGGCCATGACGGCGCCAATCTCGGCCGACGTGGTTGGGTTGCACAGGTCGTTCTTCTTCAGTGTTGTGGACACGATAAACTAGGATTTTGTTTATGTTTTTGTTTGATGTTTTTGTAACGGGAAAAAGAAGAGCTACAAAACACGCACCTCTTCCAATCGTCCACCGCTGAACGTTCCCAGCAGCTTGGGTCCAAAGGATCTGTCGGACAGCGTGCGGAATGTGTCCAGCTCTCGCTGGCGGTCAAACAGGACGTCTGTGCCTCGCCCGTACAGTCTGAGTAGGACAGTGTCATTGCCCGGGGACGACACGATGTAGACGCGGTTCGTCATGGCTCCTCTGCACACACACACACACACACACAGCAGCAGCAGTAGCAGGAAACGAAGCACAGAGAAGGGCAATAGCGGGAGGACGGAAAGGGAAGAGAGAGATCACCGAAAAAGGTTAGGAAAACCCCCAACCCCAACGAACAACAATGTTGGTTACCCGACTCGTTCGACGTTGACCGTGTCCTCGTCCGTGAACACGCGCATGAGCTGTGCCAGCAACTTGCACGTCAGCCGTTTCATCTCCTGCTCGGTCAGCAGCCCGTTCTCGCTCGCGCGCAGCAGCCGTTCTGCCTCTCGGGCAACCCGCTGCTTGCGCCAGTTGAGGTTTCGTGTCCAGTTGTCGATGAAGTTTTGTGAGTAACGGCGCAGGTCTCGGCGGCGGCTCAGCGTCGCCTTGGTCACAAAGTAGTGCACCTAGTTTGCTTTGCTCGTTAGGCCTCGGCATGACGCCGCGCGTGCGTACGTTACCCTTCTTGCGATTAACCGGAGCGAGTCCATAGATAAGATTCAAAAACGGCCATGTATCTGGGCGATGCACCCTTTTTGGTTTTTTTTTTTATTTCACATCGACGACATCGATCGATTGACAAACTCGTGGAAGGACACCTACATAAAAAAGTTTTTTTTTAATTTTTAATACACTTGTGCACATACGAGGACGCGGTCAGGGAGCCATCGGTAGCGCTGCGTCAGCTCGTCGACAGACAAAGTGACGAGAAATCGTAGCGGGCTGAAGGAGAGGAGCACCTGCGCCGCAAAAGGATTGATCATGGGGAAGCTTGCGAGAAAGTGCTCGTGCTGTAGCCTTTTTTTGTTGGTACAAAAAATAATCAGAACAACAAAAAAATTTTACGTAGGTCTCGCCGGCCTCGATCCATCGCCGCTCGATCCATTCTGATCGCTGCCACGTCCCTCGCTCTGCAGCTGCGTTGCGGGCACTGTCACCGATCGATCGCACGAGGGACGCAGCCTGTGATGCACACCAGCAGAAAGCGACATGCACCGTGAGATCGAGGGCCTCCTCAAAACCCTGAAGCATTGTCGTGAGCTTGACGAGCCCCATCTGAGCAGGGGCGCTCAGTGGGTATGCCGCACTCCTGTAACAGATTTTTTTTTTTCAATTATTTTTATTAAAACGCCAAGCCAATTAATTTTTTCATACCGACAAACGTCCGACTCGAGCACGAGCCAGCAATGTTGGTAGGCGTGGCAGACGGTGTTGATGAGAAAATCAGAAATCGCAAAGGGTCCGTCGGTCTGTGACAGCTGGACCAACGGGACAAAGATCACGCACGTCCTTTCATCAATGACAATATCCACGTCCATGGCAGGACGTTGTTGCTGCTGCGGTTGCTGCTTTACGTGCAACTTAACACCGACAATTAAGCCCAATTAATTACCTGCACAAGCGATGGCTCTGGTGAAAGCCGCTCCCGATCGAGCAAGAACGTCTTCCAGGCGTCTTGCAGCTCACACACGACGGCGGCGTGCTGCTTGAGGAAGCGCAGGCTCGCCAGGAACAGGTATGCGTCCAGCTTGGTCCTTGTCGAGGCCGGTCTTACCGCTGCTGCCGTCAGGATGGGACTTGCGGGGTGCTCTCCAAACTGTGGTCTTGCAGACGATCCTCCGGCAGGGACTGCTGGCCTTCCTGGCGATGCCCTTCCCAGTGGCTGCTGCGGTTGTGCAGACCTAGCTGCAGCGAATGCGTGTGGTGCATGTCCTGTTGCCTGCTTGCTGGAGGCACCACTGGAAGCAGCACTGGAGGCAGCACTGGAGGCAGCAGCGGCAGTGGCGACGTCCACGGGCTTGTGCAGACGCATGAACCAGCGCATCTCCTCGTCAAGAAGTGCCATCAGGAATCAGGGATCAAGTTTGAATTCTTTTTGGCGCGGACGCGATGGGCAGCGCAGTGCGAAAATGGCTTGCGTTGGCAGGTCTCGTTCTTGCGCTGCACCTGTTCGCCTCTGGGTTCCTTCTGCGTCGGCCTGTATTGCCGCACATTGCCACTGCGGACCAGCAACAGCAGCCGCGCCAGTTAAAGCGCTACGATCGGTTGGTGTGGGTGCTGATCGACGCACTAAGACACGACTTTGCGGTCATGCAGCCTCCCTCTGCCTCCGCTGCTGACCACTACTTTGCCAACAAGCTGCCCGTGCTGAACGAGACGCTCGCGAGGCATCCCGATCACACGATGCTGTTGCGGTTCGAGGCGGATGCGCCCACGACGACGCTGCAGCGCATCAAGGGCTTCACGACTGGGTCGCTGCCCACGTTCATCGACATCGGCAGCAGCTTTTCAAGCTCGGCCATCGAGGAGGACAACCTGATCCTGCAGTTGGGCCGCCAGGGCACACGCAAGACCGTGTTCCTGGGCGACGACACGTGGATGTCGTGCTTCCCCGATGCGTTTGACACGGCACACCCGTTCCCGTCCTTCAATGTGTGGGACCTGCACACGGTCGACAATGGCATCATGGACCATATCGACCGCTACGTCGTGGACGATGGGACTGATGGAACTGCCGCCGCCGACGTCGTCATCGCGCACTTTCTCGGCGTGGACCACTGCGGCCACCGATACGGGTCGGACCACCCGGCGATGGCGGAAAAGCTCACGCAAATGAACAATGTCCTCGCACACCTGATCGAGCGTCTGCCTCAACGCACCCTCCTCGTTGTTGCCGGCGACCACGGGATGACCACAAGCGGCGACCACGGCGGTGACAGTGCCCTCGAGACAGGCGCAGCGCTTTTCCTTTACGCGACAGGGTACAGCAGTTGGTTTATTGTGTTTTAAAAACTTTTCAATTTTGCAGACCCGCGCTAAAGGGATCCCTCGGTCTCGACCGCAGCGACATTGACAGCGAAATATACATGCGCCAGATCGATCTCGTGCCAACACTGAGTGTGCTGATGGGCGTGCCGATCCCCTTTGGGTCGCTAGGGATGGTCCTACCAACCGTCTTCCCCGACTGGCCATCTCTTCTCGCCGCCCTTGAACAAAACGTCAACCAGGTCGAGTCGCTCCTGATCGCACTCGACCACGCCGGCCTTGACATGCACGGGCCCGCATGGGAACCCGTTTGGTCTGTGCTCACCGAGTATCGCCAAGAACGCAGCGCCAACAGTGCTGTGCGATTTCTTCGCGCCGCCCTGGAGCAGTGCATGCGGATGTGGGCGCGATTTGACACATGGCTGATGAGCCTGGGTGTGCTTCTGTGCTTGGCTGTTGTTGGTGTGTGCTTGGCGACGCCAGCCGCGTTTGACGATTTTTCTCCGGGCCAAGGAGTCGCACTGCTGCTCTGCTTGGCGCATTTGGCAATGATGGGGTCCAACTCGTTCATCGTCTACGAAGATCAAATAAATGTATTTCTTCTCGTCTCCGCCGCAACCGTCGTCGCGTACAAGGCCAGATCGTATACGGCAGCCGTTGCGGCTGTTGTTTTTGCAGCTTGTGTACGAATGTCGGCAGCAACAAAACTTTGCCGTGACGAGCAAGAGGCCTGTGTGGTATATTTTTTTTTTTTTTGGTCTTCATTTTTTTTTCTTTTCCTCACGAGCTTTACTGTGCAGGGAACGTACAGCGAGCTCCACTACTCACTTGCAGAGTCACTGCTCTGGTTGGCAGCCATGTCAACAATCCAGACGCTCTACTGCCAACGTCGCGGCGATTCCGTTGCACTATCGAGGTATCTCTCGCTATCTCCACTGTAATTTTGTGTTGATGTCCTTCTTCGCTTCTATAGCAAACGCTGGTTCAATTGGATTGGTCCGTTGTCGGCGGTGTTTACCGGAATGTACTGGTGGTCGATTGGTGCTGGCAGCAGTCAAACGGACGCATCGCTCATCTTGGCGCGATGCATCTACGCTTTTATCGTGATTGGTTTTCTTCAACATTCGCTGTCGTCTCATAAGCAACGCGATCCCTTGGTGGTGCCATCAATACTCCTCTCGCTTATGACCCTCCTAAATGGACCCGCTGCCGTTGCTGGCGTGAGCCTCGTCAGCATTGCCTTTATTGCCCTCACCGTCGTCTTTTCTTCCCATCAAGATAACCGTGGGATGAGCGACCTGCATCTCGTGCTCGTGTCTCTCCTCGCCGACCGTTTCTTCTTCGCAACAGGTCACCAAGCGACGTTTTCGACCATCCGCTGGGCGCCCGGCTTCATCGGCATCCAGGACATGCACTTTGTCTTGTCTGGGGCCCTCGTGACCTCTGCCTACTTTGCCGGGCCGATTTTGGCTGGATCGGGAGCTGTAGCTGTACGGAACGACGGGTACCAACGCTATTCTTCTTATTTTTTTTTAAAAAAAAAATTTTTTTTTTAATATTCATTTTGTTTTCCAGCGCTCTCCGTTTCACGGGAGTTCAATCGGTGCGTTTGCTCGCAAACATGATCACGGTCTTCCATCTCCGACGGCACCTCATGGTCTGGAAAATCTTTGCGCCGCGGTTTATTTATCAGGCGTTTGCCTCGTGCTTTGGCTCTATTGCCGGCACAGTCTTGGGCTTCCCGACCTATTAGTTGTATAGGGAACACATTCATTTAATGGGAGCGCATTTTATTCCGCGGCAGGCCCTGACCCTTGTTGCTGAACTTGCTTGTGTGCTTATCTCCCCTCTCCCCTTACCACCGTAGTACCCAGGAGGAATGGCGTCCATGCAAAGCGCAAGTTTCGCCGAGCGCGTCAAGATTGTCGCGATTATTACGCTCAACGTCCTGTTCTCGGTCGGTGTGATCTTTGCGAACAAACACTTGTTTCAGGACCTCAAGTTCACCCACAGTAAGCTGCCCACGCCAAACACCAAGACGCTGCCACTGTTGCCTCGACTGACTCTCTCCCTTTCTCTCCACTTAGGTGCGACGCTCACTGGCATCCACTTTGTCGCGACGACACTGTTCTCGTATGCCCTCCACGCCCTCAAGTACGAGAAGGTGAACGAGCTCGACTGGAGGACCATCTTTATCCTGTCGTCGGTCACGAGCGCGTCCATCCTCTTTTCCAACCTGAGCCTACTGCTCAACTCGGTTGGCTTTTATCAGGTGCGCACATGTGTTTTTTGGGGGGTTGTTTTATTTACACAGACTCCCTGTGGCGCAGGTCACCAAACTTGCTATCATCCCCACCACAGTCATCCTCCAGTATGTCCTCTACAAGGTCGACACGTCCCTACCCACAAAGTACTCCCTCTCTGTGTTGACTATTGGTGTTGCCATTGCAACGGTAACTGACGGTGCGAGCAACATGGGAAAACTAATACCTATGTGGCCAAGGTTACCCAAGTCGACCTCCGACCTGCTGGCTTCTTTGTTGCTGTCACCGGCGTCTTTTTGACGTGCTTCCAGCAGATTGTACTGTTTATCCTCTCTTCCTCTGTCCATACTGAAAGAAATTTCCAGATTTACACAATGTGCATGAAGGATCGCAAGGTCAGCGGTGTCCAGCTCTACTACAACATTGGTCCGCTCAGCGCCACAATGATGCTGTGCATCGGTCTTGTCTTTGACTACCACATGAACGATGGCCACACAATCCTGGACATCTCTCTGCCTCCCCCGACCCTGGTACGTTTGGTTTTTTTTTTTTCTTCTGCTTTCAACGTTTGACTGCCAAACATCCGCAGAGGTGGATCATCATCTCGAGCTGCTGCGCTGCGCCCATGAATTTTTCGTCGGCAATCATGATGGAGAAGACGAGCGCTGTCACGTACCAGGTCGTCGGCCATGTCAAGACCATTCTGATCTTTGCCCTTGGCGCTGTCTTCTTTGCCGCTGTTGTGACTTTCCAGAACGCGATTGGCTTCATGGTTGCCATGGTTGGAGTGTTCTGGTACACCAACATCCAGATGAGCGAGAAGGCCCAGGTACGGCAATGCCAAAAAGGAAAAAAAGAAAAATGCGTAGTGCTAACAAATCCAAATAGAAAGCGGCAGTCGCACCTCCTGTAATCCCCCAGTCTTCAAGCAGCTCCATCCAAATGGACGAAGTGCAGCAAGACGAGGTCATTTATGAGAAGCCCCCGCAATATTCGGACAAAGTCTAGTTGCGATTGCTAGCTCTTCCCCAGAGGTTTCGGCCTCCTATTGTTTTTACTTTTTCTTGTTGTTGCAAACTGAAGACATTATGCTCTTATTGAAACCAAAAAAAGATGTAGGTATGTGGGGATGTATTCAATGACGAATGATTACATTACAAGGAAAGAGGCGAACTTGTCACACAAAAACATCTACATTTGTTTTACAGGAAAGAGGGATAGAAAAGAATAGAGCTCCGCATAATCAAGGAAAGAAGGGGGGAAAAAGAGTGCAACCCAATATTTATGCAAACAAACTTTATCATGAATAATGCATGCATCTTCTTTTCTTCTTTGCGGGAGGTGACGAGAGGAATTATTTACGTTTGTAGTCTTTCTGTTTTGTCGGAGATGGGATGGCCCTTCAGATAATTCATGCATGCTGGGGCAAGAGATGCTCGTTCAACTGGGCGAGCCAACGCTTCGTCGTCTATTGTCAGAGCAGGCAAATTTAATGGGGTTTGAAAACTTTTTTGCAACATACGCCGTCGTCCTTGAGGGCATTGCTGAATGTGTTATCGCGCAACGAATCAGGAAGGCACTGCCGGAGGGCATCCCGGGCACTAACATGGAAAGGTCCAATATAAATTGCAAAAAAAAAAAAAGTTTCTTTCTTTGAAAGTTACCGGACGTTTTCAGAGAGACGAAGGTAGCATCGGACAACGTGTTTGAGGAGACGCATGGACTGGTGCTCAACGAGTTGAGAGACCATCGTTGAAAGCACGTTGGCGACGGCCAGGAAGCGCTCGTACGTTTGACAAACAAATTGCAGGCCCATATCGTCCATGAGGATCTTCTGGACAATGAAGATAGCCACCTGTTGAATGAGAGGTTAGAGGCAATTCTACAGTTGAACTAGCATCATACGGTCTTGGACAGCTCGCTACCAGTCTCCATGATACGGAGGCAAAGAGGGATGATCTCCGAGGTCAGCAGGAAATGGACGACCTCGGAGCTGTCGTTCTTGACGAGGGCACCGATCACACCAAGACTTGTCAGACGGAGGTACTCAAATGGCCGTGTTTTGCTCACAGTGTTCAAGAAAGGGTAGAGGAAAAGCGGGATGTGGGCTGGATGATTTGTATTGAAAAAAAAAAAAATTTTTTTTTTTTTGTTGAGAAACGTTTAGGTACCATTCAGGAACAATGGGCGCGTGTCGTTATGAGATGCGACGGTCTGGAGCAACGCAAGGGCGTTGCATACGCGGTTGGAGGCGTGAGCCGTAAGACTCGGAGGCGATAGAAGAGGGTATATGGACACGATCTCTTGGAGGAGCGCAGACATTACACCTGCAGATTTGCGTTCAGGGCATTAATTTCAACCCCCCCCCACCGTCTTTCTATACCAAAAGAGTGCCACATGATGATCGCCAGCTCGGGGACGGCCTCGCGTTTTTTGCTGAGCTCGAGAAGGGCCTCTTCGCGGGTCTCGGGGCTGATAAGCTCTTGAACAAGCTGGAAGACCTTTTCTTTTTCGTAGCCTAGAAAAGAGAGAGAAAAGATCAATTGTCTGTGCCGCTTCCTTCTTGTCCAAGGCCAAGCGAGGTTGGATGCAAAAACGTACTATCGCCGGTGGGCTGTGACGTGCCGCTACTGCTTCCCACAGCGCTGCCAACACCGCCAAAGTAACCGGACCCCGAACCGCCACCAATGCCTGCTCCTGCTGCAGCCGCCGCCGCTGCTGGTATGGAGCCGGTGGAGGGCACAGCAGATCCAGACAGCGAGGAAAAGAGGATACCGCGACCAGTCGAGACGGCCTGTTGCTGCTGCTGAAGGGACAAACTGAAAAGAAAACATTGCAATAATGTAAAAAAAAAAGAGGGGTGAGATCTCGTGCTGCGCCGAGGCGCAAAGAAGCACAAGGCGCGCACCTCAACGACCCTGCGGATCCGGGTGCCAGGGACCCTGCGCCCGTGTTGCCGCCGCCGACGCCGCCGAGGCCGCCGCCCCCACCAAAGGGCTGCTGACGCTGCTGTTGTTGCTGCTGGTAGTAGGCTTGCATTTTCTCTAGCGCCTCCCGGCTTCCTACTGAAGGTTATCAGTTAGCACCGCGAGAGCACAAGCGGATAAAGAGGCAGGGAGGCGGTGTTCAGGCCAGCGTCAAAAGGGCGAGCGGCAGGTTGGCAGCCAACAAGCGAAAACTTGAGGCGACAATCATTATTTGGCGAAATAAGCTGGTCTCTTTCAAACATCCAAAGGCCAAAATGGTACCGACTACAGCGCTTGAGAGGGGAGACAGAGAGGGCGGCGCCTGGGCAGCGGCGGCAGCAGCATGGAGGGGTTCCCCCCAGACGCGCGAGAGAGACGCGGGACCGAGAGGATTGGGATGGACGGGGGTTGGAGGATTGGGAATGAGGGATTGGGATTGATTGGTTGGTCGGTTTCCCTAATTACGGCTCCCGACAACAGGTGAACGTGCCCAAGACACGTAAGACCTTCTGCAAGGGCAAGAAGTGCCAGAAGCACACTGTCCACAAGGTCACCCAGTACAAGACTGGCAAGGCATCGCTCTTTGCTCAGGGTACCGTTTGAGCGTTGGCCGTGCCTCAGCAAATGCCTAAAACGAAACCCCTCTTTGAATTTTCCAAAACGCACAGGTAAGCGCCGCTACGACTTGAAGCAACAGGGTTTCGGTGGTCAGTCTAAGCCCGTTTTCCGCAAGAAGGTGACTTTTTTCTTTTTGCGGAAGGCTCGGCGACATTTGTTGACTCTTTTGGGTTGCTCTTTTTCTTGTTCCCCTAGGCCAAGACCACCAAGAAGGTCGTTCTCCGTCTTGAGTGCAACGAGTGCAAGTACAAGATGCAGCTCGCCATCAAGCGCTGCAAGCACTTTGAGCTCGGTGGTGACAAGAAGAAGAAGGTAACGAAGCTGCACGACGCGCGTATAAAGTTTCCTAATGGTGCATTCTTTCCGTCTGTTAGGGTCAAGCCGCCTCGTACTAAGCAGCTAGGACCCCTGTGCGTTGTATGTGAGATCCCAAAAACTAAAATAAATGAAAGGCCGACGTGGAAACTTTTGAAAGTCATCAATCGAAGCAGTGTCGGTGCTTTTTTTCTTTTTTTTTTCTTTTTTTTTTTTGGTTTGGCTCGGAAGGATTAGCAACGACAGCATTCTCTCATTACGACTGGGCTTTAGAGGATGTCCTTTTCAATCATCGTGGCAGCGATTGGATGATACGAGTCTTTATGGGCCGCAAAAGTTTTCTTTGCCAGTTCGGATCCTCCGTTCTTGGCCGCGTGCAGCTCCTTGTACAACGGTCGGACAAACTTCATGCGGCCCTGCTCGGTGACAAACTGGACCACTTGCGCGTAGATTGGCTCGTAGTCGGCACGCAGGCAAAGTCGCTGCCAGCGAAAACGGACCTCGGCGTTGCGGATGGCCGACAGATTGTAGATCTCGTCCATCTTGGCCAGCAGGGCGTGCGGCAGCGGGTCAAACTCAAACAGCTTTTCCAAAAAGTAGACTAGAAATAATTTGTCAAAAAAAGAAAAAAGAAAAAGAAATACAATCACCTTTTTGGATCGACGAAAAATCCGCGATGGTTGCGGGGACAGCCCAGGAGACGTCGAGAGGCTCCTGGCGGCTGGCGTTCCATTTATTTGCGAGGGTGATGCAGTTGTCCGCGAGGGTTGCGTCAAACGTGTTTTTGACCGGTGGCTATTGAAAAAAATAAGTTAAAAAAAAACAACAACGAAAAAACCCATACCAGCCCAGGACCAAAGAACCAACTATCCCAGTCGACAGTGTCCAGGAGAGCGATCTTTTCAGGGTGGTGCTCTGCGAAATAGGACTGGAGAAACTGAAACCAATCGGCTGTGCTGATGCTGTGATGGGCAAACTTGTGGACGTGCGCCTTCACGTATGGCTCAAAGACCGCGGGACCACCCAAGAGCTGCTCGAGGTAGAAGAGCAAATTGAAGCCCTTTTCTGTTTGTCATAGCTTCCATCAATAAAAATAATAAACACTTTTTGGAAGTATACCGTAGGGAACCGACGAAAAGCTGTCGTCGGGGTCGACGTCCTTCAAGTTTGGCACAAGGGCTGTAAGCTCGTTGGAATCTCCAAAGCGCTGGACGCTTTGGGCATCGTTTTATTAAAAAGAAAATGTATTTTCTAAATGAATTTATACCTTCCCTCGAGGGCCTTCCATCCGAGCAGCGCGGAAAAGTGCTGCATCTTGTCACCGTGAAGCCGGCCGACGATCTTGCGCTCGAGGAAGACGGTGAACCCTTCGTTGAGCCAGAAATGCTCCCAGTTGACGGTCGTGACGAGGTTGCCAAACCAGCTGTGGGCAATCTCGTGGGCGACAACGTCCACCAGCGAGCGATCGCCCGCGAGCAGCGTCGGTGTGACAAATGTAAGGCAGGGGTTCTCCATGCCGCCGTACGGGAACGAGCCGGGCAGGAGCAGCAGATCGTAGACGCCCCAGATGTACGGCGAGACGATCGCCTCGCCTGTGGCGATGAACGACTCGGTGTCGACAAACTCGTTGGCAGCGGCCTCGACAACTTGGGGTTCGGACCAGACGGTCGAGCGAGGGCCGACCTTGATGCCCTTGAGGTGTCCGACGGCGATCGCGATCAGATACGACTAGGAAGCGGGAAAATAAGTAACCAAAATACAGAAATACAGACGGCGCAAGGTTACCGGGATCGCAGTGTGCTGTTCAAAGGTAAACGTGGTCGTCGCGGCCGAGCCATCGCCGGCGGTGCTCGTGGTGGGGACTGCACTCATGAGGGCCGTGAGCGGCTTGGGGACGGTGACCGTTGCCGAGTAGGTCAGCTTGACCGCGGGCGTGTCCTGGATGGGGACGAGGCTGCGCGCGTGGATGGCCTGGCACTGCGAAAACATGTATGGATGCGTCTTGCCGACGGTCTGGCTGGGCGTGAGCCACTGGAGGGCCGTGCACTCGGGCGTGGTGGCGTACGAGATGCGCACCTTGGTCACATCACCGACACTGGTCAGCGCGTTTGCAGGCAGGCTGACGTGCAGCGCCGAGCCAAACTTGTCGTGGCGCGGCTGCAGCGTCGTGGCGAGCTCGGTGTCGGTGGCATCGTCCACGACCTTGTGGATCGCGAGGAAACTGGTGTCGAGCACGAGCGTGCGGACCGAGGGCTGTGCGGCGACACAGTGCAGCACTGCGTCAGCCGCGATGCGCTTGCCAGACATGTCCACGACAGCGTTCCATTGCAGATGCTTGACACGCACGGCGTCCACGTTGGAAAACGAGTTGGGTTCGGGGCGCGAGAGGGCCTTGAGGTTGACGGTGGCGGACGACATTGCGCGAATAACAGTAGATGGTGATCTCCTCCGCAAAGACAGCATTCAAAAAATGGTAGTCTTTTTTCTTTCCTTCTGCTTCGTCTTCTTGTACAAAAGTCTAGTTGTTCACCTGCTGGACCACTCGACCTTGAGAATGAGGTTGTCGTAGCCATAGCCGTTGAGGACCTTGATGGCCTTCTGTGCCTCCTCCTTGGTCGAAAAGCTGACAAAGGCAGAGCCCTTGGAGTGGCCAGTGTTCTTGTCCTTGAGGATGAACACGCGCGTGATGTGGCCAAACGGCCGGAACAGCTCGTTCAAGTCGTTCTCGCGGGTATCGTCCGACAGATTGCTAACACGGAGCGTGTTCTCATCTATTAATCGAAAGAAATATTTTTTTTAAAAAAAGGGGGGATTGTCGCTATCATTACCACGGCGTGTCTGGCTACCACCGGCTGCCTCGCTCTCGCCACGCTTTTGTGCTGCGCGCTGTGCAGGGGGGATATATTTTGCGGGCTTTTTGGCCTCATCTACATTTTTTTTTTTTTCCCTTCAGTTTGAGCACTACGTAGACCCCCCCC
>Ga0302233_10001811_pt1 | contig 14200 bp, 23 predicted proteins | sample II_Palsa_N3_1_FD_193516 | JGI IMG/M metagenome (GOLD analysis project Ga0302233, IMG submission 193516) | Peat permafrost microbial communities from Stordalen Mire near Abisko, Sweden - II_Palsa_N3_1 | ecosystem: Environmental > Terrestrial > Soil > Palsa > Peat permafrost | place: Sweden... | reverse complement strand
TTTCTTCTTTTTTTTTTTTTTGATCGGGCGCGCGCCAATCGTTATTGTTTAATAGGACAAATGGCACAAGAGAAGGCGACCAGCAGCATTTGCGTCCTGTTTTACAGCACGGTAGTTTCGTCCCTGCGTCCCTCTGTGTGCTCAATCCCCACATGTCCCCCTTTAGTACGGTCACACCTACAAGCTGGCCAAGGCCGTGGCAGAAGGGGTCAACGCGGTGCCTGGCTGCACCGCGACGCTATTGCAAGTACCAGAGATCATGTTTGAGATCCTGCAGAAGAACACGGACGCACAGGCCAAGCGCGACGAGTTCAAGGAGATCCCCGTACCTTCAACCCCCCCTTCCCCCGTTGTCTCATTTCAACAAATTGACCGCTTTTTATTTTATCCAAGACCGCAACGACGACTATGCTCAAGCACTTTGACGGCATCATCGTCGGTACACCCACCCGCTTTGGCAACATGTGCGCCCAGATGCGCACGTTCTGGGACCTCACGGGCCAGCTCTGGGTCAAGAAGCAACTCCAGGGCAAGGTCGGGTCGGTCTTTGTCACCTCCAGCACCCAGCATGGCGGCCTCGAGTCGACCGCCCTCTCTGTCTACAATACATTTGCCCACCACGTACGAGCACAAGAAAACACTTGAGTCCTTTAAACATAAACTCAGGGCATGATCATTGTCCCCATCGGCTACTCGGACGACCTCATCAGCACGACGACCGAAATCATTGGCGCGACGCCCTACGGTGCGGGTTCCATCTCCCACCCGGACGGAACTCACGATCCCAGCGGAATCGAGCTCGACATTGCCTATTCCCAGGGCGAGCTCGTCGCCCAAACCGCCTTGGCTCTCAAGATCGGCCGCGCAGCAGGAAAGTAGACCAGACAACGCCTAGAAAGAGGTGGGGAAACCGTCATTTGTGTACATTTACGAATCAAAAAAATAAAGAATGAGAGAGAGAGAGAGAGAGAGAGAAAAAGAGATTTCTAGCTAAACAGTTCCACGCCTGCCCCCGCGACGACAACGCGGTCATCTCCCACGCGGCAAAGTGCCGACACGTCTGTCACACTCGTGACAAAGCCAAAAGTCGGGTCGATCGCGAGCGTCTGTTGCGCATAGGTCCACTTTTGCACGCGCTGGTCGGTCGCCGTCGAGACGATGCCCGAGCTCGACACCCACACTATGCCCTTGACAGCCGCGGCATGCGCGTTCGCAACCACAGCCTCACCCATGAACTCGACGAGCAATGAGGAGACACGGACCGCGTTGACGGCGATCGCGTTGTCGTCACCCCCCGTTGCTACGAGTACGACATTGGGCGACGCGTCCAGTTGCTGCAGGGCCATGCAGTTGACGCCGCATTGGTGCAGCCGTTTTGAGGCGATCGGTGGCAGTCGTCGTGGTGGCTGCTGCTGTTGCGCCGTGGCCTCAGTCACGTCGTACAGGGCGATCGTGCCATCGGTGCCGCCAGCCATGAGCAGCAGTCGATCGGCAACGGCAATGCACTTGACCACCAGGACACAGCAGGCCTCGTGGGCCGGCAGGACGGCGAGCAGACTAGCGCTCTTTAGCTGCATGTCGTAGGCACACAGGACCACGAGACCGTCTGAACAGGCGACTGCGATGACGACACGGTTGACGCGGTCCTCCGAGCAGCGGCTGGAAACAACGGGCGCGATCGACATGACGCGCGTGTCCTGTGCTGCGGGCACGAGGAAGCGGGTCTGCACCGTGGGATCGTACCGCTTTGCTTGCGGGTCCTTGACCACGCGCCAGACAAAGACCTCGGACTGGGCGCCGCCAGAGAACACGATCTGGTTGGCCGCGTCCAGGTCGACGACGCACAGGGCCTTGATTGCGCCACAGTGGAACTCGAGGTGGCGAAGGATCTGCCACCGGCCCCCCTGGAAACAGCTTAGGAAGAGCAGTCGGTCCTCTCCGCCCGTCAGGAAAACGTGGCCATTGCCACTGTCGATCGTGCCCAGGCAGGCGATTGCCGTCACGCTCTTGCTGTGGAATGAGTCCTGTGCAAAACATGTAAGAAAGACATTTTTACACGCAACGCACTTGAAGGATCCGCTCGGATCGAGGGGTATTGCTGCTGTGCACAAACACGCTGCCACTGCGGACGTACGCAAACGTGATCTCGTGTGGGTTGGCCACGGACCAGCGGACGTCCCATGAGCGGTGGCCGCCGTAGCACATGCTGCGAAACAGGACCGCCTTGGTGTGCTCGTCGCAAATGTAAAAGTCGCGCTTGAAAAAGCCCATGGAGACGACGTGGCCGCCCAGCGCAGGGGCCGTCTTGGACACGACAGAGACGTCGTGGTAGGCACGGCCACGCGTCAGCCGCTCCATCTGGACGTTTTGACCGTCTCGTGCTACAACGACCTGGTAGGTGCAGTAATAGCCGTCTCGCCCACCCGTCCCAAAGCGAGGCCAGACCTGCCCCTCGTGTTCGTCGTCGTCGCTGTCGTCGTCGTCGTCGTCGTCGTCGTCGTCGTCGTCGTCGTCGTCGTCGTCGTCGAGTAGTTGGAGAGAGTTGAGGGCACAGATCGGCGAGTTGCGCATGTGCATCTTGGCCAGTTCGTGCAGCAGTTGCCCTTGACGCAAGTATTAGTGATTAGACAATTTATTGTGATCGTACCATCCGAGAGGCGATAAAGCAAGACAGAGCCCCACTGGGTCCCAATGACGGCAACGTCGACGCCGGTGGGGGTCGACAACGTGAGCACGCCCATGATGAGCGGCGGTCCTCCTGCAGCGGGACCAGACTTCTCGTCTGGTTGCCCGTTGTCCTCCTCGTCGTCACTCTCGCGGGCTTTGCGCTTTTTCGCTGATTTGGACTCGACCTGTGCCACATACTCTTTTGGTGGAACTATCCTGATCTCCTGCTTGCGCTCGGCATGCACGGCCTCCATCTAAATAATTATCCATAAATTAGTTAAAATACGCTTTTTTTTTCTTTTTTTTTTTTGGGTTCACCTGGAAGGTCAGCTTGAAGAGCAGGATCTGCTCGCCGTTGTCGAAATGGAGGGCGAGAACGTCGTCGCTCGTCCAAAAGACTTGCGGTCTGCTTCGTTTTTCTTGGTGGAGGGTGAATGGCTGGCTCCACTCGCCGTTGTCCAACCGCCGTCGTACGAAAACCGCCCCTTCGACGTTCCACGTTGCCAGCCATCGCTCGTTCTTGGACATGGCGAGGAATTGCACCTTTTGCTCGCCCGCAGTGGACACGGCTTTCCACGATCCGTTCTTGTTTTCGCACAACTGCCTGATATTACATTAGGTATTATTAATAAACTAATTTTTCTTACCCGTTCACCGACGTAACCAGCAGAGACTCGGTGAGCTTACTAAGGACAACAAAGCGGATCGCGTCGTCTCCGGGCAACTTGAGCTCTGTGGGTGCACTCTCTAGGGCAGAACCAGCGGCCGAGGACGCTGGCCACATCCGAACGGACCCATCCGTGCAACCGGCCACGACCCATCGTCCACTTGGATCGACATCGGTGCTGTACACGTTGGACTTTAGCGAGCGTGTTGCCACTCGCTCCTTTGCCGCACAGCTCCACTCGGCCGCATGGCTGTCCTCGCTCACACTGTACACGCGATCGCCGCGCAGCACACAGTCCCACACTCGGGCCCCGTGGCCCCACAGTTCGCAGACGGCTGAGGAGGTCGTCGGATCAACAGAATGACTCGTAGACGAGGGCAGGCCCCAGACACGGATCGTGCGGTCGTCGGAAACAGAGCAGATCCTCGTGGGCTTTTCAACACCAGTCTCAAATCGCACGGCAAACACGACACCCTGAATAAGAAAATCGCGGTAAGACATAGGACCTAGGATGATGAACAATAGGTTACCGTGCGTACCTTGTGGCCCAGGAAGCGATGCAGCACACGCCCCGTTGCCGCCTCCCACAGCAGCACCTCGTTAAACACTGTCCCCGCGACGACGACGAGGCTGTCGATGGACTCCTCGCCCCCGCTGAGCTGCGCTGCGTACAGGATGCACCTTGCCTCGCACTGCGCCCTTAGCTGCACCGCCTTTGTCGCGACATCGAGCACGATGAGCTGCCCGTTCGCCAGTGCAACGGCCACACAGCGGCCCCCTTGGACCCACCTCACGTCCAGGACCCAGTCGTCAAAGGGCAGCGCATCCATGACACTGGCGTGAACGTACACGTCGGCAACGAGCACAATGGACCGTCCGCCCCACACGGCCACGGTCCCCCAACCCTGGCCACCCGAGGTCTGACCGGAAGTTGAAGGGGAAGAGATGCCGTGGACCCGGTCCAGCATGGGCAGCGCAATCATCTGTGGCGCGCCAGTGTCGTCCACATGGCGGATCGTCAGCGACCGGCCTGCGCCGCTGAGCAGCAGCGTCGGCGAGGCAAAGCGCACGGCGAGGACAGGCGCACCCAACATCACGATATTTTTTTTTTTTTTTTTTTTTTGCAAACTGATGAAAACCTCAGGGGAACTTATGTCCTAATCTTCTAGATCGACTGGCTCATCGTCCTCTGCGGATGCATCGGCGCTCTTGCTACTCCTTCGGCTGCTGCTGCTGCCACTGCTCATGCTGCTGGCTTTGCGTTTCCGTGCGGGTGAAGGCGGAGTAGCGGTGGTTTGCTCCGATGCACTGGTGCTAGCGCTAGTAACAGCCGCGGGGATGGTGATGTTGCTGTTGCTGACTGAGCGCTCAGCGAGGGGCTTGGATTTCCTGGGGATAAGAAAAAGATACGTTTAGTATTTTATTATTTCTTTTTTTTTTTGGGGGGGGGGGGAGGGGAAAGAGGGGTACTGGATAATGTCTCCCTCCTTGACAATCTCGAGGAGCTGTGGCATGACCTTGGAGGAGATCTTTGACGGTGCCTTGGCGAGGAGCTTCTGGTACGGCCTTGTGAGAAGGTGCTATAGTTATTGTTATTAATTGGGGGGGAAAAAAGCACAAGAAAAAGTGCGTATTAAAGTACGAGGTCGGTTCGTGTGCCCTTGTCCAGGAGCTTGTTGAGGATTTCTTGGACGCTGGACATGGGCAAACGGAGAGCGACTTGCGAGAGGGCGTTGATGGCCTGTCGATGAGCCGCGGCACTAATCTCTGCGAGTGGCAGAAAGGCGGTTTCAAAGACGATGGCAGTCAAACGGTTGTCCTATTTATTCAAAACCTTTTTAATTTTTTTTTCTTTTTTTTTTTGCAAGAACATGGCTTACGTGGAGCTGGCCCAGGGCGATGCCGATCGACTGCAAAAAGTCCTCGTCATTGGCAATGGCACTGCCGAGAAACTTGAAGACCATCTTGGTAAACATGTGGTCCTTTGCCCTGACGCGCATCATGACGTACTCGTTGAACAGTCGACGCGCTAGCGAGTCCTCCTGAAGCAGTTCGACTAGCGACGGCTCCATGGCCAGAGGCTGCGGCAGCTCCTCGTCGGTCAGCGTGACTGGGCCTGGTGGAGGGGCGGTGGGGCTCTTGGCCGCTGCTGCGTCGGCCGCGGCCTGTGCTGCCGCTTCGAGCTGCTTGGTCAGTGTGGCTCGGGCAATGTGGTCGCGGATGCACGAGAGGATCGTCTGGAGGAGGCGTTTGGAGAGGTCTGGGTTGAGCTTGGGGACCTTGAACTTTTGCATCTCGATCATTGAGCGCGCCCCATGGCCCAGGTTCATGAGTCGGATCATCCATTGAAGACGTTCGTCAATCTTGGTTATTTTACTTTTTTTAATTATTTCTACGCCTTTGGTTTTCCTTTCTTTCTTACCTCGTTCTGGTCCTTGGCTGAGAGGGCCGTCTCGACACGCTGGTGGAGGAGGACGATAACGTTGTACGCGAGCATGTGGAAGGACAGCGGGTCCGAAATGATCATGGCAATGTCGCCATAGGCGCTCTCGATCGTGATGCCGTCGAAAAACGTCTGGATCTCTTTGACACGTCGCGGCTCCATCGAGTTGTGGCGGACACATGCGTCCAGCGACCACGCAAGCATGTGGCACGGGTCCTCTTTATAGATCTCGACCACATCGGCGTCGTGCAGCTCCATGAGGATGTCTGCGCGGAGAGCGCAGAGCAGCGGGTGTCCCGTCTCGACAAAGTAGAGCCGCAGCAGCCTCAGTGTCTCGTTGTACAGCGTGATGGACGCGCCGATGGCCTCGCACAGTTGCTGCACACACGTTTGATGCCTTCGATTGGGCGCGGTCGAAGGGGCCGCCTCGGTGCGGTACTCGCGGAACGACTCCCACAGCGCCTCGTCAAACACGTACGCGTCAATGATGGGCGTGATGTGCTGGCGGAAGAGCGACTTGGCCAGGGCCCACACTTGGCGCTTGGTGCTGATGGGACACAGGGCGACGAGGTCGTTGTGCGTGGCCAGATGCTCCAGGTAGACCTGCGGCACGTTGCGTGTGTGTTTGAGGGTTTCGAGCACGACGGGCTGCAACTCGGCAACACGGATGTACTGGAAGCACTGGTCCAGCAGCTGATGCAGCCTAAACACACCGTTGTTATTTCATGGCGTTTTGTGTGTGCTTGGTACTTGGCCTCGGGGAGGGTCGCGGCCTTGTCCATCAGCTTGCCCTTGAGCTCGCCCAGCAGGCCCGAGTACACCTCTGATCGCGACACGCCGTGCTGGTCCAGTAGCGGCAGGATGGACTGGTACGTTGTCCCTTTGCTGTTCTTGGCTGATCACATGACGTTACTTTTGAGTCATTCAGCCATCGCAGTACGCACTGTCCAGAAGCGACTCGTCCAGCCCGTGACGGGTCTGGTACTCGGTCACGACGCGGCGCGGGTCGCCCCGGCGCAGGGCCTCTCGCAGCGCAATGCCCGCATCGACACCCAGGCGGCAAGTCTCCATCACACGGCGGCGTGAGCGAAAATGGTATGGGGAGTGCACAATTAAACTAGGAGAGCGTCGGTTAGTAACCTCGCCCAGTCATGAAGAACTGAAGAGAAAGAAAGAAAGAAGAAAGAAATCGGATTAAAAATATGTGCCTGATGAGTTCAGTTCGTTGGAGAGATTGGACGAGGAAGGCGACAGAACGATCCAGTGGGACCACACAAAGAGAAGTCGATGGAACAGAAGGGATAAGGATGTGGCGTGCGCCAGAGAGAGAGCGCGAGGGAGTGGAGTAATGAGTTGGGTCCGTCGACGGCGTGCACAAGAAGGGGGCGTGTGAGTTCAGCAGGAAGAGACGAGGATGGTGCACGCACGCGCAAACAGAGCGAGGCGGCCCTGACTTAGGACCCCCCAAACAGCCTGCAGCATAGGACCTAAAGCTTAGTCGAAAGCTTAACAGCTTTTATCGACTAAGAATTTTCGTGTGTGCATCATGATCATTCATGTTTACAATCTCAAAGGGGCGCCTTTTCAATCCTGCGTACGTACAGGTGTATGGATTGGCAATTTTGCTTTCATCTGTCTTCTACGCATTCCTTTTTTTTGGGGGGGTCGCAAGAGAATTTCAAAAACGGCCCTGGCCGCCATCGCTGACGAGGAAAACGGCTCTGTCACGGTGGTACCCGATAAGCGCCTTAGAATGGTCGAGGACAGATAGAACACAAACTGCGTTCAGATGTCGTGCCCATTCACAAATCCCTCTGTGCATCACCCCACTCCACCAAACCCCGCACGACGTCCTCCGCCTCGCGCTCGCCCCGTGCGAGGTACACGGCCCACAGCAGCGCCTCCATGATCGTCCCCTTGTTGTGCTCGCTCTGTGCGTCCCAAATGATCCCCTCCACCCCGGCCTCGTCCAGCACGGCCTGCATGCTCCCCAGCCACTGCGGCACCGCGTCATCCGCGTACCGCGCCAGCCGCTCGTTGCTGACGTAGTATGCCTTGGCAACGCTCAGCTGGCCCGCGGCCTCGCCCGGTCCTAGCCCTGCCGTGAACCCGAATTTGCCACCCGCGTTGTAGACGCTGCTCAGGCCCCGCTCCCACAGCACCCGCGCAACCAGCCAGCCCAGGAGACTGTCGCCGTAGAACGCGTACCGGCGCAGCGTGCCATCGCCCAGCAGTGTGCCGCGCACGCTCGCGCCAGACAGGCCCCAAAAGACAGTTGACATTATTATTTCAAGTGCGTCCCATTTTGACGATGAAATCCTCCGTGTTGCTTGTTGTTGTTTTCCCCGCATTCGTCGTGACCGTTGCCGTTGCGGCCTACGTGCTGCTGGGCTTTGGCGATCTGTCCAAGACGGCGGTCGCGCCCGAGTACGACTTTGTGATCGTGGGCGGTGGGTCCGCCGGCTGCGTGCTGGCCGACCGTCTGAGCGAGTCCGCCGACGTGACCGTGTTGTTGTTGGAGGCCGGGGTCGAGCACGACTACCTGCTGGACGTGGAGAAGATCGCGCCTGCCGCGTCGCCGCTGCTGCAGAACGTGCCTGTGTCCGACTGGGCCTTCCGCTCCGAGCCCAACGCGCCGCACGCCGGCCTGGGCCTCAAGGGGTCCGTCACAAACATCCCACGCGGCAAGGGCCTCGGTGGCTCGTCCGTGATCAACTACATGGCCTATGTCCGTGGCAACAAGGAGGACTTCAACCTGTGGAACAAGACGGCTCCTGGATGGGCCTACGACGACGTGCTACCGTACTTTAAAAAGTCCGAGTCCAGCAACCTGTTCCCCTGTAAACGTTCCCCACCCTCTCTAGTCGTTCTCATTTGTTATTTACGTAGATTCGCCCTACCACGGCACCGACGGACCGCTGACAGTGTCCCAGCCGGTCGATTTGTACGGCGTCTCGCGTGCCGCCGTCATTGCGGCCACAGAGATGGGCGAAACGTACAACCCGGACTACAACGGCGAGAACCAGATTGGATGGGGACAGTTCCAGCAGACGATCAAGGGCGGAGAGCGCTGGTCTGCGTACCGGTACGATTTTCGTCGTCGTCGTAATGTCGAGATCTGAACACTTATCCACCGCCCCCGAAAGTGCGTTCCTGCAGCCCAACCTGGGCCGAAGGAACCTCGCCGTCAAGACCCTTGCGCATGTGACCAAGGTCATTTTCGAGGGCAAGACGGCCGTCGGAGTAGAGTATGTGTCCAAGGGGGAGAAGTACGTGGTCAAGGCCAAGAAAGAGGTCATCCTCTCCGCCGGTAAGAAATAGAATGGCTCAATATAAATGGTGATAAATGTTTTTTTTTTCTTTCAGGTGCGATCCAGTCGCCCCAGATCCTCCTCCTGAGCGGCGTGGGCTCTGCTGAGCAGCTGAACAAGTTCAAGATCCCCGTCGTGCACGCCAACCCCAACGTGGGCGAACACCTGCAGGACCACCTGCTGACTATGGTCCAGTTTGCGATCAACAAGGAGGACAACGTCGTTGCCGCCGACGCCACCGGCATCGCTTCCCTCGGCCAGTATCTGTTTGGTCGCAAGGGCTATCTGGCGTCTGCTGGCATCGAGGCAACCGCCTTTTTCCATTCGTCGGGTATAATTAGTCAAATCTATGGATCTTAATGTTATTTGACATGTATGCCACTCTTAGTTTCAAGCCTTTCCGCCCCCGACACGCAGATCCACGTTTTGTCGACGACGATGACCCCCGCCGACTGCAAAAACATCAATCTCAAGTGCGAGGAAAACAAAATTTTGCACACGGCCCGCGCCGGTGTCGCTCTCTTGCCGACCCTCCTCCACCCCAAGTCTGTTGGCTCGATCTCGCTCAAGTCGGCCGATCCGTTTGACCATCCCGTCATCAAGACCAACTATCTCTCAGACCCCGAGGGCACTGATGTCAAGGTCCTCGTCGAGGCCATCAAGAAGGTCGTCGACATTGCCCACAACGGCCCCGTACGACAATGATAAAATTCCAAGTTTAAAAACCTAAACCTTGGGAATTCAATATAGGCCCTCAAGGCATACGATGCCAAGTTTGTTGCTGACGGCGTCTGCGGCGAATTGATCGACGAGCAGGCGTTCGAGTGCCACGTCAAGCACTATTCGACCACGATCTACCGTACCATCCATCGTACAATAATTTTGTTGGTTTTCATTTTCTGTTGTTTTTTCGCAATAAAAAAGACCAAGCGGGAACGTGCAAGATGGGTACCAAGAACGACCCCACCGCCGTCGTTGACGAAAAGCTCAAGGTGATCGGTGTCAAGAACCTCCGTGTCATCGACGCCTCGATCTTCCCTGAGCTCACATCGGGCGTATGTAACGACTGTTTGTTAGTAAACTAAACCTCTTTTTTTTTTTCTTCTTTTCAAAATGGATGCAGAACACCAACGCGCCCGTCATCATGGTCGCCGAAAAGGGAGCCGATCTGATCAAGGCGGCGCACGGCCTCTCCAAGAACATCTACAACTACAAAAACGAGAAATGTATTTGAGATGCGTTTGAGATGCAAAGTAGTGACGAGGCGTGCAATGTAGCGACGAGGCGTGCAAAGTAGTGACTAACGAGGCGTACCGTTTACGTTGTGGTTGCAGAAAACAAGATATTCTTTATGATAAATTTTGATTTAATTGGACACCACCAAAAACAAAACTTACATGTATAGGGCTCGGCCCACTGTATCGACGCTCACTAGCGATGGTTGTTGTTGTTATTGCTGCTGCGTTTGAGATGCGTTGGAAATGCGTTTGAGATGCGGTCCAAAATGCATTTAAAACGCGCTTTTCGTTATTGCTGTTGTAGCCCGCTGCGCCCCTCTTTTTTTTTTTTTTTTTTTTTGTTTTGGGTTGTCTCCTCTGTGGCTCTGCGATTCCTTGTTTTTTGCGTTCCTTTTTCTTTTTATATACAATCAACGAAAAAGTGAATAGTGATAGATGCGAAAGATGCAAAAAGGGGGGTCATGCTCATGATGAAATTAGATGCAGGGACGCGAGCAGTTTGGACGATTCGTCGACAAGCCCACCGAGCCCTGTTGTGCAGAGGGTGTAGAACTCGCGAATGAGCTTGCGATCGACCTGAAAGTGCTCGTTGTAGATGACCAGCTTGCTCAGGAGCTCGTCATAAGTGATGTCAAAGTAGACTGGGGGCTGGCCTCGATGCTGAGGCTCACGCTGTGGCCGACGCAGCCAGCCAAGCGATCGGTACACGGTAAAGTCGGTCGCAGTGAGGTCGATCGTGACCGTGTGGTTATAGTTGTTGAACCGCTTGGCCCTGCCGTTCCAGTGGACCGCCACAGGCGTGTTGGCAACGTCCTTGCGCGTGAGCAGTCCCTCGGGTGTCATGCCCAGGTGGGACATTGGATGGAACAAAGCCGGGTCGATATCTTGCTGCCCCCTTCGGTTCGCGTGCGGGGCCATGGACTGGAACAGGGTCGCGTTGACGTCACGCTCGATGGGGAAGGCGGTGAAGCGGCGCGATGGGTCGCTCACTGCCACCATCATCTTGCACTGGTCCGAGTACGACAGGCGCTGTTTGCAGTCCGTGTAGTTGGCCTTGAACACATGGTCGTTGAACGGGATCATGCGCGTCAGCGGTGCAACCCAGAGACCGCTGTTGACAAAGGGGAAGAGCGAGTTGTTGCGATCGGGGTACCAGTCCACCTCGGTGTCGTTAAAGTACGGGAACTGATTGGCCTCGCCGCTCACGAGGAAATGTGGTCGTTCCTGGTCTTCTGTGGAAAAAGAATTAAACTTGCGGTGCAATTCACGGGGCGGCAGTTGGAAGAGCACGTCGTAGGCATCGGCAAAGACGTAAAGATGGGGGTGCAGCTCGAGGTACTTGTTCAGCTCCACGTCTGCGTCCGAGCCGCGTTTGGGGATCTTGAGCGCACCCAACTCGAACAGAGACAGGGTCGACAGGTCCACGTCGGCGGGCACGGACGACAGGCCCAGCTGCTGCAGGATGCGCTCTCGCTGCAGCTTGCCGTAGATGTACGAGCGACGCTCCTTCTCGTGGTTGGTGTAAAAGAGATGTCGCTCGTCGTGGTGCTTTCTCAGGTAGTCTTGCGAGGGCGGGAGCGGCAGGGCAAACATGGTCACGTTGTAGCCCTGGCGCAGCGCGCTCTCGACCATGAAGCAGACGCTCGGGTTGAACGGCTTGGACAGGGCGGTGAGGACCTCGGCTGTCCCCTCGGCGTGTCTCGCTCCTGTTTTATGTTGCTCTCGAGGAGGATATGCCGACCACGCGGAACGGTCATAGTCGTCGGCAGAGGGCACGTTGACCACGGCCTGGAACAGCAGCTTGACTTCCACGGGCGTGTGCTTGAGCTGGTGCGCCGCGGCCTCGGCGACAACTGTGTTCAAGGGAAAAGGCGCACGAGCACGTTTCAGTCGTGTCTCACGTTTTTTTCGGCCCACGCAGTCTCTTCTTTTCTTTCGCCCGACTTACTCTCTATGGCCTCGTAGTGACTGCGCAGCAACGTCTCGGGGAGCCACCACCCCAGCCAGAGGAGCACGCAGGCGAGGACGAGCGCCTGCAGCTGCGGTCTTCTTCGGAGCGGACCGCACATCAGATGGTCCGTCAAAAAAAAAAAAAAGTTGTAATTTTTTTTTGCCAGCAGCGATCGAGTACACTTTGTTTTTGATCGTCCAAGGGTGATGAGAGTAGCTATTTGTCGTCGAGAAGGAGGAGACCAAGAGTCGAAAGTAGCTCGTTTGAAGAACTCATAAATCGACGGAGACCGCCGCCGGTGCAGAGGGACTCGAGGCTGCGATGCAACCCGGGGTCGACCTGGAGTTCCTCGTTGTAGACCGTGACGTGCCTTCTCAGCTGTTCTGCTGTGAGGTGAAAGTACGACGTGGACCGCTCTGTCGTGGCTGTTTCCCTCCTGAGCCAGCTGAGCGCCTTATAGACGGTGTGGTCGACGGCGGTCACGTTGAGCGGGCTCGACTCGAGCTGCTTGAAGTGATTGAACCGCTTGAAGTAGCCGTTCCAGTGGAGGGCGATGGGCGTGTTCTCGATGTCTCGCCGGGAGAGGAGGCCCTCGGGTGTCATGCCCAAATGTGACGCAGGATGAAACAAGATGCTCCAGCTTTTGCCAGCTAGCCTTGGGTCGGTGAGCGTGTTCGCGGTCCGGCGGTGGCGATGCGGGAACATGCTCTGGAACAGCACGGCGTTGACGTCAATGGTGATCGGGAAGACGCGGAAGAGGCGCGTGGGATCGCGTGCAGCCACGTTCATTTTGCACTGGTCCGAGAACGAGAACTCGCCGCTGCAATCGCTGTAGTTGGCCCGGTAGACGTACTCGGTGAAGGCAATCATGTGGTCCAAGCGGGCCACCCACAGGCCGCTGTTGAGGAACGGGAACAGGTGGATGTTGCGATCGGGGAACCACCTGGGCCACTCCATGTGTGTGGGAAAGGGCGACAGGTTGGCCTCGCCGCTGGTGACAAAATAGGTTGGCTGCGGTTTTGATGCCGGCGCCAAGCCAGCCAGCTGGCGCAGCTTTCGGTGAAGCTCCCAAGGCGGCAGCTGGAAAATGACATCAAAGGCGTCCGAGAAGACGTACACGTGGTTGTGCCGCTTGAGGTGGTCCTGCAGGGCCCGTCGGGCGGTCGAGTTGCGCTTGGGGCCCTTGAGCGCCTCCAGTTGCTCGATCGAGAGAGTGGACGGGTCGGTGTCGCTATGCCCCAAACGGTACAGGATGAGCTCACGCTGCAGCTTGCCGTAAAGGGCCGATTGATGCTCCTTGGCGTGCTTGGAAAAGTCCTCCTCGGCGGCTGCCGTTAGCAGCGTGACGTTGTAGCCCATGCGCACCGCGCTCTCGACAAGGAAGCACACGTTTGGATTGACAAAGGATGCAGACAACACAGAGATGACTTCGGCCGTTCCCGCGCCCCTTTCGGCGTCCGCGGCGGCACGGCGATGGTTGGCATCGGCGTCGGCGGACCAGGCAGACCGGTTGTAGTCGTTGGCAGAGGGGATGTTCACGACGCGGTCAAACTGCAGCCTCCCAGGGATGACTGCTGGAGCTAAGACAACATGAAACGTGCGACACAGTAGTTTTCGGTGCGTACCAGCTGGCGCACTATCCAGCGGCTCCATCCAACCCAGGAAGGCGACAAAGAAGACGATGGCGACGGCGGCGGCGGCCAGTGCGCCTGCCCTTGATCGTAATCGCATCGGACAGACCAAGCTGCAGGAATCCTGAAACAGGGGGTCTCTGGAGTTTTTTTTCACTGAAAAAATTCTTAGTCGATAATATACTTTAGTATATCGACTAAGCTTTATGCTGCGGGTTGTTTGGGGTCCTAAGTCACATGATCGATCACATGAAACGCACATGGCCCGATCAGGCAAAAAACACACAATCAT
>Ga0302233_10001803_pt1 | contig 14222 bp, 20 predicted proteins | sample II_Palsa_N3_1_FD_193516 | JGI IMG/M metagenome (GOLD analysis project Ga0302233, IMG submission 193516) | Peat permafrost microbial communities from Stordalen Mire near Abisko, Sweden - II_Palsa_N3_1 | ecosystem: Environmental > Terrestrial > Soil > Palsa > Peat permafrost | place: Sweden... | reverse complement strand
GTTGAATCGTCTCACCCCATATGACGTAACCGAACAGCGCCGCCCATACGATGCTCGTATAGTTATACGGCGCGAGCTTTCCAGTGTCCGCCTGACGAAAGGCGACCGTCATCAGGAGTTGTCCTGCGGTCGCGAACGCGCCGAGTAGTGCCATAACCAACAGCGCCTCCACGGACGGAGTTCGCCAGTTGAATACCAGGGTAAGGCCAGTAACAAGCGTCCCGACAAGCGTGAAAAACAGAACCGTTGTCGCCGAATCGTCGGTGGACCGTATGCGCTTGATCTGAACGATAGATAACGCACCGAAGAATGCGCTCAGCAGAAGAAACGTCGGACCGAGCCAGCTCGACGGACCGCCGCCCGGGCGCACCACGAGCAGCACACCGAAAAATCCGACGAGCGCCGCGGCAACTCCACTTGCTGTCCATCGCTCTTTCAAGATCAGCGGCGCGAGCAGGATGACAATCAGCGTCTCCGAATACGCGAGCGCCACTGCTTCGCCCAATGGAACGTAAGGCAAGCCCGCAAAAAACAGTCCTGAAGCGCCGAGGAGTGTTAGCGCACGCAGAGTCTGGCCTTTGACATCGATGTTGGACAATCGCTTAGCCAGCGAAACGCGGCCCCGGCAGCACATCGCCAACGCCGGCACGAGGCCGAAGAGCATCCGGAAGAAAGTGACTTCATTCGCCGGATATTGCAGCGCGACCGTCTTCGCCAATGCATCCACCACAGCAAAGCAGAACATTGAAGCAAGTATGCTGACGACGCTGTTCAGCGGAAGCGCGTTGCTGGCTGTTGCGCTGGACGATGGCATAGCGGTACGGAAGTATGAGCGTGTCGGTATCATCTCATGCGCTTGAACACTGCCTATTTTATGCATTTAGAATTACTACTCTCACTTCCAAAGTTCACCTGATGCTTGCAATCCGCCCGCTCACCAACGAGTCGCACGACGACCGCGCTAATGTGTTGCGCATCTTTCTGGAATCGCCTTGGTACATCCAACTCGTTGAAGGCCGCTCACCGTCTGCAGAAGATGTCGAGGATTTTTTCTACGGCAAACCGGACGGCAAGGATGCTGCGGATAAATCGGTCTTCGGCTTCTATGTTGGGTCGGAGATGGTCGGGTGTGCAGATGTGATTCGCGCATATCCGACCGATGACTGCGCGTGGATAGGGTTGCTGTTCTTTGCTGAAGCGTGCCAGCGTCGAGGTCACGGGACGAGCGCATTGGCGTTGATCAACTCGATGGCGCAGGAGTGGGGTTACCGCAGATTGCAGCTCGCAGCCATTTCAACGAACCCTGGCGGATTGGCATTCTGGCGGCATGAAGGCTTTGAGGATATTCGTCGCACCACCAATCACCGATTCACGGGCGAAGTTATCGTCATGGAACGACCCATCACATGAGCGCGGCCTTGGAGCACCGGTTGGTTCAGGTTGTACAGGCGAATCAATGGAACGCGCTAATTCTGGCGCGGGCGGCACAACTGGGCTTTGAGGATTGGTGGCTGACGGCCGGCTGCATTGCGCAATCCGTCTGGAATATTGCTTGCGCACGAGATATCCATGCAGGCATTCGGGATTACGACCTGTTCTACTACGATCCAGATACGTCATGGGATGCGGAAAACGAGGTCATTAGCAATGCCAGACGCATATTCGCTGACCTTGCCGTTGAGGTGCAGGTACGCAATCAAGCGCGTGTTCCACTTTGGTATGAGCAAAAATTTGGAATCCCGTTTGGCCCAGTAAGTAGGGCTTCGGATGGCATAGATCGATTTCCGTGCGCAACGACTGCGGTTGGGGTCAGGCGGCGCCAAGAAGCGTTTCAGGTCTATTCACCCTTTGGCCTGACGTCTCTCTTCGAGGACATATTGAGGCCCAATCATGCACTTTCGATACCTGAGGTATATGAAGAGAAAACAGCGCGTTGGCAACGCGAATGGCCTCATCTTCGGCGGGTGTCTTGGTAGGTAGCTGGGCAGCATTTTTTTCGCGTCGTTATTTGGCGCTAGCATTCGAGTTTGCCTAGGATCTTTATACCGGTGACCATGAAGCAGATCGAACCGACGCAACCTTTGCCGCGCATTCATCCCCTGCAATGGATCCGCCCAGCAAGGCAATCGCGTGGGCAGAACCGGCTATATCCCGTGCTCGCGTTCCTTATTGCAATCAGCCTTCCTCGACTGCTGCTCGCCGCGCCTATAGATGTCAATCAGCTTTGGAACTGGGATTCACCTGCCCAGAGTGAGGAACATTTCCGCGCCGCGCTGGCAGGTGCCGATGCAGATCAAACATTCATTCTCCAGACTCAGATCGCACGAACCTACGGCTTACGCAGTCAGTTTTCCCAGGCGCGTCAGATCCTCGACGGTCTCAAACCTGAACTGCCCAATGTCTCGCCAGAGGCACAGGCGCGCTACCACCTGGAGCGGGGCCGCACGTTTGCCTCGGCCGTATCCGTTGCTGGAGGGGTAACGCCGGGCATGATGCACGAGGCGCGTGATGAATATAGCGAGGCGTTTCGCGTGGCGAACCAACATCATCTCGACGCGTTGGCCGTGGATGCTCTGCATATGATGGCCTTCGTCGATACCGCGCCTGCGGATCAGTTGCGCTGGGACGAGCGTGCGTTGGCACTCGCTTTGCAGTCTTCGGATCCCACTGCGCAGCATTGGGAGGCTTCCCTGCGCAACAATATTGGAAACGCGCTGAATGACCTCGGCCGCTCCGCGGAGGCACTCGAACAGTTTCGCATTGCGCTCGCGCTGCGCGAACGTGCTGGAGACGCAGAGGCAACCCGTCAAGCATGGTGCTCCGTGGGTTGGACGCTGCGTCTTTTGGGCAGGAACACCGAAGCGCTAGCGATTCAGCAACAACTGCTTGCTGAATACGACGCCATCGGAGCGACAAATCCAGATGTTCTGGATGAGCTTAAGGAAATCTATCGGGCCACTGGCGACGAACGGAATGCCGCCGCGTACGCGAGTCGGCTGCAGGAGTATCAGGCAGAGCATCCTGATGCCAGTCAGTGATCGGGCAACATGTTGTGCCTGGAAACGCATGAATGCGGATCCAACTGGGATCGGCTTCGTCGTTGGTGGCGTGCACGAACAAATCCAGGAATAGCCCATTCCATTGCGATGCGACACGCTCATGACCTCCCGCGTCACGAAACGCTATCACGTCGATGTCGCTCGCTGCGTCCCAGTCATCGCGTGCGCGCGAACCGTAAAGAACCGCAGCATGGCAACCGTAAGTAGTCTGAAGTTCAGCGGACAGCTTCCCCGGCAAGTCGTTATTGAGCATAGGTCGCCTCGCTAGCGTTCAATACCGTTGTTAGCGGGCAGCAATCGAGGTCGACCGGCGCTGGAAGGCACGATGCGCGCCATGGGGGCGCGAGTGCAGATAGGGGCGGCGCGTGCACCCGTGGTTGGGTGTGTTCCATTGATAATGTTCCGACGCCTGCTCATTCCGCGACCCGCAGGTCGCCTTCGCTTATTGGGTGCGTCGCGGAATGAAACCGGGGCTACCGGTCTTGACGACTTCGTTGAACCTCTGCCGGGTCTCAATCCGGTTAATCTCGTCGAATGCATCCTCTGGAAGTGCGGAAACGTCCAAATTCTCTTGCGCGCGGGCTGCAGTTTTCGGGGTGGTGAGCAGGGCTCCGCCACGCTGGATCGCCCAGGCAAGCAGTACCTGGGCTGGTGTCTTGCCAGTTCTCGCGGCAATCTGCGAAATGACCGGATCCTCGAGCGGCCCCGGCCTGATTCCGTGGCCCAGTGGCGCAAAGGCCAAAAACACGATCCCGTTCTCTTTGCAGAATTCCAGAAGTTCGGTTTCTGGAAGATACGGATGTGCTTCCACCTGCACCGCCGCTGGCTTGATTCGTGCGGACTCATAGAGAGGCCGCAATTCGTCCAAACCGATGTCGGACAGTCCGATAGCCCCGCATCTTCCCTGGTCGACGAGCTTTTCCATCGCTCCCCACGTGTCCAGCAAGGTCACGCCTTTATCGTAGATGACATCACCGTTTGCATCGCGCGGATCCTGCTCATCTCCCGGTTGAAACGCAAACGGAGTGTGGATCAGATAGAGATCAAGATAATCGAGGTCGAGCCTTTCAAGGCTTGCGTTGAAAGCCGGTTCGACACGCTCGGGCCGATGATTGGAGTTCCACAATTTTGTGGTCACGAAGATGTCTTCGCGCGCGATTCCTCCGGTGGCAAGCACTGTCCGCAGCGCTTCGCCCACCTCGCGCTCGTTGCGATATCGCTCGGCACAATCGAGGTGTCGATAGCCCGCTTCCAGCGCGTCTCGGGTAGCGCTGATAGTGACAGCGGGATCCGGAATCAGCGTGCCAAATCCGAGTGCGGGCATGCGGCCGCCTCCATGATTGAGCACCAGCTTTTTGCTCCGGAAATCGGAAGACTCAACCATGGTGACACCTCCGCGCAACTTCACATCCTGCGATGTATGGCCTACGCGTGTGGCAATTGTGGCGCAGGGGTCGTTTCGTCGATGAAGTGTAGCAAATGACACTCAAAGCCCAAGGAAAACGTTTGCCACAGGCCTTCCGGCTTGCTCGCGTTTTTCCGGGGTTTTTTGCAGGTTCGTTTAATGGTCTGGCGTAACGAAACTGTCATAAAGACTCTTTAGCGTGCTTGATTTCCCGTTCAACCGGTAGTCGTGAAATGCACCCCGCGCTTGCGCAGTTTCGTCGTCCCGGCGTGCCCGGAAACCCGCATTGCGCCGGCGACCTGTGTCAGGAAGTCCCTGCAATCGATGCGGCCGATTCGAACTCCCTGGCAATGGAGATTTTCTATTCACGGGGTGATATGGTCAGTTTGGCCGTTCTGGAGGGAGATCGCCCCATCGGTCTGATCAATCGCGATATTTTCCTGTCGCAAATGAGCAAGCCGTTCCACCGCGAGCTTTACAACAAGAAAAGCTGCATCGCGTTCATGGACAAGGATCCGCTTATCGTCGACGCGGACATGAGCATCGAAGCGCTGACGTTCAAGACGGTCGAGGTGGGTAACAAGGCGCTCTCCGACGGATTCATCGTGACGCGACAAGGCCGGTTCGCCGGACTTGCCAGCGGCTTTCAGTTGTTAGGCGCCGTCGCCGAGATGCAGGCGGAAAAGAACCGGCAAATCATGCAGAGCATTGAATATGCGAGCGTGATCCAGCAAGCGATGTTGCGCGCTTCGCGCGACGCGTTGTCGTCCATGTTGCCGGATGCCGAATTGGTATGGGAGCCGCGTGATGTGGTGGGCGGCGATTTCTATCACTTTGCTTCGTTCCCCGATGGATGGTTTGGCGCTGTAGCTGACTGCACCGGACATGGCGTGCCGGGTGCTTTCATGACGCTGCTTGCTTCGGCCTCACTCTCGCAAGCGCTTGAACGAATCGGACCGCGTGACCCGGCCGCTCTTCTCGCGGCCGTCAATCGCAACGTCAAGGGGTTGCTCGGCCAGGTAAATGGGGCAGGCGAGTCGCCGCAGTCGAACGACGGCCTCGATGCTGCTTTCTTCTGGTTCGACGCCGCCCAGCAACGACTCTATTTTTCTGGTGCACGCATCGCGCTTCATGTTTTGCGGCCGGATGCCGATAACTTCGAAAGCGTTCCGGGCGAACGCATGGGCGTAGGGTACGTCGACAGTCTGGCGGACTATGCGTGGGCGCTGAACGCGGTCGCGCTTCCGCAGGGCAGTCTCCTGTTCGTTTCGACAGACGGGTTGATCGATCAGATTGGTGGTCCCCGAAAAATTGCCTTTGGGAGGCGCCGTGCTCTCGAGTTCATTGTCGAGAATCGTGCGCGACTACTGTCCAACATATGTGAAGGTTTGCAGCGCGCGCTCGCCGACTGGCAGGGCGCACAATCGCGTCGCGACGACGTAACGCTATTTTTTACACGCGCTTAGGGTAGTCCATGAATATGTTTGAACTCTTAGACCAGGATGCGGCGTTTTTCGAACTTGCTCAGAGGCGCAACCTGCTTTTTTATCACAAGGGCTACTTCTCCCATAGCATAGTCGCGGCGATGAGTGAGGTCGTGAAACTGCAACTGGAAGTGGCAGGTATCAACGCGCCAACCCGGCGCAAATTGTTTTCGTCGTTTATCGAACTCTCGCAGAACATCATCCACTATTCGTCCGACTCGCTCGCCGAGGGCGGTGGGAGCGGGGGCGCCATCCGTGAGGGCGCGGTGTGCATCACGACCGACGGCGAGCGCCATCTCATGTTATGCGTGAATCCTGTTGCGACGTCGGCTGTGGGCCATCTGCGCGAGCGGCTTGAGCCGTTGTGCAACATGTCGCTTGAAGAAATCAAGCAGGCGTACAAAGTATCGCTGCGCTCCGATACGCCAGAAGAAAGCAAGGGCGCAGGGCTCGGGTTCTTGACAATGGCTCGCGATGCGAGCGCTCCGCTGGAATTTGCCTTTTATCCGCGTGTCGATACCCCTGAGACCACGCTGTTTTGCCTTAAGACCATCATCTGACCAAGGGACGAGTCGGCACCATGGACAACCTTCATATCGCGGCCACGAGTACGTCGCCGGAAATCGATTTTCAATTTGACCAGAACGTTCTGACGTTCAGGGGAGAGTCTTACCCCGAGAACGCGGCCGCGTTCTATGCTCCGGTGATCGAGCGGCTTCGCGCGTACCTTGCAGGCTGCAGCGATGCTGCTATCACGGTGGAGGTCACGCTGACTTACTTCAACAGTTCGAGTACGAAGATGCTGTTCAGCGTCTTCGATGCGTTGGATCAGGCCGCTTCATCTGGAAACCGCGTGCTGGTGAGATGGTACCGGGACGCCGAGGACGAAACCATTCTCGAGTTTGGCGAGGAATTGCAAGCCGATTTCACGGCAATCGACTTCACCGATTGCCCGGTTGCGACGTAAGGACGGCCACGGTGGGTTCAACTTCCTCTTCGGACGCTGCTGCGAACGACGCTCCGGACCTGTTTAAGACCGAGAGCGAGGCGCTGGAGAAGGCGCGCGCGATCCATGCGAACGCCGATGCCGACGCGGAGCAATGCCGTGTGGCGCTGGCTGAGCTGATTGGAAATTTCGAACGCCTGATGCGCGAGACGCGCCGCCTGATTGGTCGCAGCGACCGCGCCGAGCGTGAAATGCATGCATTGACTCAACAGTTGCAATATCGTGCGACGCACGATGCGCTGACCAATGTATTGAACCGTAGTGCCGTGATCGAACGGACGATCAAAGCGCTGCGCATCGATCGGGCCGTGATGATCCTGCTCGATATCGACGACTTTAAAAGAGTAAATGACGATTACGGACATCCTGTGGGGGATGCGGTGATACTCGGCATTGTCGATTGCTTGCGGCGCATTGTTGGTGACCAGGGTGCTATCGGTCGCGTCGGAGGTGAGGAGTTTACCGTGGTGTTGCCAGGGTATAACCTCAGCGACGCGCTGCAGTTGGCGGAGAAAATGCGCGGGGCGATTGGTAGTCACGTTTTCCCTGCGCCTGTGAATCGTCGCATTACCGCGAGTTTTGGCGTCAGTGCCAATCCGGCTCGGACCGACTTCGATACGGCATACGGGCTGGCAGATTCTGCCTTGTATAAAGCGAAGCGAGGCGGGCGGAATCGCGTGGAGTTTGCTAATCCGCAAGTGGTCTGTCCCGCGATGCCGGCTGGGGATTGAAGGGGACGTTGTCGCAGTAGGTGGCCCAATGGCGCTGACCTCCAAGCCTACAACGCTGCATTTACCCGAAACCGGATGACCATTTCCAGGCGGCTCGGCCTGAAAATCCGTCCTGCCTGCACGGACGAAAAGTGCGCACTCAAGATTGGCCCTTAGCCTCGGCCAACACCGCACGCGAAGTGTCGCCCAGAAGATATCGGGCACCGCTGCCGCGCCGCCGGGCGATGTCGTCTGGATTGTAGAGCGAGCAAGATTTCAACGACAGGCACCCGCAGCCCACACACGACGCAAGCTGATCGCGCAAAGCGATAAGCCCGTCTATGCGTTCCTGAAGCAAAGGCTGCCACGCCCGGGAGAGGCGCTCCCAATCCTGCCTGGTCGGAGTGCGCTGCCCGGGCAACGTGCCGAGCGCTGATCGAATCTCTGCCAGGTTCAATCCGACGGCCTGCGCGGCGCGGATGAACCCAATCCGGCGCAGCGTTTCCCTTCGATACTGCCGTTGACCGCCTCCGGTTCGGGTGCTGCTGATGAGCCCCTGTTCCTCATAGAAGCGGATCGCACTTGTCGCCACACCTGAGCGTTTCGCAAGTTCACCGATGGTGATTATCGTCTCGTTCATGACACTCCCAGGTATTTGCGCTTGACTTCAAGTTTACTTGAACTTTCACAATGAGACATCTTCCTTTGACTGAGAGACGGCCCCATGCGCAGCGACTCTGTTCGGCTCAAGTTGAGTGAGCTTCTGGATGCGAACGCGCGTTTCGACCTTGCTGCAAGAGGCACAACCAATCACTGTCCAATGGCGCTTGTGGCATTGGCGGAAATGGGGGCTTCGCCAGCTCGACTGCAAGCGTTCTTCGATATGTGGGAGCGCGAGTATGCCTTGAGTGCACCGCCTGTTGACGCGACCATTTCCCGTAACGATTGGAAGCGACATGTGGGCGAACGTGAGGCATTCGGTGCTTTACGACTTTGCTTCCTGGACTGGATCGTAGACGCCGGTCCTGTACCGGTAATCACGACAGCGCTGCAGGCGGTTCCTTTCGCGCCCGCTACACAGGCGTTTCATTCGCTTATCAGGCTGGCCTACGGCATAGAGGTTGGGCATGCTGGCGAGATTGCAGCGGGGCTGGCATCGTTGATTTCGTCGCATCTGCCTATTGAAATTAGCCTGGAGAAAAATCCCAAGGCAGAGAGCGTCGATGCTGGGTTCGATCACGCCGCCCAAGCGTTGAGCGGTGTGGTGTTCCCAGGCAGCTCGATCACGGCGCGCTTGCGCGCCGTTGCAAGCGACGTGCGGTTTGGGACGGCGGTACTTGCACCTCCAGCCAATGTGGCGTTGCTAGACGATCTGGCGCGCGCGACGATTGCTGCTTATTGGCGCAAACCCGACTTCACATTGCTGCATACGGTCACAGCCACGCGCGCCGCGCGAATCGTCTTTGCCGAGCTTCACGATAGCCTCGTCGAGGAATTGCTGCCCGGCTTGTGGGTGGCGCTAAGCGCGGCCTACGCAATGATCGGCAGACCGGCTAACGTGGAAGCGAGCATTCCGGATGTCGCCATTGACTGGAACGAGTTGTGCCAGATGGCGGTCGCCGCGGACGATGATCATGTGATCAAGATGACGTACACATGTCTTTGCGAAGACCGTCGTCAGCCATCGCCGCTTTATCTCGCTTCGGCGGCGAGGCTGTTTGAGGTGTCGAAAGCTTAGGACGAGCCTTGAGATGCAGGTAAGGATAGAGAAGGGAGTCGACGCCAACATCTTCGTAGTAGCCCTTGCATACCGAGTTTCTACTGCGGTTAAATGACATTGCGTTGTCGTGTTCCAGGTGACGCGGCGGCGCAAAAGTGTTTTCTTCCACAAAAGGCAACCGGAAGCCCGCCCTAACCAGCGGGCTTTTGGCTTTGGCCAATCCCTCTTGTTGAACGAGACTATGCATATTCGAAGCATGCCAAACTAATTCGCCAGCATCAAAATCCTTACCAAATTTCAGAGACAACATTCGAAAGATAGGATAGCGAATCGAACGATCGTACGCATAGAATCGCCTCTGATTTGTCAAAAAACTGATCTAAACGGAGGAGACAAGATGAGGAAGATTCGCGTGATCGCGCTGGCGGCTGCATTGTTGGCGAGTACGGGTGCGCATGCGCAAAGCGCTGGCGATTTTGTCGCTAACCTTGGATGGTTCCATCTCTCGCCGCAGGACTCGAGCAAACCGCTTACGGTCAATGCGCTCGGTACGAGCGTCACGGAGAGCGGTACGGGCGCGTCGGTTGACGACTCCGATACATTCGGTATTACGGGCACCTATTTCTTTACCGATCACATCGCCACGACCGCAGTATTCGGCATACCACCAAAGTTCCATTTGAGCGGCACCGGGTCGCTTGCGGAGCTTGGGCAGCTCGGCTCCGCCTACGAATGGAGTCCGACGCTGCTCCTGAAGTACTACTTCAACGATGCGCAGAGTCACTTCCGGCCATACGTCGGCGCAGGTGGCTCGTACGTCTGGTATAGCGGGGTGAAATTGAGCCAGGCGGTATCGAGTGGCAGCTTTCTGTACTCGGGGACCTATGGAACTGCGCTGGAGGGAACCACGACAGCGAAGCTGAGCAGCTCGTTTGCGCCGGTCATCAACGCAGGGTTTGCCTATAACATCGACAAACACTGGTCGGTCGATGTGTCGTTGTCGTATATGTGGCTGTCGACGCGAGCTACCTTGACGACTCACACGGCCGAGGCCGGAACTGTGACGAGTACCACGAAGCTCAAGCTCGATCCGATCATTTCGTTTGTTTCTATCGGGTATCGGTTTTAACGGCGCTCCACATTGCCCGGCGCAATGTGGAGCAGATTATATTTGCGCTTCGATCGCGCTTTTGTCGATCACCGACCATACCTGCACGATCTTCCCGTCGCGGAACGCGTAGAACACGTTTTCCGTGAAATCGATCCGCTTGCCGTCGATGTGCAATCCGAGGAAAGTGCCCTTGGGTGAGCAGTTGAAGCGCAGGCGGCTCGCGACAACCGGGGGCTCGTTCACCAGCAGTTCGATATCGAAGCGCAAGTCCGGTATGTCGCGAACGTCTTGCTCCAACATGTTGCGGTAACCCGACAAGCCAAACGGTCGGCCGTTGTGGATGACGTCGTCGTCGACGAACTGGCCGAGCGACGACCAATCCCGTCTATTCAGGCAATCCAGGTAGTTCCGGTAGAGGGTACTCAGGTCTGGCTCATCCACAGCGACCTCCTGGTCGTTTGACGCTACGTAGGGCACCCCAGCTTCGTAGCCAGATCGTTCATATTCGACGCTACAAAGTCCCACGCCTGCTCGGGATGCAGGTCGCTCTGTTGAGCGGGACCGTGTTCGGTCGGTCGTATGACGAATGCCGTTTTCAGCCCGCACTGCCTCGCCGCTGCCAGGTCGCCGTTGTGGGCCGCAACCATGCAAACCTCGGCGGGTTTCAGACCAAGGATTTCGGCGGTATCGGTATAGACTTGTGGCGAAGGCTTGTATGCCCGAACGACTTCGGCGCCGAGGATCGCGTCCCAGGGAAGGGCGGCCCGTTTGGCCATATCCACCATCAGCCGGATGTTGCCATTCGAGAGCGGGGCAATCATGAAGCGGCGCTTGAGTCTTAGCAGTCCTTCAACGGAATCGGGCCATGGGTCGAGCCGATGCCAGGCGTGGTTCAGGTCGTCGAGTTCATCGTTAGGAATTGAGCCTGAATCGATGCCATAGGCAGCCATCACCTTGGCCAGGTTTTCCTTGTGCAATACATCGAGCCTGACAAACGCCCGCCGTCCGCTTCGTACCTCGTCCATTGCTGGCGTGTACTCACGTCGCCACGCGTCTGCAAATTCAAAAGGATCAATCGCCAAGGCATGTCGGCTGAGGAACGGGCCTACGTCGCGGGCGACACCGTTGCGCCAATCGACAACCGTCCCGAACACATCGAACAGGAGCGCTTTGATTTCCGGATGATCCGCCATGTCGTAAACCTCGTAACCAGTGCGATACAGCAAGTTTAGCTAGCCGCTTCGTCCTCAGTTATCTCTCGCGCTTCCTTCGATACATCACCATCGCGCCAACGCCTAATACGACAATAACGAACAGAAGGCCGAGAACGATGAAGAACGGACTCGACGAAGTCCCGCTTGCCGTACCTATGTTCGCCGATGCCGCGCTGACCGCGGCCGGGGCGGACGCAGCCGCTGGAACCGACTGCGGCAGCGCAACCCCATAAGCGCTTCCCTGGCGCGAGACGGGGACACTCGACGCTTGCTGACTTACCGCAGAAGCGACCTGAGAGGCGGGCAACGCAGCTGAGGCAGGCCCAAGCGCTTCTGATGCGGTCATGACAGGCGCCGCGACGATATTCGCGGGACTCTTGTCAACGGTGGCGCTCGCTTCAGCGAAAACGCCATCAATGCAGTGCACGTCCGTGCAGGCGTCTCGCTTCTGTTTCCAGGCGGCAACATCGCTTGGCGTTAGCTTTCCCTCCTGCAGAAGTCTTTGCTGCTGCTCATAGACGTCATCGTACTCATGATTCAGTATGGCGTGGTCGCAAATAATCCGCTGGGCAGGCTGCCGCGTGCTCTCGCACTGGATGTCGGTGGCCCACGAGCTTGCGCTAAACAGCATGCAGGGAATCAGAACAGCGAGTTTGATGTTGCTTGCGGGTATCGGCAATTCAGCCCCTCCGAATGCGTGATGGGTTGATGATACTCTGGACTTCGCCGCTTATTGATTGGCGCCTCTGCGCTTGCATCAAAGTTGACCTGCGCTAACCGGAAGACAAAGCGTCCGCATTTCAGACGTCGTTTGGCGTTACGGAAGGTGGCTCGTCCTGTATCTTGTCCTCGCCGGCCAGCTGCCTCTGCGCCTTTAACCAGTACTCGTCGGACTTGCCTTCTGGACTGCCGTCTTTCTCCCACAGGTAAAAGGCGAGCGTTCTGATTTGCTCTTCGGTAACGGGGAAATCCATTTGAGCCTCCGGGCACTCGATGCGGTTGGATTGATTTCCGCGCTGTTGCTGCACGGCGTCGGTGTCAGTGCGTAGCAAACGCTGTGCCGCGGTGCGGAAATCTCGTCCATCTGTACCTCACCGCTGCGTCCTGCTGTGACGGTCACCTGTCCGGCATTAACTTTACCGGGCAAATCGGATTCCGCTACTATGCATGTCAAAAGGGGCAGGCTCGCGACGCGACCACCCTGGGATTCCCGATGGTCTCTCCTCTAGGTTCACTGTCGACAGGAATGAAACGGACTTGAAAACAGCCTGCCTGGACAGCCTGAAGGGCACCTCAATTCCTTACTTCACATCGCCCATTGCAGGGCCGCCGATGGCGCATTGGTAAAGTGACTCGTCATGCCGCAACCCTCGATACGGCTCGCACGCCCGACCTCCACCACTGACTCGCTGTTTGTGCAACTCAGGGCGCGCATTGTCCTTCTGGCCGCCTTTGTCGGCTCTATGTGGATAGTGTTTTTTCTATCCGCCGCCTTGCCGTTCCTGCAATTGAATCGACACGGAGTGGTGCCGCGTACGCTCAGCGGGTTGCAGGGCATCCTGTTCGCCCCGTGGTTGCATGCAAGCGTGATGCATATCGTGTCGAACACGGGTGGACTGATCATCCTGGGCTGGTTATGCATGTGGCCGCGCATCGCGAACTTCTGGCAGGCGACAATCGGCGCGATGCTTGGCGCAGGCCTGTGCGCCTGGCTGCTCGGTGCGCCCTACACGGTGCACATCGGCGCCAGTGGTCTGGTGTTTGGTTACGCTGGCTACCTGGTTGCACGGGCTTACTACACGCGGCAGATTCTCGCGATGCTGGTGGCGCTGTTTGTGGCGGGCAGCTATGGGCTGACTATGCTCTTCGGCGTGATGCCGATTTATCCCGGCGTGTCGTGGCAAAGCCATCTTGGTGGCGCGCTGGGCGGAATTCTTGCTGCGCGCGCAGCGGCTCGCGGTGCGCGACGTTGATGATGCGGAGGTCTTACCTGAACGAGCCTTGGTGACGTGCTGAATTCGATCGACTGGCGCCGCGTAAGTTACGGCTTCCCTTTGAGGGTAAAGGGCGCGAGCAGTGAATGCACATCGACCTGTTGGCCCTGGAGCATCAGCAGTCTTGCGTGTAGCACCGTGTTTTCCAGGACCAGCTTGGCCGTGCTCAGCAGGTATAGCGCGTGCACGTCGGAGACCGACATGCCTGCTTCGACCAGATGATGACGCTCGACCAGCGAACTCATCACAAGGCGCCTGAGTTCTTGCTCGCCAAACGGGAGGTCCGCGTAATCGATGGGGTCGTCAGCCTCCACTTCCCGCAGCATGTCAACAAGCGTTTCTGTGCTCACTTCCATGTCGGCTCCACGTAGTCGTGTCGATTGAGACCAGCATAACCAAACTATAAGCCGCGCGAAACAGATTTTTGCGGGCATATTCGGCTTGAAGGTTTTTTCGAATGCGTGTAGCGCGTAGCCGAACGAAACCGACACTCCTCACGTGTCGAGATCCCCAAGACTA
>Ga0302233_10001802_pt1 | contig 14227 bp, 15 predicted proteins | sample II_Palsa_N3_1_FD_193516 | JGI IMG/M metagenome (GOLD analysis project Ga0302233, IMG submission 193516) | Peat permafrost microbial communities from Stordalen Mire near Abisko, Sweden - II_Palsa_N3_1 | ecosystem: Environmental > Terrestrial > Soil > Palsa > Peat permafrost | place: Sweden... | reverse complement strand
CGGCCGCTCGCGCTGCACATCAGCTTGTTTTTGGTGCCCTTGGCGATCTCGAGGAAACCACGCTCGCGCAGGTCCTTGATGATCCCGGCGCGTGTGGCGCTTGTACCAATGCCTTTTCCCTCTTTCAGACGCGCTCTAGCCGCCGGATCGGTCGTGAATTTGTGAAGGTCAATCATGGCGCTCAGCAACGATGCTTCATCAAAGCGGGAAGGGGGCTTCGTTGCTCGGCTCGCGGTATCACATGCCGTGCACGTTGCAGGGTCGCCCTGCGCCATGTCCGGAAGTGTTTGCTTACCGTCATCGGTTTCGCTTTCGACCGGCGTTTGCGCAGTCGCGTCCTCGTGTGGCGCATAGACCTCACGCCAGCCGGCGTACACGGGCGTCTTGCCGTTGGCGGTCAAGCGCTCGCCGGCACATACAACCTCAATCCGGGTTTGCATAAACACGGTGTGCTCGAAGAATTGGGCGAGGTAGCTCCGGACGACCAGGTCGTAGACGTTGCGCTCGATCTCAGTCAGCGCGGACAGGTCCGTTACGCATACGGTCGGCACGATGCCGTGGTGCGCTTCACCATTCATCTTCTTGTCGTCGAACGCAGCCGATTTGCGTTTCGTGTCGGCGCGGCTGATCAATGAGCTGAGCCCGGGCAAGTTTCGGCTAACCGACGCCAGAATGGTCGGCGCTTCATCGTGCTGCGCCTCCGACAGATAACGGTTTTCCGTGCGCGGGTAGCTTGTGACTTTGTAACGTTCGTACAGCACTTGCGCCGCGGCCAACACTTCGTCACCCGTATAGCCAAACTTGCCGCATGCGGCCACCGTCAATTCGTTCAGGGACAAAGGCAGCGGCGGCGCCTCTCGCTTGGGCGACTTGTCATACGCTGATATCTCTACCGGCTGGTTTTGCATATGGACGACAAGCGCACGCGCAATAGATTCGTCGATCAAACGGCCCGCATCGTCGAGACCGGCTTGGTCTTCGCGCGCCTTCCAGTTGGCGACAAACAGGCCGTTCTCATGCTGCATCTTCGCCGCGATAGTGAAATAGCCGGCCGGCTTGAATGATTCGATAGCACGATCGCGTCCATATACGATCATGAGCGTCGGGGTTTGGACGCTCCCGACGGTCAATACGCCGTCGAATCCGAGCTCACGAGCGCGTAATGTGGCGGCACGCGTTAAGTTCAGACCGAAGAGCCAGTCGTAACGCGAACGCGCGAGTGCCCACACAAACCACGCGCGAAACTGCGGCTCCTCGTTGCTGTGCATCGAATCAAGTGCCTGACGGACCTTGGCCGGGTTGTAATCATTGACGAGCAGCCGTAGGACGGGCTTGGTGTTACCTAGATAGATCAGAACTTCATCTACAAGAAGCTGGCCTTCTTCATCTGGGTCGCCTAGATGCACGACCTGATCGACCTCGGACAATAGTTTTCCTACCGCGCGGACGTTGCGCTCCAGATCGCCGCGGGGAGCCATCAGCCAGTCGGTCGGCACGATTGGAAGGTCTTGATAACGCCAAATCTTGGAACCATTTTTGGTACGCGTTACGTCGTCAGGAAGATATTCATCTGGCATCGCCTGTTCGAGTGCGTGACCGGCGAGCGGCACGAACGCATCGTCTCCGATATAGGTCACCACACCGTCACGACGGGACGTGCCTGGCAAGACCGCGACCACGGCTTGCACAAGGCTTAATTTTTCGCCAACGAACAATCTACGCACCTTTTATTACCTTTCAGTTGTACTAATTGGCTGATCGAGATCAAGCGCTGTTTCTTGACACGGTGCATGACGTCGCACCAACTGCAGTGGGGATTACAGCGACAGTACGCGCGCGCAGGTTAGTGATTGCCGCCGGTATCTACGCCAGGCGACTCGCCGGACCCTGGCGCATCGCTCCTTGACAAAAATTGTTGCGCAGATGAGGCGGGGTCATAGGGGACTCTGGTCGACCCTTGCCCATAGAACTCGGTGATGGTCGCTTTGCCGTTGATTCCCCACCAAACACGAGTGTAAAGCTGGTTGTCGATGGTGACGTTGATTGCGCCACGAGCGCCGCATGTGAGCATGCTTTGCTCGGGTGGACCCCAAAAGAGGAGATCTGGGCTGCAATAGTTTGGTCCTGCACCTACGTTTTGCGCGCCCGTGGCTTCGTCCGCATTAAGCGCGCTCGCGGGCAATGAGCTCGTGACATCAGGCGGCAGATTTGCTGCGCTGCTATTCAGGTCGCAGGTGGGAAATGGTTTGCCGTGCTCAAGCGCATTCCAAAGCTTTTCGATGGGGGGCTTGCATTCTGACTCAGTCTCTGGCCCGCGAGGATCTGCTAGGCACAGCAACACTTGACAACCCCAATCGTCGGCGAAAACTGGGGAAGGCGTTACGAATGTCAACAGCGCGCCGCAAACCAAGAGGCTATGCACTCCGCTTTCCCAGTTCAACAGACGAGTTTTTCCACCTATAATGGGGTTAGCCATTTGAGCCTCAACAGTTCCAACAGTGGTTAGGTTGATGTCGGTGTTGATAGCACTGGCATCATCCGCTTCATCTCACGTCGCACTTACCTCGCACTCACGTCGATTCTTTACGCAGTAACACGTGTACCGTGCTGACGCGCGGGCAAGTCTCTTTGACGAAATCAACCGCAATATCAAGGCGCTTCCAAAGCTTCGTCCGCCCCAACGCGGTTTGGACGACGTAGACCTTCGATTCGCTAGGTATCTTCACGTTCATCAACCACCAGCCATCACGGTCATCACCAGTTTCGCTCTGGCTGGTCTCCACCAAAAACACCTCGTATTCAGGTTGAGCTCCGTCGAGGACCGCGAGGTCCCGTTTCGTCAGCGTGTGCATTTGATCCCTTGCAATCGTTCGTATAGCAAGGAGTAATGCCACGAGACAGCTTAGTTTTCCACGATTCAACCTGCCAATCTCACGAAAAGCATCGAGTGGTTAACGTTTGATATGATTTGTTGTACATGAAAACACATTTATGGATTCGATTCAACAGATTTAATTGTTGAAGGTGTGTCGCTTCTTAACGAAATGCGACGTAGGGTGGAAGCCTGCAAACGATCCCTCGCGATCCGCACGCATCTCTTGCGGTACGATTGCAGACTGCTGTCGCGCGGAGGACGGCGTTTGCAAGTAGCCCGCTTGTCTTGTCTTATGGTAGCCCGACCTTGATTAGTAACGGTGCAGGTGCGCTTAGTATTGACTTACTTCAGATGTTATGGTGGTGGAACCGACTATGTATGACTTGCAAACGTTGACGGGCTTCGATTTGATCATCGACGCAAGGAGCCCGCGTGAATTCAAGGAAGACCACGTGCCGGGAGCTATCAACCTCCCCGTGGTATTCGATGAAGAATACGCTGAGGTCGGGACTACTCATCGGACTGACCCGATGCGGGCTTATCAGATCGGGGTCGCGTACTCGCTTAAAAACATTGCTCGTCATTTGGAGCTTCCGTTTTTCCAGACAAGCAAGCGAGCGACCATCCTTGTGTACTGTTTTCGCGGCGGGAAACGGAGCAAGCTTTGGACGGATGCGCTGGAGACAATTGGCTACAAGGTCGAACGTTTACCTCGAGGGTGGAAGGGCTATCGGAACTGGGTGAGAGAGACACTCGAGCAAGTGCCTACCAAGATGACTTTTAATGTGCTTTCTGGTCCGACTGGATGCGGAAAGACGAGTCTGCTTCACGCGCTGCGAAAAGCGGGAGCCCAGATGCTGGATCTCGAAGCGCTCGCTTCACACAGAGGTTCCATAATTGGCGGCATCCCCGGGCATCCCCAACCCAGTCAGAAGTACTTTGACACGCTTCTGCTCGATGAAATAAGTCGGTTTGACTTAGCAAAGCCTATCTGGATCGAAAGCGAGAGCAAGAAGATCGGTCAGGTACAGTTGCCAACTTCATTATTCGAGGCGATGCATCGCTCCCGTTTGTTTGTTGTGCACACACCGATGTCAGAGCGCGTTGCGATGTGGCACCGAGAATATCCACATTTTGCAGAAGACCCTGTTGGGCTGATCGAAAAGCTAACCTACCTGAAACCGCTGGTAGGAGGGGTCACGATCGACAGATGGAAGGAACTCGCTGAGCGTAGGGAAATGGACGCGCTTTTCGAGAGCATCATGATTGATCACTACGATCCCGCTTACACGCGGTCAACAAACAAGAACTACGGCAAGACCGGGGAGACGACTGCAATACACTTGGATTCTCTCGACTCAGACTATCTTGCCGCGGTCGCGGAGGGACTGCTCGCGAAGGGTGACCAGTTGTCGGCGCCGTCGCTTGTTTAGGACGTTTACGCGTCTATCCATGACGGAGAACCAAGCCGGCGGCACAAGGCTCAGCCAAAGCATGTGGAAATAACCCCCCGGTAAGGCGGCTCGGGTTGGACGCAGTTGAGTGTACGGCGACCGTCCGTTTTCGTGGTGTGCCCCATGGTATCCGTTGTTGACCAACAGGCAATTGGACAGCCAAAAATCAACATCCCAGGAGTGGATAGCGTCGTGTTGCCTTTGGTGGTCAAAGCCGTAGTGCTGCATGTAACCTACAGTCTCGACGATGAAGACGCTAATTGTCGCGTAACCAAACACGAACAGTGACAGTCGCCAAGCGTGCAGCGTTAGCGGCAAGATCACCAGCAGAAGGGCGATCGAGATATTTGCATACAGGCGCCGAGGGACGGAGCGATCTCGATACGATGTTGGATTCAGCGAAGCCCTCAGCGCGCTGAGATACGACCGGACCACGTGAGCCCATGATGACGTGCCCACGGAAGCAGTGGACCCAAACAACGGGTCGCCGAGATGGTCGTGGTGTAATTCATGCGCGAACCTGTAGTGAGGGTAGCCAGCGACCGTAAAAGCAATGTCGCTAAAGCCGCGCCAGAGCCGTCCGGTTCGATGGGTCAACTCGTGCAGATGGGCCATAGCGGTGGCACTTAGCACTCCGCAGGAGATAACCAAACCAACAAATTCGACCGGGCCTGCAGTTGTGGCTTCGCGAGCTGCGATTGCAAGCGCCATCGTCCAACTTAATGCAAACCAACAAGGGATTTGGCGCTCGGACAACCTCTCGATTGGAGCTGCACTCAAAGGTGGGCCTCGGCCAATAAATGCGTCGAGAAGTGGCACCAAAACTAGCGCAATCGCTACAAACATCCACGCATAGCCGGCGGCAAATAGCACGGCGCCTGACAAAGGGAGGCTCAGCGAGAGCCAGAAGCTCCGTCTCGGACTAGACGAGCAGTCCATTGACTTCCGCGAATTTGACTACCTCGGATATGTGCGAAGCACCAACCTTGTCTTTGATTTTCTTGTAGTTGCCGTAGATTGTCTGCACCGAGACATCCATCTCCCTTGCGATATCCTCGGCCGTGAAGCCGTCTTTTAGGTAGCTGACGACTTGCAGGTCTTTACCCGTGATCGAGCGAGACTCCATGATTTCGCGCTTAGCTACGCGAATAGACCAATCAAGCAGCTCCACGGCAAGTGCACGAAAATACATGCGACTCGCAGAGAAGATCTTTTCGCCTTCCGCCTCAGTCTTGTCAGACCCCAGGTAAAGCACACCGATTCGCCCCTTGTCGCTCGCGTGTACCGGCACGACGAATCCGCTGCGGAAGCCATGTTCGTGAGCTGAGGTAAGCATATCCTTCTGCCCTTGAGTCGTTACCTCCACTTGGGAACCGAAGATCGGTTCTGTATTGCTGACTGAGTAATCCAAGAACGGATCCGTCATGAACCACTTGTTAGCGTTGTACAGTTGGCACCACTCGGGCCGACATCCTATTAGAAACCGGTGTGATGCACGGCTTTCAGGGGACTCGGCTGGATTCATTGAGACGAAGACATACGACTCAGCACCCAACGTCGAGACGATCGCCCTCACACAATGCGCCACGTCGGACTCGTCTTGCGCAGATATGATTTGGTCAAAATACTTCAAAACTGATGCTTCGGATTGGGTCGATTCCATGCCTCAGTCTCCTTCGATTACCGGTTATTGCATAAACCATCATCCGTAAGTTTGCGTCGTATCTCATTGTAAAAAGGCGCAATCTGACTTTTGTACGGGTCGGCATTTGCAAAAACGTCAAATTCTTCAAGCTTGCTGATTAGCAAAACCTGGACCGCTGACGCCTCATCTTTCTCGATGATGCGGCGTTCCAGCGAATATCCACGAGATACCTTGAAAAGCTTCAACGTCACCTGTTCGGTGTCGACGTTCACGGATCGTTCAAATGCCAGAGTCTTCGCCATCATCGACCTCGCCGCGATGGTTGTGATGTCCGCACTTCGAACAAACGACGGTCTCTTGATCGATATCTGTAAGGCTCGATACAAACTCGTCGGAGCCACACGCGTTGCATTCGACGAGCAACGCTTCGAATTTCGTGCGGCAGAATTGGCAAGTAACATGATGCACTTCACCCTCGGCAAGGACTTCCCATCCATCTGCCATCGGGATGCTGCATCGTGGGCAAACAAAACCCCGGTGTTCGATTTCGTTCATGTTTTCGAAAGGACAAAGTAATAAAACAACCATGCTACGGTTGCTGTCTAACGAATATGGTAGCGCGAGATCGAGATACGTGTTGGCCGCTGAATCCTTTGCCCGACGCAGCGGGCGCGCCAACTCCGCGATCGGAGAAGCTTTTTTCCAATTGGCAGCGACGTGATATTTAGGTTACCTGAGTGTTTTTTTCGCGCCGAAGCATGCACGCAAGTCGCGCGTTACTGGTATCGGATAATTTCGCGTCCTGATGATGACCGAAGCACAGGTCGAGGCGCTTGCAGACGCGGCGCTCGCTGCATAGGAAAAAGGCCCGACAAAGTCGGGCCTTCAAACCAAGGCGGGAACCCCCGTTACCGCCTTGGTAGTATGCCTCTCGTAACTGACCTGTTGCGGCGGTAGGCGACAGGTAGGGTAAGAGTCATGTTCGACGCGAGCATTAGTGATGCACCCTCAAAACGTCCAGTGGACTTCAATAGCGGGACCGCAGAAACGGATGTCCCCATGGTCGTGGCTAAAACTGTGTCGATACACTATGCCAAATAGCGAGCGGATTATCGCCCTATAATTGCGAGACAAGCCCATTGAAACAGCAGAGAAATGTCGGTCTCCGGCGTGCAGGTCTCCAGGTAGCGAACCTGCTTCAAGACCTACTGGCTGGAAAGCTGTGAACGCAGCCAAACCTACTACTCCAGACGGTCGATACTTCGTTGTCAAAGGGCGTCTCTGGCGATGCACGAACCCGTCCTTACCTTCCGAACTAAAAGAAAAGTTGGTCAATGAACTGATGCGGGCCCGCCGAGAGAAGGGCGCAGCAATGCGTGTTGGCGACAGCGTCCGTCGTGAAAAAGCGCGGCAGCGAATTGACTTGATAAAAAATGAACTCGGGGAGCGCGGTCCCGTCTGGTGGTCGGACGACGCACCGGACTTGAATCGGCATATGGCTAAAAACACGCCATATGCACAATGGTTTGCCGGGCTTACCACAAAACAGCATGAAAAGGATTAAAGCGGTCGACACGCCCTTGAATTTGTTGTGGCCACTATGGCATTGCCCTTCGCAGCGATCGCAGCACTGGTGATTGGTCTATAGCTTGAGAAGCGTATTGCAAATAGGCGGGAAACTCTTCGGGCGGGAATTTCCTTTAAAGCACGCGGAAGCGCGGGCTAAGCCAAGTTGTTCAACAGGGACTGCTTCGATCCCGTGCATATGCCACGTCCGACGCTGTTCGACCGCTCCGAGCTTCATGGTGCCTCGCCCGTATTTGTGCTGTTTGCGTCAAGCGCGACGTTAGATCTGCCTGACGCGATGCCTCGTCACCAAGAAGCTCACCTCGCTCGACTGACGGTGCCTGCAATCCACGGAGCAACGCGCCCGCCTTGCCTCCTGCTCCGTTGCGGGCTGCTCGGGTTTGCGTAGCAAAAGCCTTCACGGAAGAACAATTGGTTGAAGATGGGAAGGTTGTCGCAGCAATACCGCAAAGCCATCGCATGTGACCTTCGTTTCTTACCCGCACCTCTGCCAGAGCCGGCGGGTCGCTGAACGTACGGCGGATCCTTTGCGGACTTGCTATTTCTTGCCCCAACTCATCGACGACTCAGGCCGACGTCAGTTCCACGCCTGCACATCCTCATCGATAACAGCGTAGACCTCGTAACCGTCGTCCCCCGGAACTGCTACCCTCTGCGTTCTCGACCGCCGATTGGTCGCACGTGGTGAGCCAAGCGGTAGGCCGCCAGCAAGACAGGATTTTGAATGTTCGGTTTTCTTCGTAGTTATTTCTCCAACGACCTGGCAATTGATCTAGGAACCTCAAACACACTGATATACATGCGTGGCAAGGGTATCGTCCTTGACGAACCCTCTGTCGTGTCGATTCGTCAAGAAGGCGGCCGGAATGGCAAGAAAACGATTTTGGCGGTGGGCAAGGAAGCCAAGCAGATGCTCGGCAAGGTGCCTGGCAACATTGAAGCGATCCGACCGATGAAGGACGGTGTGATCGCCGACTTCAGCATCACCGAGCAAATGATCAAGCGCTTCATCCGCATGGCGCATGAAGCGCGCATGTTTGCGCCATCGCCGCGGATTGTTGTCTGCGTTCCGTGTGGGTCCACCCAAGTCGAACGACGCGCAATCCGGGAAGCCGCACAAAGCGCCGGTGCTTCGAAGGTCTACTTGATCGAAGAACCAATGGCCGCAGCTACCGGTGCCGGTTTGCCCGTGTCCGAAGCGACCGGGTCGATGGTGGTTGATATCGGCGGAGGCACCACCGAAGTGGGCGTCATTTCGCTCGGCGGTATCGTGTACAAGGGTTCCGTTCGCGTGGGCGGCGATAAATTCGACGACGCGATTGTCAACTATATCCGTCGCAATTACGGCATGCTGATCGGTGAACAAACTGCCGAAGCCATCAAGAAAGCCATAGGCTCGGCGTTCCCTGGATCAGAGGTCAAAGAAATCGAAGTAAGAGGGCGCAATATGTCCGAAGGCATACCGCGCAGCTTCACGGTTTCCAGCAATGAAATCCTCGAAGCGCTTACCGATCCGCTCAACCAGATCGTATCGGCGGTCAAGATCGCCCTCGAACAGACGCCGCCTGAGCTCGGCGCCGATATCGCCGAGCGCGGCATTGTGCTTGCGGGCGGCGGTGCGCTACTGCGTGATCTCGACCGCCTGCTTGCTGAAGAAACTGGGCTGCCGGTGCTCGTCGCCGAATCCCCCTTGACCTGTGTCGTGCGCGGCTCGGGCATGGCGCTCGAACGCATGGATAAATTCGGTAGCGTCTTTTCCTACGACTGAAGACAGCGCTGCAGTTAATCTTGCGCTTGCTATTTGGCTAAATACGATTAGCGTCCGCAAGGGCCGCCAACCCGCCGCTCAGCAAATTTTCAGTGTGGTGCTGATCGATGAAAATCCAGACCGCTCGTGCGAAGACGCTGATAAGCGCATGGTTCTGAGCATGGACTTCAACGGAATCGTCTGTGATGAACTGCCCTTATCCGTAGCGATTAGTCAGGCTTTTCGGAGGCTGGTCAATCTTGACCGGTTCAGCCGCTGTGCGTCTTAGGCCATTTGGGGAACGGCCAGACGACTGCACTTGGTTCGGTTGTCTTGACGACCGCAGCCGGAGCGTGGCATCCGCAGGACGTCCGGAGGCCGCTCCTTACGTAGCTGGACGCAATAATCTTTACGGATCCGCAGTCGCACTGGAAAAGCCAGCGCGCGCCCTTCTTGCCGTGATTCACGTAGTGGGACGCAGTGAGGCGGCCAAAGCGATGGCCAGGCGCAATGTCGATTTGGCGCAAGCAGCCGCATGACAGAGTCTTGCGGTACCTTACGCTACGAGCCTCGAGCACTTTTTCGACGCCACATGCGCACTTGAATCGCCAACGAGAGCCGTCCTCGCGGGCAATCGCGGTGAGCCTGCCAAACGTTCGACCGGTGAGATCAAGCGCCATATCGAATCAGGTCAAAGCAATACGGCTTGCCGCAACAGCTCCAACGCCTTCAATTCGTCCAAGCGACCGGTACGTGCCTTGCCCGCGAGCGTCTTGAGCAGCGCCTCCGCGATCGGTGCAATGCCGAGCAAATCGTCCAGACTGGTCGCAGGAATCAGACGGTACGGCTGCCCGCTGCCTTGCGCCTCAGGGGGTGCTGTGAACTCCTGGTGAGCGGGGGAAGACGAGACGCTACTATCGATGGGTTGCAGGACGGCCGATTCGGCGACGGACGGGGCGGCTTGATCGTCGGGCTTAACGACCGCTTCCGTCTCAAAGGCTACGCCAGTCGGATGGCCCGTGCCATTCGCACCATCGATCTTGGCGATTCGAGCGTCCGCCTTCCGCGCTTTGGTATTCGCAGGCGTCTTCGCCATCGGCGTTTTGGATTCGGCCACAGGCTGCAGCTCTTCCTGAGTGCCCGCGTGATGAGCCGACGAGGGGATCAGCAATTCCGACACCAACTTGGGAATGTCCGTTTCTGTCCGGGGAACGTCAAACCAGCCAGTTGGCAGACCGAGGCGTTCCGTGAACCGGTTCGCTTCAGCATCGTCCAAGCGCTTTTGCCCATAAAAACGATTGGCCATGTTGGAGTCGCTAAGTTCCATCACCGCGCCAAGCCGAGCCTTTGATCCTTTGCGGGCTGTGAGCACGTGCAGGTTGGCGCGACGGATCTTTTCCAAAGCGGCGACATCGGTCAACGGCAGTGATTGCTGAGCCGCCGACTTGGATGGCGCTTTCGTTTTCCCAGGCGCCGTCTGCGGTGGCGTTACCTTGCTAGGCTTTGCAGCAGTCGTGTTGCTCTTCGCGACGGCCTTAGGCGACCCGCCATTTGTTTTCTTTGGCATCTCTAATTCTCTGGGCGGACGATCGGTAAGGGTAGGGCGGTGATTGAACTGTGTAGAAAGAGCTGGCCGAATCACTTCCACGTACGCCGATTCCGGTTCGGCGTTCACGTGAATAAAGTCTAGGGGCGACCTTAAGCGAGCAATGATTTCAGGCGTGAGGACAGGATTGGGTTGATCGAAAAAACCATGCGGTAGGCCAAGCGTCGTTTCCATGTGAAAAGCTGTCTCGGGCGTAAACCTCTCCCCATTCACCAGTTCGGCTACGCGCGTTAAATTAGAGTCAAGTCCGAGTGCAATATTTTCTGCGCCCACTGCATCGACCAGCAATTTAAACGAACGCGTTTTGAAGATGGACGCCGTCTGAGCCGCGTCTCTTGCAGGAGGCGCTTTAACGTATGGCTTGTTCGTTCGGCGCGGTGTTGCATCTGATTGTTGGCGCGATTGATGCTGGCCCTTATCTCGAGATCCAGAGTATCGCCCGTGTGGTTGACTCATAAATTGGGGCTCCCGGTCGTCAAATCACTAACAATTTCCACATTATAGGGCGTGGGGTGTACCTACAGCGGCTTCACTATAGGGAAAGAACCCGTCCTCAGGATTTAACTCTCACTGTGCTGCTGTTGGCGCCAGATGTTACCGGATCGAAGGCAGCGCCCCACTAAAGATACAAGATGTCGAACCTCGCTGACGCGGGGCCCAACGGTTAAGGATGAGTCGACGACATACTTGGGAAGGGCGTACGCAGTGTTTGCTGGCGGCCTGAAGCGCTTGCTGGGCTCAGCAATTAAGCCACACGGGCGTCAAGATACGAACCGTCTAATCTACATGACAGCTATCGGAACTGTTGAGGGAAGCCCCCATCTCAGATTTCGTCACTTGGATCGCACAGTTCGAGCTTGAACTGCCATCCTTCAAACGTCATTAACATGCGCCCGAGCTCGTCCCATTCAACACGGCGCCCATCTACGACGACGCATGGCATAAGCGAATGCTCGTCACCGTCCCATTCGATTCTGCCACGGATTGTCTCGTCGACAATTTGCAATCCGAGATCGCCATCTCTTACGTGCACAACCGCGAGCAAACGACGCATCTTTTCAATCAGCCTTCCGAGCAAAACAAATTGATCCGCTTCCGCATCTCCAAGAATCTGAAACCGGTAGCCCGATGGTTGTTTCGCGCTAGTCGCGTCGAATGCCTCCAGAGAAAGTTTGTCGCCAAGCAACAGACTTCGAAAACGAAACTCGTGAACAGTTCCGCTGGCGTCCGACAGGTGCATCGGTTCAAACTTTGTTTGATCAAAATTGTCGATACCGGCGTGCTTTGCCATTTCGCGGTTAAAGCAGGCGGTGCACAGCAATCGGTCGCTGTGCTCGTCGCTTCCAGTATGGATGGTGTCGTACTGTGGCACGGTGGCTTTGCAAGCTGCGCATTGACTGACGGACATGACGGAACTCCACGAAATCAAATGAGCGGCGCGTTTCGCAACCGATGATACTTCGCGGGCCTGATGCGGTACGAAAAATCGGCTTTGTTCGCGACGGGCCCATTTTGTCATACCAGAACGGCCCTGCAACTATATGCGGCCGATCTATTTTCCTGAGAGCGCTTTTGATGTACAAATTTGTTGTAGCTTAAGTGGCATCCAACGTCTCACATCAACCAGCTTCCGTCTTAACAGATTGTCTGACTGCCGAGAGATAATTGCTCATGTTACGAGTTTATTGCGCGGGTCCGCTTTTTAACCCAAGCGAGCGCGCTGAGATGGACAGCATAGCCAGCACACTGGAGCTGTCTGGCTTTTCAACATTTCTTCCGCATCGCGACGGGTTAGAGTTTGCTCAGATCAAGCCTGTGTTGGAACGATGCGGCGCATCGCCCAGCGAAGCAGCGAGGATTATTGATAGAGCGATCTTCGCTTTGGACACTTATCAGTTGCTTCGATGTTGCGATGTCGTTGTGGCGAACTTGAACGGCAGAGTACCCGATGAGGGAACAATCGTCGAGGCGACGCTCGCGTGGCACTCCGGCAAACCGCTTGTGCTGTACAAAACGGACGTACGCTCGATGCTCGGCGGTTCTGACAATCCGATGGTGACAGGACTTGGCGACTTCGAATCAATCAACGATTTGTCCGCTTTGCCGGCTGCCGTAGAGCGAGTCGTCGCCATTCACAGCTCAGAAAAATTATCCGAAACCATGGAATTTGGCGCATCCATAGCGACGCTTCGGGACAAAAACGACAGTGTCTGCGCCGTCGCGGCGGTACTTTACCAAAATAAGCTTTCGAAAAAGTAACTTGAGGCGCCATACCCAAGGTGAGGACCTCTGGAAACACTGCCGATACTTTTAAGCAATTTCGCAACACCAACCGAACGTTGTTGATCTTTGCGGATTAAGCGTTAGTACAACGGCTACAAAAAGAGGATTACCTTACAGCTGTGCCGCGTGCACTACGACATTTATCCGAGCAGTATTTGACGCTGCTCCAATCGCGCTCCCATTTCTTGCGCCATGTGAATGTGCGGCCACAACTCGCACAAACCTTACTTGGGAGGGTATCTTTTTTCTGCATGCGCATCCGGGACCTCCTACAACCATTGTTCAATGACATTCATTCTGAATCACAAGTCATGTTTGTGCACAAAGAATTGCAATATCCATACGCCCGCAATAGCCAGTCGTTCAACGAAGAGAGTTAAGCGAGTCGAGGTCAAGTAAGGTACTTAGGACAACTCACAAAAAGTGATAATTCTTTTTATGTTAAATAGTGAGGACGCGTCGGTCTAACCCCTGGCAGTCTAAAGTCCGCGCTGCTGTCCAACGACCGTGTCGTCTTGATCCCCACGGCTGACGGACCGTCTCGGTAAACTTTACTAAAAGACTGCCCTCGCCGCGACACCTCTTCCTTGCATTTTTTTTATCGCGGCGCGCAACATCTCTGCGATCCGCCCAGTTTCGGTCACTGGCATCTGGGACGAAAGACTAGCAAGGCTCAGAGCCATGGGCATCGCAACTTGGTGTTTGCAGACCGAGATCGAAACGCAACTAACTTCGGGCAAAAGCTCTCCGCCATCGTAAGCCATTCCGTCTTCCCTGGCGCGGCTCACTCGCGCCATCAAATCAGAAAGCGTCCTTCCGCTTCGCAGCGAAAGATTGGGGGCGTTCCTTGCGAGAATCGCCCGGACTTCATCGTCGCCGAGTGAGGCAAGGATAATCAGAGTTCCCGGCCCCAGTCCAAGTGGTATTCGTCCACCAACCCCCGCCGTAAGTGTCGGCACCATGTAACGTCCGAAGCTAGCCTCAACGCAGAGCGCGTCATCGCCGGCTCGGATCAGCAACAGTGCAGCCA
>Ga0302233_10001793_pt1 | contig 14296 bp, 17 predicted proteins | sample II_Palsa_N3_1_FD_193516 | JGI IMG/M metagenome (GOLD analysis project Ga0302233, IMG submission 193516) | Peat permafrost microbial communities from Stordalen Mire near Abisko, Sweden - II_Palsa_N3_1 | ecosystem: Environmental > Terrestrial > Soil > Palsa > Peat permafrost | place: Sweden... | reverse complement strand
CCAATGAAGGCCGCCGCCGCTCTCGCCGCCGCTGTCCTCGTTGCTGTTGTGCTGCTCGTCCCTCAGCAGGCCGCAGCCGCCAAGCCCAACGTCCTCTTCATTCTCGTAAAAACCACCTTGCATGACGTCATGATAAATATAAAACTAGGTGGACGACGTTGGTGCCGCCGACGTGGGCTTCTCGTACCGCCAGCACCACCCCCAGGACGAGCACGAGCGCCAGCCCATCCGCACGCCGCACATCGACCGCCTCGCCCAGGACGCCGTTCGCCTGAGCCACTACTATGTCCACCCGGTGTGCACCCCGTCGCGTGCGGCGTTGCTGACGGGGCGCTACTCGTCCTCTGCGGCCCTGCCCGGCGTCATCATCGGGACCAACACGCACGGGCTCAACGACTCGCACGCCACGATCGCCCAGGCGTTCCGCTCGGACGGCTACGCGACGCACATGGTGGGCAAGTGGCACCTGGGCTTCAGCAAGCCAAAGTACACACCCCTGCACAAGGGCTTTGACACGTTCCTGGGCCTGTACAACGGCGCGTTCTCGTACTACAGCAAGCGAGCGGGCCCGCTGGAGGATCTGACCAACGGGACGACCCCGTTCTGGACCGATCGCCACGCCACGCCCCTCTTTGCGGACGAGGCGATCCGGCTTATCCAGGCGGACCATGCCGCAAACAAGTGCGTCCCTACACTCGTTCGCTTTCGTTCCTTTTACGGATCATTCTTGCATTAAAATAGGCCCTTTTTCCTCTACCTCGCCTTCAACGCCGCCCACTCGCCGCTCGAATCAGAGCCCCAGCACCTGCCCCCATGCCAGCACATCAAGTTTGGGCCCCGCCGCGACTACTGCGGCCTCCTCACGGGACTGGACGAGGCCGTGGGCAACGTCACCCGCGTGCTCGCCGAGCTGGGCCAGCTGGACAACACGATCATCGTGTTCTCGACCGACAACGGCGGCATGCCCAGCGTCGGCGGCCTCAACTACCCGCTCCGTGGCACCAAGAACAGCATGTTTGAGGGCGGCATGCGCGCCGTCGGCTTCATCCGCCACCCCGCCTCCATCGGCGCAAACAAGGTGTACGATGGCCTCATCCACATCAGCGACTGGTTCCCCACCCTCGCCGGACTGGCCGGTCTGCCTGCCACCAAGGGGATCGAGGGCGTGGACCAGTCGGCGGCCCTCAAGGCAAACGGGCCATCGCCGCGAAAGGAGATCCTGCTCAACCTGGACGACACCTTCACGCACACCAACAAGACCGCATAGTAACGCCCGATAATTCATTCATTTATTTTGTAAACTGCTAATGACTTTGTTTTCCAGCCGTGACGAGCGCTACAAGATCATCGTGGGCTTTGCCGGCGACAGCGGGCTCTACCTCGAGCCGATCGACGACCAGCTCAACGGCCGCCGCACCAACATCGACTTTTTCGCCACAGGGTTCTACCACGTTGTCGAGAGCGTGCTGGGCAAGGGAGCCGCGATGATCTTTGAGGTCATGATCAACCATGCGAGGGTCGACGTGTCGGTCTGGCTGGGCATCGGCGGCGCAAAGTGGTCGGATGTGTTGCTGTACGACCTTGTCGAGGTAAAAAAAAAAAAAATGGAAAAAATAATTTATGTATTTAAATTGGACGCGTAAAGGACCCCTACGAAAACAACAACCTGGCCGCCGAGCGACCCGACCTCGTGGCCAAGTACCTTGCGATCATCGAGGAGAAGCGCCAGCACCGTCCCCACACGCGTGACTGGCAGCTCATCTATGCCGTATGGACCCAGAACGAAGAACGCATTTAAATAATATTTTTTAAAAAATAGGGCAGCGAGCCCAAGCCGTTCGTGACCGATCCCCGCTACCCCAACAAGTTCTTCTGGCACTCCTTCCTCGCCGACGACGTCGACATCGACACGCTCCCGTACGAGAACGTGTTCTTCGACTACTATGCCCGTCGGATCAACGCTGTCCTGGCCGTGCTCGTCCTCGGCTCTGCTGCGGTCGTCTACGGCATCTACGCGCTCGTGCTCAAGAAGAAGAGCCAGGAGGCAAAGCCCAAGAAAGAGTGAAGCACCCGTGTTGTGAAAGATGGAGGGAGAAAAAAAAGAAAGATTGCCGTCGTGTCACTTTGTTCTTTCGCCCTCTTTGTCTTGGTGCTCTCTCGATGCTGCTGCGATTCCGTCCCCTCGTCCGCAAGTCGACTGCCGCCGTGGTTGCTCGTCGCTGGATGAGCACATCCGAGTCGGTGCTGCTCGAGCTCGACGTCGGCAAGCACGTCGACGCCGTCCGGAGGCTCCCTCTGTGGAAGAAGGTGGCTGGCGTGCTGGCTGGGGGCTACGGCATCAGCTACGTCTACTCGCACGCGGAGCTGTTCAACTGGACGGCCAGCATCACGTCGACGCCGGCGACGTACGCGTCCAAGCTCGCGACGATGGAGACGGACAAGGACGGCTTGACCAAGGAGCAGCTCAAGACGCTGGCGCTGCTGTACCTCGACGAGTGCTTTGGCTCGACCGCGTTTGTGCCCGTCACGGAGGCCCTCGACAAGTGGTGTGAGGTCGCGCTCGTCAAGAACCCGACCCAGTCCGTTGACTGGCTGATGCAGTACGTGACCAACAACTACATCGAGCAGCTGCACGGCGCCGGCCAGCTCAAGATCAAGAGCGTTGCCCAGTTCAAGAAGGCCCTCGTGCACAACGGCGACAATGTGGTCGTCAAGCGGATCGAGGAGGGGCAGGTCTACCTGCTCAGGTGCCTCATGGGCGACTGGACAAACGACGACGATGCGCTCGCGGCCTTCATTTTTGGCCTGGGGCTGGGCGTCACCGGCTTGTTGGCGGTCGTTGTTGTTGCGTTCAACTAGCCATTTTCTGCTTGCCCTACATAGTCTCTTCTGCTTCCGAGTAAACGTGTTGCACCGTTATGCGATCGTTCATTGCTTCACCCTTTTGCCGGCTTGCCTGGTCGGCGAATGCCCACTTTTGCCAGCCAACGCAAGAATGCTGCTGCGCTCTGCCAGCCGCGCCCCCCTCCCAACGGCTGCTCGTTCAGTCGCGTCGGTGCGCGTCGAAATCGCCAGCGAGTACAGCGGCCTCTACAAGCGCCTTGCCCGCGGCGCTGGTGCCGCTGGGGTCACGCCAAAGCGTGTGCTTCTTGCCGTTCTGGCTGGTGGCTATGTCCTCTACGAGCTGGACAGGCAGACGGACCTGACCGGCTGGAAGGCCAGCGTCAAGGAGACCCCATCGACCTACGCATCGGCGCTGAAGGCCTTCCCCGTTTGTGGGCCCGTGACCAAGGAGCAGCTCAAGAGCCTTGCCATCCTGCACCTGAACGAGCACTTTAGCAAGGCAGCGTTCGTCCCGATCACGGATGCTCTCGACACGTGGTGCGAGGTCATGGTCACGCACCAAGGAAACCAGCGGGTGGCCGATGTCGTCGAAAGGCTGTCCGGCCGCTACGTCGAGCAGCTCTACAATGCCAAGCAGATCAAGGTCAAGAACATGGCCCGTTTTAAGCAGGCAGTCCCGTCACTGCTAGCAGAACGCATCGAGTCGACCCAACACAATCTGAGTCGATTGCTCACTGGCCCGGTCACGCGTCGCAGCCAGGGCGATCAAGCCCCAGTGTGGGGAGGCATTGTGCTGGCCGTCTTTTGTCCCTTCGTGGTGGCTCTTATTGGCACGGTTTGACCACAGTCCATTTCCTTCTGTTCTTGTACTTGTTTCTGCGCCTCGGTGTACCCATCAATCTCCGCAAATATTTTAATTAATTTAATTAATAATTCACTTCGATATCCCACAAGACAGTGATTTCGGCTTCCCAGGTACAAGAACTGGCTTGGTTGCGTTTCCGAAAGGCACTTTCAACAGGTATTGTGCTTCGGCCCATTCCTTCTGCCCTCGTCTCTCGCGGCGAGGGCTTCTTATAAATGAACCAAAAAAAAAAACATGTGATGCTCGTTTTCTCTTTTCTTTTTTTTCTTCTATATTTTGCTTAGGTGCTCTTGAGCATGGTTGAAGTGAAGATGCGTTGCATGACCTTGGGCAGGTCCTTTGTGTTGAGACAGACAAACGAGCGCCCCGGCGGCAGGCTGGCCGTGAGCTTCTCGGCCTGGTCGCGGATGGTGCCGATAAAGATGATGTAGGCGTTGACGCGCTCGTCCTGCGTCAGGGCCTTGGCAATGTCGCCGGCCTTGATGTTGTACTGCTCCAGGTTGGCGTCCGAGAGGATCAGCACAAAGTACTCGTCGGCCTCCTTCTTGACAATGTCCTTGATCGCGTTGTTGATGGCCTGGAGCGTCGTGTCGCCCGAGAGCGAGTAGTTGGCGTGGGCAGTCATCTTCACAATACAAGAAAATAAATACCAGACAGGTAATAATCATTACCCGTTTCACAATCGCCAAGCGGTCCTTCTCGTTCTGCGGATACGTTGGCTCCTGCACAAACGGCAGGTCCATCGAGTCGCCGCTGTGCCCGGCAATACGGTAGCGGAACTTGTGGTCAAAGTTCTTGAACGACTCGAGCAGCATGGTGGCCGCCTCCATCGAGCGATCCAGCCGGCCGTCCATCGAGTTGAACCGCGACATGCTGGCCGACAGGTCAAAGACAAAGTGCATCCGCTTGGGCAGCTCCTGGAACGAGCCCATTTCGGGGGGCGTCTCGCCACGGCGCTTGTAGATCGCCCGCTCGCCCGTGATGCCCTCGATCAGCTTGGCGTCGTCCAGATCGCCCGTGCCCTGGTTCTTGATCCACGTGCGCTCGTGGTTCTTGGCCTCCATGCTCTCCAGCAGCACGCGGATCTCGCGGATCTCACGCTGCACAGTCGACACGTACGACGTGTACAGCTTGGCGTCCTGCTGCGTCATGTCCAGCTCCTTCAGGCGCTGCTCAAGCGTCTGGTTGTGGAGGGCCTTTGTGGCATCGTCGATCTCAGCGGCTGCTTTGCGAGCCGACTCGCGCTAGGCACAATAATCAATTGCTATTTATCCATTTCATTTGTGCATACGATTTGGACGTCATCGGCAGAGATCTTCCCCTTGCCCTTTTCCCCTTTGTTGTCATGCTCGCCTGATCCACCCAGGTTGGGCATCGCGTCGCCGCCTTGGCCACCACGACCGCCGCCGCTGCCTCCACTGCCCGAGCCAGAGCCTTGCCCCGCTCCCTCGCCGTCGCCCTGTCCTTCTCCTTGGCCTTGCCCGTCGCCTTGGCCCTTGCCTTTACCCTTGCCTTTTCCTTTTCCTTTTCCTTTGCCAAAGCCCTTGCCTTGCTGCTTGGACCGATCGCTGTCGTCGTCGTCGTCGTCGTCACTGTCGCTGTCGCTGCCAAAGCCGCCGTCGCCACCAGCCCCTTCCTCGTCGTACTGGTGGTCGTGCTCCAGGTCCAGCTCCTTGCTCTCGTTGACGTTGCCAATCATCTTCTTCCACTCGTCCGCGGCGTCCTGGACCTCGGCCATGTCGATCTGCCACACACGCGCCTCGCCCGCACGGTCGACAGTTAGCAGGTTGCCGTCGGGCAGCTCGGCCAGTGAAACGGGGCACAGCTGGTCGCCTCCCTGGAAGGCCACGTGCGGCGTCAGGTAGATCTTGGGCAGCTCACTGTAATGGCTCGTCTGGCTCTTGTTGCCGCTGAGGCTGAGTGGGAGTGGCAGCTTGATCGTGCGCAGCGTGCGAAGACGTAGGTCGACAAGCTCGAGGTCGCCTTGGAAGCGACCGTTCTCGTCCTGCAGAACCGAGGCCAGTAGACCGCTCTTCCGGAGGTAGATCGACTTGATGGGCCGCTTCTTGTACGAGTACACCATCTGCTTGACCGATTGCGCTAGGTAGAAAAAAGAAGGGGGGTTACAAAGTCAAATAATTATTCTCTTTTTACGTTGGCCGTTGTCGTCGAGGGAACCGCTCGGCCTGGGGAACGACAGCAATTCCACCGGTTTGCCCTCCAGGCCCTGTGGCAGATTGAGCGCCACTTGGGCAACGGCCCCAAACGAGTGCACAAAGCGGGCCGATGCGCCAGGGAACGCAGTCGGGGGCAGGAGGTCGTGGGCCACAAAGGTCACGTCCGACACAAAGCCGAGGTTGCCGGGGAAGGACTTGGCGAGCGGCTCGACAAAGGAGGGCAGGTGGCGGAGGGGTGCGGGCAGCTGGCTGGCTGCTGCTTGGGCGGGCGAGGGAGGGCGCATGATGTAGTGGAGTCGCTGGTCTGCCTCTTCGACGACCCAGCAGTCTGACGAGACCAGATGGACCTTGAGCAGCTTGAAGGGCAGCTTGATCTTGTACGTAAGATATTGTTAGTTTGAGTGTTTCTTCTTTTTATTTTTACGGTGTAGGTCTTGTTCAGGTTGAAATCCATCACGACGATCTGCGACGTGCTGTCCTGGAAGAGCACGACGCGGCCTGTTGACGGAGCCAGCTCAGAGAGCATGACCGAGGTCTTGTAGGCAGTGAACTGCGGCAACGAGACCGCAAACACCGTCCGCTTGTGCACATCCACGCCCAGCAGCGAGTTGTCCTGCGGGTTGTGCAGCACCAGCTGGCTGCCGTTGGGGTCGAGCATGGCCAGGCGCAGGCGAGGCGCAACAGGGCCCATCAGGGGAAAGTACTCGTACAAGTCCATGGAGGACACTTGGCGGTGTTGAGGGCCGACGGTGAACAGCGTGATTGGCTCGGTCGTGATCGCGTGGACGGTGCCGTCGGGGGTGCACAACACGTCCAGCACGTGCCCGCGAGTGGGGACCTTGAAGCCGTACAGCTGCTCGGTAAAGATGACCGATCGCCCTTCGTTGCGCTCCAGTGGCTCCGGCACGGCGTCCTTGAGCTTCCACATGCCGCGCTTGGGCAGATCGGTCTCGCTGACGATGCACTGGGCCGCCTCGGCAGCCACCGCGGGGATGGCAGGGACGGGGAGCCAGGTCTCCGCCAAAACGGGCTCTGGCAGGGGCACCTCTGCGCCCAGGACGACCTTGAAGTCGGACTCGAGACCGACGGGGATGCCGTGGCGCTGCAGCGTGCGGATCAGCAGGTCCTTCACCTCGCGCTCGTACTGGTCAAAGTCAAACACGTTTTGCAGGATGCGGCTGATGCCCTCCTCCGGGTACTTTTCCATGTGGCGCACAATGTTGACCAGCTCACGCGTCGAGTAGGGGTACGAGATCTGGCCCTCGTCGACGAGGTGGCGCAGGTCGGCAAAGGCGTTGCTGAGCTTGGCCAGGGTCTCCTCGGGCACGCTGGGCGCGTACTTGCGCAACAGGAACATCTCCGATTCCGAGTCGGGGTTGTCGACGGCGTGCGCACTGAAAACATCGCCAATCTCGCGGTAAAAGTCGTTGCCGAGGAAGGGGAACCCGGGCCGGTTGGCCAGGACAATCATGCGGAAATCGGGGTGGATGGGGATGATGATGTTGCTCGTCTTGTCCAGCGGATCGGCGGCCTCAAAGGACCGGGCGGCCAGGCGGCGACCATCGGCCAGCAGCATCTCGCCGTCCTCCACAAGGGTCTTCAAAATCGACGTGACATGGGTGGGGGCCTGAGATAAACAAACAAAATAATTTTTAAAAAAACAATTATTCATTTCTTGGATTTGCCTTGTCTGCCTCGTCGACCACGAGGACGTATCCCTCGCGAGCAGCACGCACCAGCGGCGAGTCCTCGTACACGAGCAGCCCGTCCTTGACCGTGGGCGCCGAGGTGAGGCTCTGGACGGTCGTATCGCGGTGCAGCTGGATGTACTCTCGCGGCAGCCGCATCAGCTCCAGCAGGCGATCGGCCAGCTTGTTCTTGCCCACGCCCTGGTTGCCGATCAGCAGCAGGTTGTCGCCCAGCTGGTAGTCCTTGAGCATCTCGCGCAGCATGCGGGTCTGGCGGGGGTTGTTGTGGAACACGATCTGTGGGACCAGCAGCGGGTTCTTGGGGGCCTGCAGCGGCTGCACAACGTCGCCAATGCGCAGCTGCGTGGGCGACGCCTCGATCGTCAGCTTGGCCTCCTCGTGCAGCAGCTCCAGCTCGGTCTGGGCATGGATCTTGCTCTCGTGCAGCAGCTGGAGCAGCGTCGATTGGGCCAGCTTGGGCAGGAACCGCGACAGGCACGCCCGGTCAATGTTCTCGTGCAGCGTCTCGTGCGTGAACACCGACAGACGACGGCAGATGCGGATCAGCTGACGCGTCGACAGCGACGTGGCCAGGGACATGACAATGTCGTCCGTCCCGCTGCGCAGCCGCTTGGCAAACTTGACCAGGCTGGCCAGGACGCCTTCGTCCACGCCGGGCGCCATGGAGCGCAGCACGCCCAGCTCCTCGCCCGTGCTCAACGGGCGCATGACGTGGAAGTGGAACATGGACTGGATCTCGGCCGTGAGCCACGGGGCCTGCGTCTTGCCGGCGGCGGAGGGCCGGGCGAGGGCCACCACGCGGAACGCCTTGTGCACCTTGTGGATCTTGAGCTTGTCCAGCTGGGCGACGGCCTCCTCGTGGCTCAGCCCGCCTTGGGTCTTCTGGGTCCGCTTGACCAGCTCGTCATAGCGGTCTGCGCGGAGCAGGCGGGTCCCATCGGGCAGCGACAGGTCGCGGTCCATGAGCAATCGCTGAAGGGACGCAAACGTGCCCGAGGGCAGCTGGTCAGCGCCGTCCAGCACAGCCAGACGGCCCGATCGGGCGGCTTGGACGAGGGCAGAGGGGAGCCAGACCGTATCGCCGTTGAGGAGAGTCGCACGCCGCTGCAGCAGGTCCCTGGGCGTCATATCCTATGAAACAAAACAAAATAAACTAAATAGATTTTATTTATTTATTTACCTTGTAAAGCGACACAAACTCGATCGCATAGCCCAGCAGCCCCGCCAGGTGCCTGACGATGGCCGACTTGCCCGTGCCCTTTTGGCCCACGATGCAGATGTCGGCGCCCACCGAGTGCGAGTGCAGCAGGGACCACAGCAGCTGTTGGTGGTACGTGGTCTCGACAAAGAACTCGGCGGCAAGGGAGGGCCGGGGGCCGGCCAGCAGGTGCACGTTGACCACAAGGGGCTTGCCCACAAGGGCATTGAAGAACTGGGCCACGATCAAACCAGCCGTCTTGTCGCCCAGACGGACAAGGCCGTAATTGGACGGCGGCGCTTGTCCCGCCTCTTGCTCTCCATCGCCTTGTTCCCCAGCCTCTTCTTCTGCAGCAGCAGACTCGCGCGCAATGCTGAACCGCTTGTACAGCGCGTAGATGAGCTTGCGCTGCTCGGGGTCGCACGAGGGCAGCAGCGGGAACGGATAGACGAGATCGACGAGGAAGCGGATACTGATGTCGGGGAACACGTTGAGCAGACGGACGAGCGAGTCGATCACCACGGGAAACTCGGGCACGGGCAGAGTCTGCTCTGTCTCGACCGATCTCAGCACCGACGCTGCCAGCCCGAAAATATAAAATAAAAAAACAAAAAAATATCATTTCATAATTATTGTCTGTTTACCAACAGAAAGCAGCTGCATCAGCGCACGCTCCGGTGCATTGGGCGCGATCGAGCGTGCGTGCTTGAGCTGCACGTCAAAGGCCGGCGTGCGGATGTCCCTCGCCTGGAATCGCGAGCGCAGGGGCGGGTCCAGCGGGTTTCCCGGGTACTTTGGCACAGGGAGCCCCAGGGCGATCACTCGGAAGCGCTCGCTCACGCGCACCAGCTTCCACGCGTCGATCTCTGCCTGGCTGTGGTCCTTGCGCAGCGAGTCGTAGCGCGACGGGGCGACGAGGAAACGGCCGTCCTCCAGATTCATCTCGCGGTTCTCGAGCAGGTTGTTGATGATGGGCAGCACGTTGCGCTCGGCCTTCTCGATGCCCTCGATGACGAGCACGCGTCCCTGTGTGTCCAAGGTGGGGGTGGTTGAAGCACTGGTTAGACTGCGATTCATTGCAGGTGGTTGAGTACGTTTGTCGCGGCCAAGACAGCACCCTGGTCCTCATAGTACGCCGTCCCGTTGCGTATCTCGCGTCGCTGCTTCAGGTCCGACTCGGTCGTGTCGCGGGAGAGGGCAATGTACTCGACCTCGCGCTGTGTGAGCTGACAGAAGCGCATGACGAGCCAGCGGCGCAGCGGGCCGGGCGGGCCCAGCAGGAACACGTCCTGGCCCAGCAGGTCCTTCTGCATGATCCACTGCAGGTGGCGCAGCATCTCCTGCGCGTCGCCAAACAGCGGCGAGGGCTGCAGCAGCGGCACGATCGCCGGCACGAGCGGAGGGATGATGCTCACGGTGACGGTCCCGATCCGCACCTTGCGCTCGTCGCTGCCCGTCCCAGTGCTCGTGTGCTCGACGCGCAGCACGGCGTTGGACGCGGACTCGGACTCGGCCAGCACGCCCTGCAGCCACTCGACACGTCGCCTGACCGCCGCTGTCGAGGTCATTGAGCGGGGGATCCCTGCAACCGTGGGGGCAAGGTTAGTTGAGGCGCTTGATTTGCCCTCCAGCAAGCACACGCTCTGCCCGCACAAACAAAAAGAAGCACGAGGTCACGTGCAATTTCGCTGCCCTTTTGCCAGCCGCCCTTTGACGGCGTGGGCTCACTTTGATCAGTCAAGACTCGAGAGCCCCGAGGCGAGCCTGGACACTGTGTGACGTGCACGGTGAATGCGGTTGTCGTCGTCTCAGCGCACCTTGGTACCAGTGTAAAAAAAAAAACAATGTGCAACGCCTTTACGTTGCACCCGGTCCATGTAGCGCATTGGCGCCGTGGTCCTGCCGCTGGCCGTCCTCACGCTGATCGTGTGCCTCGTGCGGGCGCCACACAGCGACGTGATGACGTCGCTCACGTCGCTGTTCGTGCCGGTGTCCCAGGTCCATGCAACCACGGCCGCATCGACAACCGTGCTGGTGCGTAACGAACCCTTTGACATGGTCCTGTGCACGACCGTGAAGAACAACGAGCGACTGCTGCCCGAGTGGATCGCCTTTCACCGCCTCCAAGGCGTGCAGCACTTTTACGTCTACGACGACGAGAGCGACCGTGTCAACTACACGGCCGTGCTGGCCCCGCTCATCGCAGCGGGTGTGGTCGAGCTGCGCAACGTGCTGGACGTGGTGCGCGACCCCGCGGCCTACATTGCCGCATCGCCGTACGCCAACGAGACCCAGTGGCACGCCAACATGATCGCCCAGATGGACACGTGCAACCAGGACCGCTCGGCCGATTGCCCCCAGTGCCGCTGCCAGTCTGCCATGAACATGGACTGCATTGCCCGCGCCCGGATGGCCAAGGCACGCTGGCTGGCGAGCTACGACGTCGACGAGTTCATGTTCCGGCCCTTGCTCGGGAACGGCGACTCGCCTGGGCCCCTTTGGCAGGCCCTGGACGACGTGGCAGCCAAGTCCCCCAACGTGGACGTGTTCGTGGTTGACGGGCTCACCATGGGCGTGGCCGGCTTCCCCTTCAAGAACTGGACAGGGCTCATGATCGAGACGCACCGTAGCCGAATCAGCCTGACCGAGACGGGAGCAGGCGACGATCCACGCTGCGGAGGGGACGAGTTCCGCTCGTGGAAGTCGTGGAGCCACCCCCAGGGACTCAAGGTCGACAAGGGCTTCGTCCACATGCCCGAGAGTGACCCGCCCGACCGATTCCAGTGGGTGGGCGCGCGGGTTCCGTCGGCCCCGATCCGCTTCTTCCACTACCAGCTGGGCTCGGTCGAGGAGATGCTCGAGAAGGCCGTCATCAACGGCAACCCCGGCTACTACGTCGCAATGGCCACCAGCCCGGACAAGATCGCATGCAGCTCGGCGGTGGACGATGGCGCGGCGGCCAGGTTTGCGCAAAGGGTCGGGTACTGCATCAATCACCCCAACGACAGATCCCGATGCGACGCAGCTTAAAAATTTTCATGGAAAAAGAGACACTTGGCAAAGATGGAACATCTTGGAACGCTGGCCACTCGGGCTGGCCACACAGTGGGACCCCTTTGTTTTTTTTGTTGTTTTTCTGGCCAGCGTCCGTGTGTTGGCAAGCGGGCAGGGGCAAACCGCGGCTGGAGATGACCGTGTTGTGCTGTTGTCCGCTGGCTTTTTTGTGGCGTGCTGTTTTTTCATTGCGCGTTTGTTTTTGATTTGTTGATGCCGTCACGTAACGGTTTTTCGTGCGAAGGGGTCCCTCGTCTTTTTTTTTTCTTTCTCGCTGTGACGAGCAAAGCCCAGGGACCGCCGCGAGGGGCCAGTGCTGTCTTTCAGTTGACAACGTGTGGCTGCTTGACGTGACGGTGCAAGTTGGCATTTGGGATTTGACACGTTCCTAAATCTCCCACTTCCTCGGAACCCGCTACCCTTAGACCCTGCTCGCATGCTGGCTGCCTTTTCGCGCTCGTTTCGCTCGGCCATGTCAGAAGGAGAAGGCTTGTCAGTCTCGTCGTCCCCCTCCTCCTCCTCCTCCTCAGTGCCCGCTGTCGCCGCCATCGTACCACCGCCCTCAATGACGTCCATCGAAGTGGTACGCAGCTACAAAACCAGGGGCCGCCGTGCTAACCCTTTCGGTCGGTAGGAGCAGGCGCTCAACGTACAGGGTCCCTGGGCAAACGAGGCACCAGCATCGTCGATGGCTGCTGCTGCCGAGCCCACCTTGACGGTCGAGGTCATTCCAGGTATGCAGCACGCAACAGGTCCTGCCACTAACCGCCCTCTGCTCGGTCGCGTGCTAGGGCAACTGTACTACTGTGAGCTGCTGGGAACACCGTCGAGCGACGGGTCAGACAGGAACTTTTGGTTTGACATGGAGCGGTTCCTGTTTTACATCAGCTTCAGCGCTGACTTTGGACCTGTCAACATGGCCCAGACGTACCGCTTCTATCGCGACATGCTGCGGATCACCGATGTACGCGCAAATGAAGCAAAAGGGAGGGGGAGGAAAAACTGAAATAAAAATTTTAATGTATTAGTTGCTCAAACAACGGTTGCCCGATGTCAAGATCATTTGCTACACCAAAGCCGACGACTACAAGCGGGCCAACTGCGTCTACTTGATAACGGCCTATATGGTGCTGCACCTCGGGCTCACGCCCGAGGCCGCGATCGAGCCCTTCAAGCGGACACGGATGACGTGTGTGCCCTTCCGCGACGCCGGCGGCTGGCCCTCGCTGTTTGACCTGCAGATCATCGACATATTGCGGGGGCTGGACAAGGCCAAGAAGATCGGGTGGGTCAATCTGGAGACGTTTGACGTGAAGGACTACGAGACGTTTGAGCAGGTCGACAACGGCGACTGGAACTGGATCGTGCCGGGAAAGTTCCTCGCCTTTGCCGGGCCACAGTCCAACGACTTTACGTATTCAGGTCTTCCCCCGGGTAATAAGCAGCACACTGAACTGCCGTGATTAATATCTTGCGATCAGAGTACTATGTACCCTACTTTAAGAGCATGGGCATCAGCACGATCGTCCGCCTCAACAACAAACTGTACGACGCCAAGGTCTTCTCCGACAACGGCTTCAACCACGTCGAGCTCTACTTCCCCGACGGCCACAACCCGACAGACCAGATCCTCAACTCGTTCCTCGAGCTGAGCAGGCGCGCGCCCGGGGGCGTGGCCGTCCACTGCAAGGCAGGCCTCGGACGGACAGGGACGCTGATCTGTGCCTACATGATGCGCTATCACAATTTTACCGCAGCAGAGGCGATCGGATTCAGGTACTCTATTTTCCTTTCATTTTTGAAAGCCTTGTTAAAAATTTATGTATACTTTAAGCCGAGTATGTCGTCCTGGAATGGTGGTGGGCCCTCAGCAGCAGTACCTAGTCGAGCTCGAGGCCAAGTTCAAGGGCCTGCCCGTGAGCCCGCTGCATAGCCCGTCCGCATCGCCACATGACATCCCCGCCTTCACTGTCGTCGCTCAGCCAAGGAAAGGGAAAGACGGACACATGACGTTGGAAAAGCCCCCGGTCGAATAAATCATCAGAGAGCAAAGACAACACGATAAAAAAAAAAATTATACTTTTTCAATTGCCCAATATTCTTTACACGATCAAGTTGCATTTTTGTTTTTTTGTTTTTCTCATCCCAGTGACTCTTGTATTCCCAGTTTCCTTTTTTTTTCCACTGTCCTTATTCCTCATTTGAATAGCCCTTATTGTCGATCCTAACAAAACAAACACTAGATGCTAAACGCGGCAGATCAACTGCTCCTCCTCGAGTGTGCTGATCATTGCGCCCAGGTACCAGCCCGTCTCGAACCCGCTGATCTTCTTGGTCAAGTGGAACGTCTGGTTCTCCGCGAACCGGAACCCGTCGTGGAGGAGGGTGTAGATGTAGGTCAGATCGAGGCACAGCTGCGGGTTCTTGGCGAGCTCGTTGAGGGCCTCGG
>Ga0302233_10001792_pt1 | contig 14298 bp, 23 predicted proteins | sample II_Palsa_N3_1_FD_193516 | JGI IMG/M metagenome (GOLD analysis project Ga0302233, IMG submission 193516) | Peat permafrost microbial communities from Stordalen Mire near Abisko, Sweden - II_Palsa_N3_1 | ecosystem: Environmental > Terrestrial > Soil > Palsa > Peat permafrost | place: Sweden... | reverse complement strand
GGTGGACCAAAAAACGGGCATGTCATATACGGTCAGTGATTGAAAAAAAACACGCACGGCGAGTAAAACCCCACGGCATATTACACCCCCCCACCACTCTCCACTTCGTGCCATGTGCTCCAGACAGGACAGCGGGCTTTTCCCGTCCCCGCCCTGCCCTGGCTGAAAAAGTGCACACGTCCGTACTAATTTGCTTTCACCCTTTCCTTTCGCCTGTACTTCATCGCCGCACCACTCTCCCTCCCCATTTCCCTTCCCTTTCCCACGTGCACCCTTTGTCGTCTTACCTGGTAGGTAGAAGGCGCTCGCACTGCTCGCAGCAGCGAGCAACGCCGCAAAGACCACGGACGTAGCTGTCGCCATGCTGTTTGTGAAAGTCACTGCCCAGAGTCTCTTTCCAGTTTTTTGCCAGCTCGCATGCTTGTATTGGCTGCCGTGTTTGCCGCGGGCGCGCTGACGGCGACGCTGGTGCTGTGTCGCGAGGATGCGGCTGCGTTGATTCTCCGTTGGATGACGCGCACGACGACGACTGCAGCCGGCCACAATGAGCGGTACGGGACACGCCATCGCGTGCTCAACACAACGGCGCCCACGACGACGTGGCTAAACATGGGCCTGTGGGATGGCGACGACGAGAAGGATGAGGACAAGAAGCATGACGAGAACGCGTTTGTGCGTGCCAATGAACGGATGGCGGCAGCGATCGCTCGCTTGGGACGGTGGACAAGTCGGGAGACGTTGCTGGACGTGGGCTACGGCTGCGGGGACCAGGACGTTTACTGGTGGACGCACTGCAGGCCCAAGGCGATTGTCGGCGTGACCATCGAGGCGAGCCAGCAGGCGATTGCCGCACGCAAGGTGAACGAGATGGGACTGGCTGACGACATTAGGCTGCATGTGGGCGATGCAACATTGCTGGACAAGGTACTGCCCGTGCAGAGCAAGGTCGATGTCGTCGTTGCGCTTGATACGGCGTATCACTTCAACACGAGGAGGGCGTTTGTGAAGCAGGCGTACGAGAGGCTCAATCCGGGCGGGCGGATCGTCATGGCTGATATCATTCTGGGTCCTAATGCGACCCGGGCGGGTTGGTGGAAGGTCCGTTTGCTATCGCTCATGGGCGGAATGCCCCTCGACAACCTCGTCCAGCGCGACGAGTACGAGGCCCGACTGGGCGCACAAGGTTTTACAGACATCGAGGTGTGTGTTTTTCTTAGCAGCAAAATATTTTTTTGACGATTCCTTGAACAGATTGAGGTTGTGTCCCAACGGGTTTTCCCCGGCCTGGCCAAATTCATCGAGCAGCACGAGGTGAGCATGGGCGAGTTTGTGCGTCCGTCCGTTCTTTTGCCGCTCGCCATGATGGCGTCGTGGCTCAACGGCGTTGCCCAGAGCCGTTTCGTCGATTTCATTCTTGTTTGCGGGATGAAAAAGTAGACTCGTCGGAATTTTGTACTTTTAAAACTAAAAGAACTACGAGAGGGCTGCCTCAGATCTAAAATGTACTCTAGCTTGGTACGGTGAAATTAGGATCCTCGCTGGTCAAGACGGTGCAAATCCTCGCAGAGATGGCTAAGCCTAGTTTTCTGATGCTTGTCAGCCGGTCGACCTGCATTCATGTTGCATGTTTTAAGTCGGGACATGCTCTTTATGAAATACATTGATGTTTTGGAGGAGCGACCGGGCCTCGTCCGGCGATCGTGTCTTTTTGTAAGCAGCCAAGAGGTCGGGGAGGGTCGGGTAGACGGCGGCGATCGCCTTGGCGGTGGGCGGTGTCACGCCCTGGACAAGCTCGAGAATGTGCAAGTATGACTCGATCGCGTTGCCAGAGTGCGCAATGGCCTCAAAGTCCAGATCGGTTTGCTTGCGACTAGGGAGAGAAAAAGTAAGCACTTATTTCTCAGTTATGCTTACTGGTATGGGGCCTCGGCAACGGTCTCGAGAATACGGCCAAAGATCGTACACGTCATTGCCTTGTTCTTGCTTTGGATGATGCAGCACTGCCCACTGATTTGTAGTCTCACCAGGCGGTCGTTGACGTCTTCCTCGGTCGGCATCCCTGCTGTGGACGTCACCGCTTTGCCACGTGCCAGGTTGTCGACGTTGCGCTGTTCCTGCAGTCGCTTTTGCTTGAGCAGGTCGCTGACTCCCTTTTATGGAAAGGTTACTTCTTTAAGGAAAAGAATACAATTACCTCGATGACGTAGAAGACAATCTTGTTGGGCCCATAGTTTGCAAGTGCGCGGGTCGTGAGCAGCTCGACGGCGTGCTGGGCCATCAACTCTTCGGCAGACAGGTAGTAGATTAGCCACTCCTCGTCCCTCTTCTCGGTCAGCGTCTCGAGGGCATTCGTGTCCTTGTTGCGCACGGCCTTGGGTACCTTGCGCAGGATAGTCACCCTGCCAAGAAACGTAAATTCGAGATAATTTTGTAACGCATACGTTCCGGGGATCAGGTTGCTGTCGACCTTGACTTCACAGCCCCCCTCGCGGATGGTCTTGAGGAGATCGGTGCCCATGCTCTTCTCCAGGAGGCCGGCATCGATCTTCACGATCAGGTCCTTCATCGACTCTTGCGCCGTCTTCTTCTTTGTCAGCGTGCGCACAAGCGACTTTTCGGCCTTCTCCCTCTCCATCTGCTCCTTCTTGGCCTCCTTCTCCTTTAGCTTTTCGAGCTTTTTCTGCTGCGCCTCTCCTTCCTTTTTCCTCTTCTGCTCCAGTTTCTACGGTAAAAATTTATTATTTTCAAATAAGAATTATATTATGCCGTTGCCTCGAGTTCCCGCTTGGCCTTCTCTTCTGGATCGAGTTTCTGACGTTTTTTAGCCCCGGTGGACGACGATGTGGTGCTGGTTTTCTTGGGCCGATCCTCGTCAGTCTCTGATTCGCTCGGCAAATCGTCGTCGTTGCTGTCATTGCCCCTTTTACTCCCGTTGCTCTCTTTAGGCTTGACGCGGACATTGAACTTCGGCAACGACGACGACGCAACTGCTGCCTGAGCCCTCGCCTTGGCCGCGAGCGGAAGGAGCCAGTCGTCGTCGTCGTCGTCGTCGTCATCGTCGCCGCCGCCGTCGCTAACTTTCTCTTCCGTATCGCTCGACATGACAAACTCAATGCCGCTCCGTTTCGACAGCAGCTGGGGGATCTCGATGGTCGCTGGGAGTTTCGGGGGCAGCGGTGGTGGGGACGAGGACAAGCTGTTGATAACGTGGACTGCACCGCCAAATGTCTCCTTGGCCGACTCAGCGATCGCTCGCCGCAGAGCTTCGTCCTCGTCGTCGTCGAGGTTGTACATTGCTGCCAACGACGATGACTTTGCAAACGATGGCGGCAAGACGCGTTTCGACTTGTCTTCGTCGCTGTCGCTCGAATAGACCTTTGGCGCCTTGCCTTTGGCCGCTCGCGACAGCCGTGGCTCATCGTGAGAGGACTGGGTTGTCTGTGACATTGGTCTGAACGGTGGCGGCAATGCGGGCACGTCCTCGTCCTCCTCTTCGTCAGAGTCGTCCTGCGCGAGTTTCCTGTTCTTTCGAGACCATGGGCTGGTCAAGGGGCCCCTGTTTTCGTCCCCCATCGGTATCACGACGATCGAAGGCTTGGACGATAGCACGGGAGGTTGAGGCCGGTCATCTGGTTATCAGGCGCATTGAAATAGGGGATATCGCCTTGTTTTGCGTACGGATGTCCATCGAATCCTCGTCTTTAGCAGCAACGTTGTCGTCGGAGTCGTCTGCGAACAAGAGATTGACGGCCTTGGGCTCGTCGAGCTTTGGTTTCGTTTCCTCCTTGCCGTTGGTGCCTGCCTTTTTCCCGCTGTAGACTTTTGCCGGCGCCTTGTTGGTCGATTGCGCTCTCGTCCCTTTGCTCTTCCACTCGTCGTCGTTGTCGTCATCATCGTTGCTAGGTGCGCCGGCTGACGCCGGTTTGGTCGTCCTGATCGGCTCGTCCTCGTCGCTGCTTAGCAGCTCAATCTCGTGGTACTTTGTTGTCGTTGGCTTCTTTGCCGCCGTTGCCTTTGGCGGCTCCGTTGTCCATCCCTCCTTGAACTCGAATGGATCGTCATCCTGGTCCACGGCCAGCGTCGCGTTATCGTCGTAGTCCTTCTTTCCTTTCACCACCAGCCCGTCAAACACCCTGTTGATGGTCTCCTGCACGTCCTTGGTCGTCCTCAGGTCCCTCCTGACGGCGTCTGGATCCGCGTCTATGTATGGACAACAGTCAGGCGAGCGCCTCCATCGCTCTCTTCTTACCCGAGCACACCGAGAGGACCTCGGCCACCATCGCCTGCAGCACCTCCTCGTCCATGGCCCACTTTATGAAACAGTGTTTCACTTTTCGTACCCCTTAAAATGGCGACGGATACTGAGCCCATGGCTGGCGTTGAGCACGCGGCGGGGTCGGAGGCCTTGCAGGTTCGTTCTGTGCCATTACCCCCCCACCAACTAACCCCCTCCGCCCCCCAAAAAATACAGTACTGGGTCAAGCACCTCGAGGGCCTGCCTGCCCTGCAGCTGCCGACCGACTACCCGCGGCCGGTGCCGATCAAGTACGTCGAGGCAGAGGACATCCTCCGTCTGTCCAAGGCCACGAGCAAGCTGCTGCTCAAGCTGAGGTACGAGTGCAACCCCCCCCTTTATTTAAAAAAAACGAACCGACACACGCGCCCGCCCTGTTTTGTTTAGCTTGGACGCGGACGTGGCCCCGTTCACGGTCATCCTCACGGCCTTCTCCATCCTGCTGCACAAGTACACACGCGAGGTGCGTGTTTTCCTTTTGGGGGGTTGTCGCTGGTTGACCCTTAGCATGCTTTTTCTCTCGCAGGAGGACGTGGTCGTGGGATCGTCCAGCCAAAACTACAACCCGCTGATCCTGCGCCTGCCACGCATCTCGGGCACCGAGTCGTTCATGCAGCTGCTCAACCTCACACGCGCGGTCGAGGAGAGTGCGGCCAAGTACGAGGTGCCCTACCAGGAGCTGTACACCCGTCTGCGCCCGATCACGGAGGATGGTCCCAGTGGTCCCCTTTTCCAGGCAAGAGGCGATCTCATGAAAACGTATTCCAATAAAATATATAAATACAAGTAGGTTCGATTCTTCAACCTGGTGGATGTCAATGCGTCCACCCTCGAGGCCGCCAGCTGCGACTGGACTGTCTTTGTGGAGCAGGTCAGTCGGTAACCTCTGGCATCTCTTTTTAACACTATCTGTCTTAGCTGTCGGATGCCAAGGCCCTGCTCCCGCTGCAGCTGCGCATCGTGTACAACAACATCCTCTACAGCCGCGATCGCATCCACGAGGTGCTGCGCCAGACGGAGATGCTCTTGGATGCCGTCCTGTCCAAGCCAGAGACGATTGTCAACGACATCTCGCTCGTCACGGCCGTGGCCAAAAAGGTCATCCCCGACCCGGAGAGCGCCCTGGACGAGTCCTTTTTCGGCTCGATCCAGTCCAAGCTGTCTGATAACGCGCGCAAGTACCCCGACCGTGCCGCCATCGTGCACCGCGACAAGTATGAGAAGCCAAAGAATGAAGTTCATTGACATGTTTTTTTTTTTTTTCATTTTGCCAGCGTCTACTCGTACCGCTTTGTGGACATGTTTAGCAACCGGGTGGCCAACTACCTCATCGCCAACGGCATCAACAAAGGCGATGTCGTTGCCATCTTTGCTCACCGCTCGACCGCCCTCGTCTTTGCGATCATGGGTATCCTCAAGGCCGGTGCAACCTTCACCGTCATCGACCCGCTGTACCCGCCGGAACGCCAGATCATCTACCTGCAGGTGTCCGAGCCCAAGGGCCTGATCACGATCAGGGCCGCGGGTGAGCTGCACGCCGACGTACAAGACTACATCAAGACCAAGCTCAGTATCCAGGCCTACATCCCTGCGCTCGCCCCCGACAGCGAGGGCGTCCTCGCCAACGTCTCGATCGAGAACCCCAACATCCCCATCGGCCCCGACGACATTGGCACGCTCTCGTTCACCTCGGGCTCGACCGGCATCCCCAAGGGCGTGCGTGGTCGCCACATTTCGTACACCCACTTTTACCCCTGGATGTCGGAAGAGTTCAAGCTGGACGACAACGACCACTTTTCCATGCTCTCGGGCATTGCCCACGACCCCATCCAGCGCGACAGTACCACCCTATCGTTTCTTGGCGTCCTATTTCATAACCAAATAAATATATAGTCTTCACGCCGTTCTTCCTGGGTGCATCGATCCACATCCCCGACCCCGAGGACATTGGCAACCCCGGCCAGCTCGCCAAGTGGATGGCCGCACAGGGCATCACCGTCACGCACCTCACGCCCGCCATGGGCCAGCTGCTCACGGCTAACGCCGTCACAAAGATGCCCGCGCTCAAGTGCGCCCTCTTTGTCGGCGACATCCTGACAAAGCGCGACGTCAGCCGCCTCCAGGCCCTTGCCGCCAACGTCAAGGTCGTCAACATGTATGGCACCACTGAGACCCAGCGCGCCGTAAGGTAACAGAGCAATGCGTGTTTAGGGTAATCAGACCAACGTTGTTGTTGCTTTTTTTTTTACCAGCTATCTCACCATCGTCAACGACAACAGCATGGAAAAGCGCAAGGAGATCCTGCCCGCAGGCCGCGGCATGAAGGACGTCCAGCTGCTCATCCTCAACTCCTGTACGCTCTTTTTTTAAATTTTTTTTTTAAAGAAGAAAAGTATGTGAACAATTGGTTTCTTTTTTCCCTGCTCAGCAATGAAGATGTGCGGTGTCGGTGAAATGGGCGAGATCTACCAGCGATCGCCCCACATGGCCGCTGGCTACCTTGGCCTCGAGGTCGCGACCAAGGAAAAGTTTATCGTCAACCCGTTCAACGCGAGCAACCCGCGCGACCGTCTGTACAAGACGGGCGACATTGGGCGCTACATGCCAGATGGCATTGTCGAGTGCGCTGGGCGAGCCGACGACCAGGTCAAGATCCGTGGCTTCCGCATCGAGCTCGGCGAAATCGACACGCACCTGTCGCAGCACCCGTCCATCCGCGAGAACGTGACGATTGTCCGTCGTGACATCAACGAGGAGCACGTCCTCGTGTCGTACTTTGTCCCGCACAAGAAGGACGACTTTGACATTGCCGATATCCGCACCCACCTCAAGAGCAAGCTCGCGTCCTATGCCATCCCCTCGAGTACGTTCTATGTTTTAAAGCCAGTAACTAACTACGGACTGCTATCGTGTGCAGTCTTTGTTCCGCTTTCGAGCATGCCGCTGACACCAAACGGCAAGATCGACAAGAACAAGCTGCCCTTCCCCGACACGGCCGCGAGCAAGAAGCCGCACAAGGGCACCAATGACACGACCACGACCACCAACAAGCCGCGCGATCAGCTCGAGACCCGTCTTGTACGACCCTCCCCCAAATCTATTCTGCCTTACTGAATTGTTTTTTTCATATGCACAGGCGGATATCTGGTGCTCGGTCCTCAGCCTGCCCAGCATCGGCATCCACGACAACTTTTTCGACGTCGGTGGCCACTCGATCGTCGCCACGCGCTGCATCTTCCAGATGCGCCAGGCGCTCAAGGTGGACCTGCCGCTGATGCTCCTGTTTGACTACCCCACCATCGCGGGCATTGCCCAGAAGATCAAGGTGCTCGACGGCGACGTGGCCCTGAACGGTGGCGACGTCCCTCCCCAGGAGCCGCCAAAGGCCGTCCTCGATCTCGCCGCCGAGGCCGTCCTCGACGCCTCCGTCACGACCAATGGCAAGCAGTTTATCTTTAACGAGGCCCCCACAGGCATTCTGCTCACGGGCGCAACCGGCTTCCTCGGTGCGTTCCTCCTGGAGGCCCTCCTGCGCGCCCACCCTCAAGCCCTGGTCTATTGTCACGTCCGTGCGTCGTCGCCTGAAAAGGGCTTTGAGCGCCTCCGGCAAAACTTGTCTGACCACTTGATCTGGTATTGTGTGTGTGATGAAACAGATCTTACTAATGTGATCATCGTAAATAAAAGGGACGCTTCCTTCCAGCCGCGTATTGTTCCTGTGCTTGGCGACCTTGCCAAGCCACTGCTGGGTCTGTCCCAGGACGAGTTTGTTGCGCTCGCGCAAAAGGTGCAAGTGATCTTCCACAACGGTGCCCTGGTGCACTGGGTCTTCCCGTACGAAAAGCTCAAGGCGGCCAACGTGGACTCGACGGTGGATCTGCTGCGCATGTCGGCCCTGGGCAATACGCTCGCGCCCGTGCACTTTGTTTCGTCCACGTCGGTGTTTGACTCGGACTACTACGTTGCCCTGGGCGATCGTGTCAACGAGAACGACGACATGGCCGGCGGTGTCAGCCTCGCAGTCGGCTACGGCCAATCCAAGTGGGTCTCGGAGAAGCTGCTCCTCCAGGCCCGCGACCGCGGCTTCCCCATCACCATCACCCGTCCTGGCTACGTCGTCGGCCACTCGCAGACCGGTGTCACAAACGTCGATGACTACATCTGGCGACTGGCCAAGGGATGCTCCGAGATCAAGTTGTACGTTCCCAAAAAAAAGACGGGCAGCTTTTCGTACTGATTTTTTTTTTTTTTTCCTTCTCTTACTCGTCACAGCGTTCCGATCATGAACAACAGTGTCAACATGTGCCCAGTCGATTACGTCGCCAACTGGTAAGACCAATACTATTTCTTAACTATTATTGAGCTAACTAAAAATAAATATAAAAATACAGTGTTGCCCTGATCGGTTCGTCTGCGTCGGCCATCGGCAAGGCATTCCACATGTCCAACCCTGATCGATTCCGCTTCAACGAGATGTTTGACTTGCTGCGCGAGCACGGTTTCGAGATGAAGTCGATCGAATATATTCAGTGGCGTCAGCTTTTGATGGTACTGCACCATACTGACGTCTGGGATAGACTTAAATGATTGGTTATTCTTTTTCCAACTAGGACTACACAATGTCGTCCTCTGACAGCGCGCTCTACCCGCTGCTCCACTACGTCCTGGACGACCTGCCGACCAAATCCAAGGCGCCCGACCTGGACGCCTCCAACACGCTCGCCCTCATCGCAAACACAAACATCAAGTGCCAGTCGATGAAGGAGGTCATGCCCGTGTACTTTAGCTACCTCGTCCAGAGCGGGTTCCTTGGCTCGCCCGATCAGGGCGACAAGGTGCGCAAGCTGCCCAAGCTCGAAGTCACCGCCAAGATCCTCACTCGCAGCGATCGCGGTCCACGTTGACAAATAATAATAAAAAGTCGTCGTAGCATAAAGCAGTGTTTTCTTGTAGTCGTGATTTTCCTGTCACTTTCTTTTTACTGTACAAAAGCACATCCTTTGGATCAGTTTCTGCGTGCGCGTTTGAGCGGGGGCGCGTCGTCTTGTTGGTGGTCCTCTCCTTCTGCGTCGTCGCCGCCGTCGTTGTCTCCATCGTCCTCCTCGCCGTTTTCCCCAGCCTTCGGTTTCCGCAGTCCCTTCATCTTCTTTGTGGCGATCTTGGTCATGTCCTGGCGGCCCAAATGGATCCGGCCATAGGTCTTGCCGAGCACATCCGTCGAGATATTCTTCTCCTTTTTGGGCTACAACAACAACAACAAAAAAAGATATATAAGCATTTATATAATAACAGCAAAATTACCTTGAGGGTGCGTGGCACCTTGAGCGCCTCCTTCATCACGTGGACCGCCGCAGGCTTGCTTCTTCGGAAGGTAAAGTTGACGGACGGCCCCATCTCCTCCAGCTCGATGCGCGGCAGTCTCGTGCCCGATCGCTTGAGCTGGACTGTGTAGACGCGGAGGTAGATCTTTGCTGCGTCGTCTGCCGTGATGGAAATGACGTGGTCGACCGCGGCCAGGTTGATGCTCTCGTGCGTCTCTCCGCGGAAAAAGTCGAGAAAGTAGTTTCTGAGGTCCTTGTACTCGTCCTTCTGGTCAAACAGCTGGCCCTGGAACAGGACCATGTGCTTGGCGCCCTCGGCACACTTGCCGCCCTTGAAGGCGGCGATGGGCGTGTACGCGTCAATGCCCAGCTCGTACATGTCCAGCATCTGGTGGTCAAAGAAACGGCCCAGGACAAGGTTGTGCGGCCGCTTCTTGTTGTGCGAGGCGAGCGCAAACAGCGCACAGTCGTTCTTGTTGGAGAAGAACTCGAGCGAGGACGCGTCCTGTGGTGGTGTTTGCAGAGCAAGTTAAGCAGCGCCCACATGGACAGCGAGTACCTCAAAGGGAACAATCTCGTTCTTGCGCTGGAACATGACGGCGTGCGGCTTCTTGAGTGAGTACTAGACACAGACTCTGCGGTTAGTGCGACGGGAACACAGAGGCAAGGCCGCTCGTACCAGGTCCTTGAGAACGCCAGCGGAGATGTCGCTCGTGTGCAGGCCGCGCAGAAACAGCGCGTGCTTGGGGTTCTCCACGATCTTGGCCTCGCGCTTCTCTAGCTCGCGCTTGGCACGCTGCGACTTGGGCTTGCTGTGCATGTCGCTGGGCGGTTAGGGAGGAACACACAGAAAAGAACGTACGCGATGCGAAGCATTTCAAGTTTGGAGAGAAGGACCGCGTGGCCTTTGTTAAAATGGACGGCGTATGTGGGTCCCAGAGCTCGAAATGGCGCCAAATTATTTTTGTTTGAACTGACATGGGGGCAACGACGACGAGCGAGGCCGTGGTGACGGCCGCAGAGCAAGCGGAGCACGCCACCAGTGGTGAGACTGCCGCAATCGCAGCGATGCCGCCTCCACCGCTTTCGGTAAACGACGACGACCGAAAACCACACATTTTTGTGTAACGCTTTTTGGCGCGCATTGGCAGATGACACGGCTGTCGTCCTATGCAGACGTGACGCGGCCACAGGACGAGCCGCCGGAGTCGCCGTTGATCGCGGAGACGCCGGCTGTAACCAGCAGCATCAGCACGAGCGAACAAGACGAGCCGGCAACGTTGACACAAGGCGTGGACACACAGCTGCAAACACAGCAGACTCAAGAGGTGCCTGCTGCTGCTGACAATGAGCCCGTGGGCGACCTGCCAGGCTTCTCGGACGACGAGGAGGATGCACCGGTTGCGGCGTCGCCGCCACGAAAGGAGCAAGTGAAGCCCAGCAAACCAGAGGTACCAAAACAGCACCATTCGCACACTTGGCTGACCAACGCCTTATAGATGACCGAAGAGGAGAAGGAGCTGCGTCGACAAAAGGTAACGAAGCAACACACAAAGGTTCGCAAGTTGATGCGTTTCTTCCGCATTGCAGAAAAGGAAGGAAAAGGAAGAGTTGAGGAAGCGGAGGCAGCAGTTTTCGTCCGACGAGGAGAGCGACAGTGGCGATGCCGAGGAGGAGGGGGAGGAGGGCGGCTCTGCAGCCGCGCCCAAGAAACCTAAAAAGCTCAAGAAGATGAGCGAGAAGGAACGGCAGGCTCAGCTGAGGGAGGAGGCCCGTCTCATTCGCGGTAAAAAACGACCTGGTTACCATGTCTTATTTTTCATACCATGGGTTTAAGATCGCGAGCTTAAAATAACACCGCCGACCATCAAGCGCAAGAGTCTGCACGAGCTCTTGGGCAAGCTCTCTGGGTAAGTATTTTTTTTTCTTCTGTAATCGAATTTTAATCGAATTTTTATCAATTTTATTTCAGCTTTGTTGCACCCGAAGAGGCACCTTCAACCTCGCCAGTTGTCGCCACCACCAAGTCCAAGGTCGATGAAGATGAGCTCATGGATGTGAGCGATCTGCCATCGATGTGGGCCCCCGTCGTCCCGGAACCAATCGGTGTTGCTGCGATCACAACGGGGCCCCTTGGCCTTGACGGGTTTTCACAACTCGACTCCCTGTCCCAGTCGCAGTCTCAGTCAAGGATGTTGACGGCGACAGAGCTTGCTCCATCGACGTTTCCCTCTTTCCCCGCCACCCCTTCAGCGTCTGCATTTGGTGACGAGACCACGTCATGGCCGGTGTTCAACTTGTCTACTGCGACCACCACTGCAACAAAACCCACCACTGCTCCCATCAGCATCGCTGCTTCCAAGCCAAAGCTCTCCAAGGGCTCGTCCTTTACAAAAGGTATGTTTCAAGACCACTTCACTTCACTTCAATTCAATGGGGCAAAACAGATGAAGACTACTCGCCCCAAATCGACCTGGACGACGACGAGGTCACGCAGGATGAGGTGATCATGCGCGCACAGCAGCGTTGCGACCTGCGCGACATGAAGCGCGAGATGACCTCGGACTCAAACCTCAGCTTTGTCTTTAACAACGACGAGAACTCGCAAACACTGCTCGATCTGGGCCTGAGCATGAGCATCATCGGCAGCGGCGGATCGTCCAACAGCAACATTGGCACCAGCATCGGCACGAGCAAGGGCGATCTCAAGCGCACGCCCTCGCTTGGCCAAGGCCGCGGGTCCTTCCTGGGCAGCAAAGCATCCGAGAGCCAGCTCAAGACCCTCAACATGCTCTCTGCCGAGCCCAAACAAGCAGCCACGGCCAAGCGTCCCGTCGTCCTCGCCAACTATGCCAAGGCCACCGTCGCCTCTAATGCCACGACCCCCTCCTCGATCGAGGTGCAAGCCGGCTCAAGCAAGAACTCGCTCAAGCGGCCCGCCACCGTTCCCTCGCCAGCGACCGTCACGCCCACAACGAAAAAGGCTAAGACGTCGTCGTCCTCCTCCACGTCAGCCGGCATCCCCAAGCCCAGCCTCCTGTCAAAGGTCCTGCGCACAACCAGTGCGTCGATCTTTTAAAATAATTTTTTTTTTGTTCAGTTGGTTCTTCACACATACAAGAATTCTTTTGGCTAAACTATGAATTCTAATTTAACTTGGCCACATCCGACATCCGACAGGGCTGGTTGAGCTGGCTGACTCGTTCTGACCAGACCCAGCACCTGGGGACGCCATTTACCAAAAATGGCCTCCTCGCCAACGAGTGCATCACCCATAGTCCAGGTGGCCTTCACTGTGCGTGGTTCCGACCTTCCGCGACCACCGACACTGACCCGTTCCCTCTCCCTCCCCCTCTCTTCTAGGTAAGCCGCCTCGTGGCGGGCGTGGCGACGCTGATGACGCAGGACCTGAGGGTGATTGAGTTCCCCGTGGCGCTGCTGCCGCCAGACGTCAAGGAGGGCCAAACGGTCCGTGTTCATGTCGCGCACAACGACGAGGACGACCAACGGTACTGGCTTGTTGGCTTTGTTTAGTTGCAGTTGAGACTGAACTGCACGGTTTTTCTGTGTCCGAAAAAGGCGGCTATCCAGGTTCCGTGTGGTGCAAGAGTCGATACTCCACGGTAGAACAATTTTTGTCACTTGTTTACACGATTCACGTGGTAAATTAAATCGCCGATTAAAGACTACAGCAGGCTGCCGACGTGGAACAACGTGGCCTCCAAGGCCGGCCACGAGACCATCATGATCTCGTGGAATCCGCCGTCGCTGTTCACGGCAACGCCCAACCAGATACGGGTCCTGCTCAATGGCGCGGTGGTGCAGTCGCTCCTGCCCTCGACGACGTTCCTGCGGCTGTCCCATCTGGCGATCAACACAGACTACCACGTGGAGCTCGTACTGCTCTCGTCCGCAGGCAAGTCCTCGCACTCGCTCGATGTATGGATGCCTCCCCCCCCCCCCAAAAAAAAAAATGTCAAAAAATGTACTGAGAACCGGCTTGCAAACTAGATCAAGACGAGCGGGACCAAAAACCTCTCGAGCATCATGCTTGCCTTCTACTGCAAGACCAACGAGGAGCTGGCCGAGATGCAGCAGATGGCGGCGAGGGCCGGCGTCGCGTACTCGTCGACGCTCTCGGTCGAGACGACCACACACCTCGTGTCGTCGCGCACCGCGGGCGATCGCATCACCACGGCCAACAAGTGTTCGATCCCCATCGTGACGGTGCAGTGGCTACAGGAGCTATGCTCCGTCCTCGAGCTGCCACTACTCCCCACGGGCAGCGGTACATCGTCAACATCTTCTGCGTCCTCCAACTCGTCTGCGTCCGGATCGCCAGCGATTCTCCCGACCAACACCACCTCGTAAAGTTGTTTCTCTTCGTTGTCATTGTGCTACTGTGTAGGCCCTACGTTCCGCAAGCTTATTTGTTGTAATTATTCTAAAAAGACGCCTCAAATGACAAACGAAAGAGCATTCGTTTGACGATGAACGCCGTCTACATACGTCATTGAGTTGCCACACCCTGTCGATGGGGGCATAGACAGAGGCTCAAGCAAAGAGTAATTTCATGGCAAGATGATTGTACAAGGTCGTAAAAAAAGAGAATAAACAAAAAACAAAGGAAGAAGCACGCCTCTCCCCCCATCCCTCCCGCACACACACACACACTATCCAATC
>Ga0302233_10001791_pt1 | contig 14308 bp, 25 predicted proteins | sample II_Palsa_N3_1_FD_193516 | JGI IMG/M metagenome (GOLD analysis project Ga0302233, IMG submission 193516) | Peat permafrost microbial communities from Stordalen Mire near Abisko, Sweden - II_Palsa_N3_1 | ecosystem: Environmental > Terrestrial > Soil > Palsa > Peat permafrost | place: Sweden... | reverse complement strand
TCCGCTGTCAATAAAAAAAAAAAAACCAACCCATTCCCCCCCCCCCCCCCCCCCCCCAGGACGACTACATTGAGGCCCTCTCCAAACTGCACATGACCGTGACCAAGGCGTACAAGGTCAATCCGGACATCAGCTTTGAGGTGTTTATCCACAAGGTCGACGGCTTGTCGGACGACCACAAGATTGGTATCTGTCCATGCTCCATGCGCACAAAGAATTTGGTTTATTTTATTTACTTTGCCCCACTGCAGAGACACAACGGGACATCCAGCAGCGGACAACGGACGAGCTTGCGGATGCCCACCTCGACCAGATCCACTTGTCATTTTACCTGACTTCTATCTACGATCACTCGATTTTCGAGGCTTTTTCCAAGGTATTCGCCCCACCCAAAACATATTTTTTTCTTTTGGTTCTAATCTTTTTCCTTTCAGGTGATCCAAAAACTCATCCCCCAGCTCCCCACGCTCGAAAACCTGCTCAACATCCTCTGCTCCAACTCTGGCATCGAAAAGGCTTTCATCTTCGATGTCGTCAGCAAGATCTACATTGCAACCGACTCGTCGCCAGTGGACATGCAGTCGTACGAGCTGTGCTCAGACATGATCGACGTCGTGATTGATATTTCGTGCATCTATGGGTACGGCTTCACCAACACAAAGAAGAACTAACAACCTTTGCGGCAGGCTCAAGGACGAGCGGGACCCGATCTCGTACGACGCCGAGTCCAACGCGATCATCAAGCTCAACAACGGCATGGTGCTGTACATGCGCGAGGTCAACAAGTTCCTCGCGCTCGTGTGCCTCGTCCGCGAGGAGCACTTTGAAAAGCACGGCCTGATCGACTACAACTTTGAGTGCTTCAAGTCCGCCATCACCGAGGTCTTTGAGGTCCGCAATAAGCTGGCGGCGGCCCGTGCGGCCAAGTCCTCTGCGCTTGCCCTTGCAAACCAGCAGTTGTAGTCGTCGTTTTTTCACGTTGTTTTTTTTACATGAGGCGATTATCTACGAAAATTAAAAAGGAAGCCTGGCCAATATTTATTAAGCATAGCATGAGATTCCCAACCCTATTTTCTCACCTGTTGTGCCCAGTCTGTCCGAGCGAAAAGAAAAGAGAGGCCATGACTATTAACGAAGTTTGGCTCCCATCGATGTTGTCTATAAACACAAGCGGCGTCGTGACCTCGTCGGGCGTGGGCGGCGCAGGCGCAGGCGTGGGCGGCGGTGGCGGTGGCAGCAACATCGGGGGTGGTGGCAACGGTGGCGGTGGCGGCAGCGGCACCGGCGGCGGAGGCGGAGCAGGGACGCCGACGTGGGAGAGGCCAAAGGAGCGAATGGTGAGTTGTTTGGGAGAAAAACAAAGTCCCGCCTGTTGACCGACTCCTGTCTTGGTCCGTGCTAGATCGTGCCAAACCTGGAGCGCATGGGCGGGCTGCTGAGCAGCTGGGTGTACTTTATGGACGGCGACACGACGCACGCCAAACACGGCCAGTGGGTCGTGCAGTTTCTCGGTACGTTCCGTGTGTTTGTGTGCTGATTTAGACATGGGCTTACCTCCTGGGACAGAGCTGAGGAGTGACGGGTTGTACGTCTATGACAAGCGAGACATCAATGCGCGTTCAGACAACTTTCTCTTCATTGCCTGGTATTTGAACTCGCTCTCTTGTGGGGTGGTGGGCGGTCTATTTATAAACGAATGCGTGTTTTGTATTTGGGTACAGGACGGGGACGGCAATGTACATCCCGGAGCAGGGCGAGGAGCGGCGGCCGTTCTCGATAAAGCTGGATCTGCGTCCTTTTGATGGTGAACAGCCAAAAAAAAAAAAAAAGTGCAACAAAAATAACCAATATGTTTGTTTTGTGTTTGTTTCATCACAGCGAAAACGGTCATCACCAAGCCGCCTGCGCAGCATTTGATCGCGTTCAACTCGCGTACCGATCGACTGATCTGGGTACGTTGTCGTACTGCATAGTGCGCTGTCATGCTGACCCCACCCTTTCGTTCTGCTTAAGATACGAGCAATCGCCCCGTTCCTCGCCGTAAAGCCGTCCGGAATGATCGAGATGGGCCACTACGCCAAGGGGCTCAAGAACGAGTTTGGCGAGGTCCTGTCGACCGTGATCGAGCGCGATGGCACCCAGCTGCCGCTCGTCGTGGAAACGTGCATTGATTTCCTGCACGCCAACAGCGCCCACGAGACCGAAGGCATCTTCCGCAAGAGCGGCAACGCTGGCAACATGCGAGCGATCAAGGAGCAGTTTGACAAGAGTAATGATGCACCTATTGGACAATCCCCTTGCTAACTCCATTCAGACGAGTATGTCCATTTGCTAGAGAACGGCGAACCACACAACGTCGCAGGGGTCCTCAAGGCGTTCTTGCAAGAGCTGCCAGAGCCGCTGATCCCCTACTCTCTCTTTCAAAACTTTATGTTTGCAAGTAAGGCTCTCACCTTTCGTCTTTTTTTTCAAGTGTTTGAAAAAAACATAACCAACCAACCAACCACACAGACAAAATCCCGCGAGAGCTCCGTGTCGATGCGTACAATGCCGTGATCATGCAGCTGCCCGCCGAGAACCAGTGGCTTCTGTCGACGCTGCTCTCGTACCTGAAGATCGTCGCCGCATCGGCCAACGTAAACCTGATGGGCAACGACAACCTCGCGATCGTCTTTGCGCCCTCGGTGCTGCGCAAGCAGGATGCCACACCGCAGGAGGAAGTCACGCTCCTCGCAGACTCCAGGGCCGTATTCGTGGACCTCCTCGAGCTGTTTACGTCGCTCACGATCCTGCGTCCGCTGGCGGAAGAGGTCAAGCTGCTCTACGGCGACTCGGAGGTGATCTCGTACGGCATGCTCACACGAATCAACACGGATGTACGCAGGTGGTTTATTTTTTTTCTTTGTGACTAAATCCTCTCTAGGTATTCCGCGCACACCCTCTCGGTCTGGAGGGATCCTACCCCTCCGGCTTTATGGAGGTCAAGACAAGCGACACCTACAGTATATATTACTGTTTTATTTCAAATACGTTTTCTCAAAAAGAAAAACAACAACAACAAAAAAAAACTGCATAGTATCGCTTGGACCTGCACAGACAAAAGACATCCTCATCGGCACCGAGTCTGGCGTGCTGACTATCCCCAACGCGCCCTTTGTCAAGGCCAGGGACAAGCAGTCGGATCGCCTGCGTGCCATGTCGGCCATGTCTGGGATGGACGTCGGCACGCCCGACGGCGCCCAGCCAACGATGGAGTGGGCGCCCGGAATCAAGAAGGACATCCACCACAAGCTGACAGTGATCGACGACCTGGACCTCATCCTCGCCCTCGTCGGCAGCAACTCCAACCTGGTCGCGTACCATCTCGTCAAGGGCCAGTGGCACGGCGAGAAGATCCCAAACACAAAGGGTTGCCACGACTTTACCTTTGGCTGGCGGAATCGCAAGCTGCACGTCATCGCAGCAGTCAACACAACTCTCTACCTCTTTGAGCTCGAGAAGATGGATCTGCAGGGAACGTTCCAGTTTGCATTGAAAAAGGTAAAATAATCTGAACTGGGAAAAAACAATTTCAAAACAATTTTTTATTTTATTTTGACAGGAATTTTACGTGCCATCGCCGCCGACCGTGCTCAAGCTGCTCACGGACTCGGTCGTGATGGCCTTCCGCGAGCTCGCCGAGTTCCACATGCTCGATGTCGACAGCTCCCAGGTGGAACAGCTGTGCGGTTCGCCCGCTGTGCCTCGTACGCCGTGCGATGTCATCTTCCTCTCGCACTGGAACGAATTCTTGGTGTGCTTCAACGACGTCGGTGTGTTTTTGGACGCAGAGACGTTCCAGAAGTCTCGCCAGGCCCTTGTGCCCTTGGAAGAGGCCCCCAAACGAATCGGTAAAGATAAATGTTTTTTTTAAAAAAAACCCTTGGGTTGCATAGCCATTAAATTTCTGGGGTTTGTGATTAGTCTATGTGAGCCAGCATTTCGTCCTGCTGTTTGGCAGCACGTTTGTCTCGGTGCTCCGCCTCACAGACGGCCTGATCGTCCAAAAGCTCAAGCTGGACTCTGCCTCGCGGAAAGGAAGCCATAGCCTCACCGATTCGCCCGTCGCTGGCAGCCCGGTCGCGGGAGCCGCAAAGGTCGGTCGAAGACAACTGCTCCGTCTCGAGGGGACCGTCATCTCGCGTCAGTGGAGGAAACGGTACTTTTCCCTCGTCGGCCAGTCGCTGCTCGTTTTCAAGAACGATTTCGTATGTGGATCTTTTTTTTTTTTTGTCCTTTCATTTTCTTTATAACTGTCTGGCACAGGATCCGCTACCAATCGAGAGCATTTTCTTGCAGTACGCAGAGATCAAGCTCACGACAGGCATCGTCAAGAAGCAAAACGTCATGTACCGTGTCCTGGCGTTTGAAAACAGTCTGCTCAGTATCGTATTATAGTTCGATCCTCGCAAACGGGCGTCGACACTTTCTGGCCGCGGCAGACGAGGCAGACGCCGAGGGGTGGATCAAGCAGCTTGACAAGGCGACAGAGAAGCGCAAGGAAAAGATTGCCAATGCCGACAGCCGCGATTCAGTCGCGTCGACCATCCGTCGTGTAAGGGCTTGATGCTCAACTTTTTTTCACTTACTGCTTTACTACATAGTCCAAGATGGAGCGAACCCTGCCCCAGGACGTGTCGACGTGGACAGTGGACCACGTAACGGCATGGCTTATTCACATTGGCATCCCCGAGGCGATCGAGCAGTTTAGGAGTACGGCAAAATATAACTTATGAAATTGTAACCTTTGACGACGCAGTCTCGGGCGTCACGGGCAGCGACCTGCTGGAGGTGGATCAACTGGACAAGGACGACCCACGTGTGAACGATCTCAGTGTGGGCAAGCGTCTGATCCTCGTCAAGCGAGTACAGGCGCTGCAGCAGTCATCTCGACTGAGCTATGTAATTTTATTTCTGTATCATGACTCTATTTAATCTTATTGCGGGCACAGAACGCCTCGATCAAGCACAGCAACAGAGCGCATGCTGTCACCGATGCCGTCGGATCGCCGGTCGCGGGCAAGAACGGCTCCAAGATCCGTGTCATCTCGACCAAGGACGTTGTTCTGGCGACCGTCACCACGCCGAAAGCTGGGGCCGCGCCCATCAGCGACATCTACCAAGTGAAATACGTCGACTCCTAACTAGCTATCAACCAAAACACGTTACGACTAAATTTTCCTAACTCTCAACTGTCTGTTTTTTTGTATACCCCTCTGAGAAAAGAGTCAATCTTCCTCTATGCATACCTTATTTTTTATTACGTGCGCCTACATTGTTATCGGTGGATCGGCGAGTGGACCACTCAAAGTACTCGCACCGCGTCTTCTTGTCGGCTTTATCCCCCTGTGGCCTGGCGCAAATAAAAAACTTGCGGCCCTGATTGGGTCCCTGCTTTGTCACGGTCAGGAGAGCGCACGCCTCGCGGTGGCCACTGCACAGGGGCGTCCGTGGTGCAGCCGAGAGCATCGATCCCCACTGCTTCTTGGCATCGGCATTGACGTCGTCGTGCGATGCTTCAGTTGTGGTGGCAGGACTGTCGATGAGTGATGGCGTCGGCGAGGCCGAGTCGACCAGGTCGTCTGCCAATGGCGTGGGTAGTGTCGACGAGGAGGCGGAAGACGAGCCAAAAAATTTAGCGATGGACGGTTGCTGTTGCGCTGTGCCCGATTTCGGCTTTTTGATCGTTGCTGGCTTTGGTTTTTGCATCGGCTCACTTGCCGCTCGCTTTAGGGTGGAAGTGGGTTCGGGTGAGGGCGGTGTTGGTGAGGGTGTTGGCCTCGATGCCATGAACGCCTTGAGGGTCTGCTGCTTGCCGGAGAACTCGGGCATCCATTTGGCGCACAGCAAAGGTGGGTTTGCAGGTACTGTGATCGTCGACTCGTCCAGACAGAAATCTAATTTGAAATATTTGTTATCCTCACCGTTAGGTTCCTACATTTTTTTTTTTCACAGTACCGCCAGCATCGGCCACGACCGGACAGTGGTCCGACCCGTGGACCTCGCGCATGATGCGGCAGTCCCAGAAGCCATCGGGCCCGAGGTCCACCAGTGCCTTGTCGGCGAGGACATAGTCGATCCGTGTGCCATAGTTGGTCTCGCGTGCGTTTGTCCTCGTGTCCCAGCAGGTGTAGGCCCGCGGCTGGTCTGGGTAAAAGTTGCGGAAGAGATCGACCATGGGCCCGCCCCCGTCCACGAGCATCGCGTGCAGCCACTTGCGATCGGGCCGTTGGAGAAACTCCTCCTGTGTGACCCCAGCCATCTTCAGCATCCGCGGCATATCGCACGTATCTATCTCCCGGTGTATGCAGTTGACGTCACCCGCGATGACGACGTGCCGCCCGGCCCGCCGCAACGCCTCGCAGCGAGCCTGCACGACCCGGTTAAAGTTCATCTTGTACTCGAAGCGCTGCTCGCGTTGCTCGTTGTCGTCGCCGCCGCCCACGTTGGGAAAGTAGCAATTGAACAGGACAAACGCCTGGTGGTCCGTTATGACGCATCGTCCCTCGCTGTCGAGCTCCCTCAGTCCCGCTGAATCCAGTCCCACTGAAACAAAAAAGTCAAATAATTATTATTAAAATAATTATTATCTGTACCGATGGACGGATCGATGTAATGCCCAATGCCTGCATCTGCTGTGGTGCTGCCGTCGCTACTGCTGCCCATGGTGTTGCCCATGGTGTTGCTTGACGGCCACAGCCCATTGAGCCCCTCCTCGGCCGCCACGGGCAGCCACAGGGACGGCACTGCTGCTCCATCCGGACCGATGGCGGCCGTGCGGACGTACGTGGCCACGCCCGAGTACCCGCCCTTGACCCTACAGAACGAAAAGTACGCGTCGTAGCCGTCGACCAGGGCAATGTCGTGGCCCAGCTTGTCGCGCGTGACCTTTGTCTCCTGGAAGCACACAATGTCGGCGTCAAAGTGGTCCAGAACGGGCTTGAAGCTCTTGAGCGTGTTCCACGGCGCGTAGCCCGTCAGCGTGCGGATCCCGTTCACGTTGAACGTCACGAGACGGCACAGCGGGCGCCGTTTGTCGGACGAACATGACGAAGGTGGCGCACTGCTTACGTCATCGAGTGTGTCCCCCATGTTTAAAAGTGAAAGATGCTGTTTCCTTCCGTTCCACGTTGAGGCGCATCAATGAACTCCAGATGAACCCGCCTCGCCGTCACAATCAGTTCCCACACGTCCGATTTAAATTATTTTGTTGATGTTTCAGTCAGCGGTGGGCGGCTAAACCCCTCTGGGAGAATCACGCGTGGGACTCGAGAAAAATTTTATTTCGAGCCTCGCTTGTGTCTGTGTTGGCGAGTCTGCCGGTATAAGTCGCTCTTCGGGATCCGCAAAGCTCACGGAGATGGGACGCAAAAACAAACGGCCATCACGTGACCAGCCTGATCTAGTGTGGCAAAAATATTGCGTCAACGACTTCGAGACCAATCTCATCAAGATTCATCTGCCTCCTCCCTGGGAGCGACGGCGGACGGCGCCTCGAGCGCCCAAAGCGGCTCAAACCTGTACGAAAATTTATTTGGGATTTTTCAAGTTAACCCCTTCTTTGTCCCATAACATTTCCAATCACGCCCACGTGGCCTCCCACGTCTGATGGAAAGTAGCCGCCTGTTTAGCCTCGAGCTGGTAAGCCGATCTTGCTCTCACCCCCTAACCCCTTGCATGCCGTAATTAAAACACCAGGACACGACGCAAAAGGAGGTGTACGAGTCTGCGGATCCGCCGCTGTTGTCGCAGCAGCAGCAGCAGGACCAGGTCGAGCAGGGCGCCGCCTCGTCCACCAACGAGAGCATCACGAGCGACAAGCTCAATGTGGCGCAGGCACGGTCCAACTTCCGTCGCGCTGAGCAGGGCGTGAAGCCGCAGGCCGCGAGCGAGTCGTCGTCGTCGTCCCAGATGGTCTACGAGGTGCTGGCGGCGATGGGGGATGAGGCCGAGACACCGTTGCAAAAGTACCAGCGCCTGCAGCTCGAGGTGTCGCAGCTGGCACAGGAGCTCGAGAACAAACCGGTGGTGCGTGTTTTTGTTTTCGTGTGGTCTCTCTGATCCGTTTTTGCAGAAGGATGTCGAGCACGGCGTCACGTCGCAGCAGCTGCGGGAACAGGTGTCGCAGCTCGAACAGCAGCTCAAACAGCTGGGTCAGCCGGTCGCCAGCGCGGCCGAGAACCCGTCGTCGGTCACGTCGCGGCTTGTGCAGCAGCTGCACAGGCTGCTGAACGAGCAGGCCGGCAAACCAGCTGCGCCAAAGGCAGCTGCGACGGCGGCTGCACTTGGAAACGTCTCTTCGTCTGTATGCAAATCTATTTTTATACCAGGCTGAACCATTCCTGTTTCCTCGCTCAGGACCAGATCGTGTACGAACTGTTCTACTCGAGCGATCTGGCCAAGAGCGTGTTGGATCAGCACCTGGTGCAGCTCGACAGCCGCGTGACTGCGCTGGAAAAGGCGGTGGGCAATACGTCGGCAACTCACCTGGCAGCGGGGAACCTGGCCGCGACCGTGGCTGCGTTTGGCACAAAGCTGGCCCTCTTTGATCCCAAGCAGATCGACTCGCTGGCGACCCGTGTCAAGCTCCTCCTGCCCGAGCTAGAGAAGGTCACGCACCTGCAACAGCAGCAAAAGAAGGGCAGCTCAGTGGACTCGGACACAGACTCTAAGGTCTGTTGTTGTTGCTTGCTTTGTCTTGCATAATGCTCAAAGGCTCTTCCGTTACTGCTATTCAGATTAACACGCTCTTCCAAAAGCTCGACCAATTTGACCCCCTCGTGCACACCTTGCCCACGCTCGTAGATCGTCTCCGGTCACTCCAACACGTCCACCAGAGCGCGATTGGGCTCGTCGACACTGTTCAAGGTATTTTTTTTGTGTGTGTGCTACCAATTTCATTTTTGTTTTTGTTTTTATAAAAAAAAAAACGCAGCAATCGCCAAGGCACAAGGCCATCTGTCCGAACAGCTCAAGACACACGAGGCCCTGCTCGCCAAGGTCGAGTCGGGCATCGCAACCAACACCGCCACCGTCCAAAAGAACATTGACCTGCTGGACAAACGCGTCACCGACCTGCTCTCCAAAGTGCAGACCCTCTCAACTAAAAAGTAAGTGATCTCTTTCTTTTTTTTTTCCTTTAGCTCTCTCCTTGTTTGTTTTGTCTGGTATTTCAAAACCTTGCCAAGAAAAATACAGTTACTCCAAGGGTACACGTACTCGTCTGCGCCCCAGGGGCAGACTGGGCACCTTTATTTTATTTTTATTTTGCTTGGTTGGAGAATATATCACCTTAAGGAACGACGTACTTTCAGTCGCTCCGAGTACAGGTTCCATTTCGCGCGCTGGCAAATCAGCACAGAAAAAAAAAAAAAAATCCACGTGGACTGAGAATCCTTTTTGCTGGCAACGTCACCAACCAGCGCAACGACCAAAGGGGGGAAAAAAAACTGGCCCACTTTGAACAGCAGCCGCCGTGGTGGGACAGCGACGCCTCGACCGACGCGCCCGACCGACGACGCCGTGACGAAACCATGCTCAACCACAGCCTGTTCCCTGCCGCGCCGCTGCCGCCGCAACAACTGCACAACCTGCTCTCGTCGTCCTCGCTGAATTTCGGCAGCAGCAGCAGTTCCAGTCTCGCCGGGTTACCGCCGCAGCCGCCGCCGCCCATGGGGTCATCACTATCAGCAGCAGCATTGGCAGCATTGGCAATGGGCGGCAGCAACGCGGGCTCGGGCATGTCCACGCCAAACACGAGCACGCCGAGGATGCCAGCGCAACGGGTAAACTCGTCGACGTCAACGGATTTTGGTGATTTCGCTAAAAAGACCTGCCCACGCTTTACAGGGCGTGCCGTCCGTGGACCCGTACCTGACCGCGGTCGTGATAAAGAACATTCCGTTTGCCATGAAGGAGGACGAACTCATGACCAAAATACGAGTACGTTGTCAATGAAGCCAAACAAAAAAAAAAAAGGTGCACTGACTTTGCTCTCTCTCTCGCTCGCTCGCTCGCTGTTTTAGGAGAGGGGATTCCAGCCAACAGCGCTAAACTACCATCGCGACAACACAAACATCTTTCGCGGGGTGGCCTTTGCCAACTTTAGTTCCGTGGAGGAGACAAATCGGGCCATCAACGAGCTCAGTGGGCTGTTGCTGCTCAATCGGCCGCTGCGTGTCGAGCCCAAGAAACGCGTCATTGACGCCCCACCAACCGGTGCGTTCCTTATGCTTCTTAACGTAGTTATTCATTTAGAAAAAAAAACAATAGATCCAACGAGGACACCGGAAGAAAACAGGAGCACAGACGACTTTTTTCGCCAAACGCTGCGTGAGTTTGTGGCTGACGACATCAGGCGGACGCTAGAGTTCCCCGAAAATTACACCAACTATGACCGGCGCAAGATCCACTTCCTCGCCGAAAAGGAGTTCAAGCTGGGCCACTACAGCGAGGGCAACGTCGACCACCGTCGCATCGTCATCTCCAAGGACATCCCCGCCATCTCGGCCATTGCAAAGGCGTCACCTCTGACGGGCGGCTCACCGGACGGCAGCCCCGCCGCTTCCCTGGGCCCCGTCACTGGACCGGCGGCAGCGGCCGCGATCCCCATCGACATGGAAAAGGAGGAGATGCGAAACCGACTGCGCGAGGTCGAGCTCAAGCTGGCCTCTCTCCTGGGTAAACCAGGTGCAACTGGTGCAGGCCAACAAGACCTCGCGTCCGTCACGGGCCAGTGGCCTCCCTCCTCGGCGCCGCTGTCGAACCAGCCGTACTCGTCATCGTCTGCCCCTCTTTGGTCGCAGCAAAGCTCGCCCCACTGGTCCCCGCATGTCTCCATCGCCCAGCCACAGCCGCAACTTGCTACCCCACAGTGGTCCTTGCATCATACGCTGCCCGGAACGTCGCTGTCACCCATGCTGCAACAGCAGCAGCAGCAGCAGTCTGACGTCCAGTGGTCCCATGTGCTCCCGCCACTACCCAAGCCGTCGTCGTCGCCAAATCTGTACCAGCAGCAAACACCGCAGGGAGGACACCAACGCGTGGCCTCACAGCCATCTATGCAGCAGCAACAGCAGTTCCAGCAGCAGTGGAACATGCAACGTCAGCTTCTCCAGCAGCAACAACAGCTCCATCAGCAAGTTCAGCAGCAACAAGTGCCCATACAACAACCACAGCCGTCACAGTTTGGCCAGTCGCCGTACTCGTCGTGGAGCCCATCGCCCGTGATCACATCGACGACTCCCCCGGCCCAACGAGCTCCTGGTCGACGAGTCGGCGATCCGCTGATCAACCCGTCCTCTGCCGTGCCCGCAGTCTCGCAAGACGTCTCCGTCGAGCGACAGCCATATGGCCCGGACAGCTCGGGCGGATACTGGACAAATTTAACCCGCCAAGCGTTGGTCCCTGAGTCCACAGCCCCTACAGATGCCGAGAGTTGGAGTTATTGAAACGTTTTACTAATCGCATCAAAAAAAAAAACTTTTTTCCTGTCCTCAAAAATGTTTTGCTCGCTTGCCCTCGTTTTTCCTTCCCCTCTTTCATTTTTGGTCGAATTTCAATGTCCAACTCTCTACAAAGCTTTTCCTATGCAAGCAAAAAAAATATGCGTGAGATGATATTTTCTCTCCCTGACTGTCTGTTTTTCTCTCTATTGCTCTTACTCTTTTTCTTGATTAAAAAAGAATTGGGACATGTTCTCAGATGCTACCTTTTTTTTTTATTTCCTTTTTTTGTTTCTCATTCCCCTGTTTGAATGTCTTGTTTAGCTTTCATGCACGAAAAAAGAAAGAAAAAAAAATTCTATTGGACCAATTGAATCTACTGAATCTACTGCTTCTTGCCCTTGTTCTTGAAGAAATCGGGCGACGGAAGGGTGCACGAGATGGCACCACAGAGGGGCGAGACACCCGCACGCTCAAGCAGGTTGAAGAACTGGAGACCGGCGTTGCTCTCGACCTGCTGCAGCGGCACATGGAAGGCCTCGAGGGGCGTGGCGTCGTCGATGACCTTGTTGTCCATCACGAACGCGGCCACATGGCGCTTGCCGCCCTTCTCGGCCAGGATGACCTTGTAAAAGTGCGTGGGCACGGCCACGTTGCCAGGCTCGCCAATCATCTGGTAGCGCACATAGTACTTGCCATCGGCCTCCTTCTTGGGCAGGTACAGCGGACCGGTGATCACGTATACGTCCTGGAACTCTTTGGTCAGGTTGCGGACAAACTGCTCGAATCGCGACCTTTTTGTGGGGGGATGCAATAATGTAAATTAAGAATATAAATATTTTTGTATTTAATTTACCAGTAGTTGCGGTTGAAACCTGCACCGACCTGCGGGCTCATGTTGGTCAGCCAAAACGTATCATCCATCGCTGCCGTGAAGACACGCATGTTTTTATAGCATAACTACTTGGAACTACTGTGCGTACCCTTTTGAGTGGTCTTGTTGTCGCCCGCTGGCACGAGGTGTCCACGGTCAAAGCCGCTTCCTGCGTAATCGGCCAGCTTGGCGCGGAACATGGGCGGCTGCGTGGGATCCTCCTTGAACGCCGACTCTGCACGGGTCCCCTCGCCCTTGAGCTTGTCGGCCGTGAGATGCTCCAGCGTCCAGTGCGCGTTGCGCGTGCGGCGGTCGTACGAAAGCACGTAGCCCTCGCGCACAATCACGTTCTCAAAGCCAGGCAGGCCGTACTTGATGATCTCGCGTGCCTCATCCGTGAGCGCAACGGGCGGGCCCAGCGGCATCGCCTTGGCGTACGACACCGTCGGTGCAGGTGCAGGCTTCGCAGCAGGGCTCGATGGCTGTGCCGATGGTGCTGCTGGCGGTTGGGCTGTGGGAGCAGCAGTGGGCTTGCGGAGGATCGCATAGGTCGATCCAGCGCCCAGAGCGACGCCAGCAAAGGCCGCCGCAAGCACGGCTTTGTAAGGCATCAGGGTGGTTGAATGTTGAGTGTGGTTCCCAGGTCCATTTTCCTGCGCGCGTGTTCCCTCTGAATGTCCAGGTCCACCAACGGGCAGGCAGAGAGGGAAGAGACGATCCGGCGGTCGCTCGAGTACCAGTTCGACCTGGAGATCCTGCTGCGCCGTCGTGAGTTGGCGCTGGTCAAGGAGCGGCTGGGCGAGGTGGTGGAGATCAAGGAGCGCTTGGCAGAGGTCCTGGTGGCGGCAAACGCCAACGTGGCGGCAGAGGCGGCGATGAACCATCTGCCGATTACGCAGGGCGGCGGCAGCGGCAGGCTGATGATGAATGGCTCTGCCACCACCACGACAGCATCGACAAAGAGGGAGGCGGTGTTTGCGATGCTGAGCACGGGAACGTTCATAAGGTATGGTTGTCACGTATATTGGCAGTTGGCTAACGGGGGCGTTAGATGGACGTGCCCAGAGTGCAAGAGGACAGACTTTTCCGGGCTGGACGGGTTTAAAAAGCACTGTCGCTATGGGCACAGTCGTTTGTTCTCGTCGATGTACCAAATGGTCCGCGTCTGTGGCGTCCCCGTGGTACAACGCACCCACAAAACCACCATCTTAGTGCTTAGTATTGATGCCGATAGGACCCAAGCGAGGTGCCAGCAAACGATCCATGCCGCTACCGGCCGCTGGCGTTCATCGAGCACAACGGGGATGCGAGTGATGATGTTATGGACGAGCAGACCGACGCCGGCCACCTCGCCACGCTCGATGAGCACAAGAAGCAGCTCAACGAGCTTGTGAAACGGATGCAGATCAAGGTGTTTGACGAGAATGTTGAACTGAGCGACCAGTCGGGGAGCGGAGAGGGCTCGGAGGACGGCGAAGAGACGGACAGCGACTCGGACAACGAGGGAGCAGTGCGGAGTGCGTCTAGATTGGCCCATGTCGACGCCGGCACAGCGGTCGTCCAAGAGACTATTTCGGCACCAGCAGAACATCCACTACAAGAGCAACCGACAGATCAACACGCGATGGGGGTCTCTCCCGCCCAAGCAGCACCACCACAACCAACGACAACAGCAGTACCAAGGGCATATCCGCTACCGCAAACGGGCTCGCGCTTCTATGTCAAAAAGAGCGTCATCGTCGGCAACACGTCGCGTTTTATCACTCCAGGTGCGTATTTTGCAGTAACTTTTTTTTTATCAAGTTTTTTTTTCCTTTTTTTTTCGAAAATAGAAAACAGGTTAGAGAGCCACGTCAGCCACAAATGGATGATGTACGTCTGTGGTCCTGCTAATGTACGTATACAACCGTTTCCAAAAAAAAATAACCTATGTCATGATAATTTATTAGGA
>Ga0302233_10001789_pt1 | contig 14312 bp, 5 predicted proteins | sample II_Palsa_N3_1_FD_193516 | JGI IMG/M metagenome (GOLD analysis project Ga0302233, IMG submission 193516) | Peat permafrost microbial communities from Stordalen Mire near Abisko, Sweden - II_Palsa_N3_1 | ecosystem: Environmental > Terrestrial > Soil > Palsa > Peat permafrost | place: Sweden... | reverse complement strand
ACGCACAGTAATCATGTGGCCTCCTCTGTGCAGCCATTCCCGGGGGCCATCGGAGAAGATCTCGGCAGCCAGGGCGGTACCGCCCCCAGCTATCAGGGGTCGTTGCACTACATCCATGTCTTTTCGCTGTCGCTGGAAAATGACGCGACCGTCGGGTATAACCACGAGCTAGGCGTATCGGAAGGGCCGGAGGCGAACGTTTTAGGTATACCCGCGCAGTATGGCATCCAGGGCATTCCACAGTTTCCTGGCAATGGAGGTCTTCCAACCTTCACCATCAGTGGGCTTTCCGCCATTGGGGGGCATGGTTTCAGACCCTCGCTCAATGCCGACACCGGGTTTCAGGTTCAGGACAACCTGATGAAGATCCACGCGAATCAGGTCTTCAATATCGGGTTCAACTTCTCTCATGTTCGAGGAAATATTACTCAGCCTTCGGCCAGCAGGGGTACTTTCTCCTTCAGCGGAGCCTATTCGGACATCCCCAATAAGGGTGCGAGTCTAAACGGCATTTCCGACATGTTGATCGTGCCGGGGGTATCCAGTATCAAAGCATCTACCGGCGTCAGCCCGATCAACAACAACGGCGGCCCCTCGGCTTTTACGGGTTCCGATTATGGGAAGTCCCTCTATTACGCCAACTATTATGCGGGCTATGTGCAGGACGACTGGAGACCTACAGCGAATCTGACCTTCAATCTTGGGGTGCGTGTTGAAAACTTCACGCCCTACGGAGAATCGAGGGGTGAACAAGCGAATCTGGTTATGAGCGGCAATGGAAATGAACTGCCAGCCACTTACTATATTCCGGAAAAAGGCTGCCAGACGATGCGATCGGCGCAGTTCGATACATTACTGATTGCGAGCGGAGCGTCGATCCAATGCGTTCCCGGTAATACCGTCAACAAGACGCCAGGAGCAACTGTAGCGCCACGCCTCGGGCTCGCATACCGCATTCCGGGCCACAGAATCGTGGTGCGTGGCGGCTTCGGCATCTCCTACGGTGCATTTGACAGCGTTGGCTATGGCGGTACCCTGGGAGCCAATTATCCATTCCAATATACGATCAGCTCTTCCAGCACAAGCTCGCAGGATCCTGAGGTCCTGCCCAACGGTGCCACAACGGTCACGATGGAGGATGCATTCGCCGCAGTCAACCTAAACGATCCGGCTCTGGTAAGCATTCAGAACCTAGTGTTGTACGGTAAGCAATTCCACTATCAGATACCTAGAGTGACAAGCGTCAATGTTACCGTTCAAGACCAGTTCACCAATCGGGATTCCATTCAGGTTGGTTTTGTGGGATCGTTCGGAAGGCATCTCGATGCATTCGGAAACTTCAATTCTGCCTCCGAAATGCTGACGGTAGGCAGCGTTGTGCAAGCTGTACCGTACATTCCCATGCCGGACTTTGCCAGGAACTCTCAATATCTGCAGAGCATCGCGATCACCAACTATAACTCCATGCAGGCTGTCTACGAACACCAGTTCCATCAAGGCCTCAATCTGCTAGTGAACTATACCTATGGCAAATGTATGTCGGACGATGAAGGGAAAGCGGGGCTCGACTCCACTGCCTATCGGGCAGAATGGCTCCCGGGATTCGGTATCGAGCGCGACTATGCCTTATGCACAGGGGACGCCACCAACCTAATCCATGTAGCGGGCGAAACAAGGCTGCCCTTCGGACGTGGCCAGCACTTCTTCGGCAATCCCAACCGGATAACAAATGCGTTTATCGGAGGATGGCAGGTCAACTACATCTTTAGCGCTCAGACAGGCCAGCCTATCGGCATCGGATGTGCTACGGCGACATCCGGGGATTTTGGCTGCAATGCAAATCTGGTCCCAGGACAAAATCCCAATTCCGGTCCGCACAATCGACTTGATTGGTTCAATATCAAAGCATTCGCAACTCCCCCGGTTGTAACAGTGGACGGGCAAACCGACTTTTCTCCGCTCGGCAGCGCCCCCTACCAGGTACGTGGCCCGGGATTTTACAATCTCGACGCCTCCCTCTTCAAAAGCTTCCACACCGGCAAAGAAACTCGATTGGAGTTCCGTGCGGAGTATTTCAACGCCCTCAATCATACGCAGCTAAGCAATCCAGGCCAGTTGAATTACACCAATGCTAACCAATTCAGCACCATTACATCCACGCGGCAAACGGCTCGAGAAGGGCAGCTTGCGCTGAAGCTGTTCTATTAATAAAAACGCACAGCGTATAGCGATGATGGGAGAGCATTCGCTTTCTTCCATCATCGCCATCCAACATTGACGGTGGCCGAACTAAAAGAGACTTTGGAATGAAACTCATGATGTGTCAGTTGAAATTCATACTGATGGCTTTGCATTGGGCAGCGCGGAGTACATGGTGCTAACGAATGGCGAAATTCATGCTGCCGAAAAGAAAGAGTAATGGGCCTTCAAACACGAATACTGTTGTTTGAACGTAGGAAAGGGAATTATGATGCCTCGTATCCTCGGTTGCATTTTGTTGGTCAGTCTAGTTTGTGATCCTTTGCATGCTAAGGGACAATCGGAACCAGCGCAGCCTGCCTACAGCCTTCACACGAGCACAAATCTTGTGGTTGAAGATGTCGTAGTGACCGATACACACGGCAACCCGATACAGAATCTGACCGCATCCGATTTCACGATTCTGGAAGATGGTAGTCCGCAGAAGGTCAAGGTGTTTCGAGAGCATATAGCGGATATGCCAGCGCCCCTGTCTCCGATACCCCAACTCCCGCCTGGGACTTTTACAAACGAATCCGTCGCCCCTACTGAGGGCGCGCTCAATATCCTTCTACTCGACAAACTGAATACCCCGTTAGATGCGCAAAGCACCGTTGTCAATCAAGTGCTGAAGTATTTGAAAGAACCACGCACGGATTCGCGCATCGCCATCTTCGCCCTGACAACCCAACTTAAATTATTGCAAGGATTCACCTCCGATCCTGCTGTACTTCGCGCACTGGTAGAAGGCAAGAAGGCGCTTCCGGGCGGATCGGTAGTGAGCACCAACTCTATGTCTGCGGACGAACCAGGTGCTGACACTTCGATGACGACGACGGCTGCCGATGCTATGGGTAACTCACCCGATGCGGCCACGATGTTGTCGAGCTTGGACGATTTGAAGTCGGAGCAAAAATCTTTCCAACTGATGCTGCGTGCGCGCTATACCCTGGATGCTTTTAACCAACTGGCGCGTTATTTGAGTGCTCTGCCCGGGCGCAAAAATATCATCTGGTTTTCCGGCGGGTTTCCTATCAGCGTCATGCCGGACGGTGGTCTCCAAGATCCCTTTGCTGCTGTTGCTTCTGCTGAGGATGAGTATAGGGACACGGTAAATTTGCTCGCTCGCAGCGAGGTCGCGGTTTATCCCGTCGACGCTCGAGGGCTTATGGCGGAACCGATGTTGAGTGCGGCAAACTCGAACCACAACTATGTGAAGGATCCAATGGCGCTCGCCAACAGTCAACAGAAGTTCTTTCAGGGCACAACTACCCAACACGCCATGATGAGCCAGATGGCGGAAGAAACAGGAGGCGCGGCCTTCGTGGATACCAACGACCTGAAAACGGCCATCGGCAAAGCGATCGAAGAAGGTTCTAATTATTATACGATCACGTATGCGCCCACCAACCATGACCAGAAGGTGGACTATCGGAAGATCGAGATCAAGCTCGACCGCGCTGGCGCGAAACTTTCCTATAGGCGTGGCTACTATACGGATAAGCCGGTAGCCGCGCATCACGAGGATGCGAATAACAGCAAAAGCGATTTACCACCCTATAGCTATATCCGGTCGGCTATGCTGCACGGCGCTCCTGATCCAGTAGAGATGGTTTTTGTGGCCAATATCAGGCCCAGCATTGCAACCACGGAGACAGAACTTGCACAGGGCAATCAAGGGAATCCCAAAGTATCCGGTCCCTACCGCCGCTACACGGTCACGTTTGTCACCAATCCGAGAGGATTGGATTGTGCGGTCACAGATGATGGCACCCATCATTGCGTCTTGGAGTTTCTGAGCTTTGTTTATGGCGTGGATGGAGCACTAATCAATACTCAGACCAACGGTATGAATTCGACGTTTTCACCGGAAAGGTTTGCTGCTTTTCAGAAAAGCCAATTCTTTACGTATCACCAGGAAATCAGCATTCCGGTCAAAGGAGAGTATTATCTCCGCCTTGGAATGCGTGATGATACTTCAGGGAATGTGGGGGCTCTGGAGTTACCCGTTGCAGAGATTGCCAAACTGCCGCCTCTTCCGCAGCGCACGCCCGCAGTTGGAAACGGATCTGGGACCGCACCGAAAAAACAGGAACCTCCGTACAATTAGTCACATACCTATTCTTAATTCTGCGCAAATCCAGATACCCTTGAGTCCCCCCACCCGTTCATGTGGACCGATGTGCCTGTCATCCACTACAAGTGCAATGACTTCTGTAGCTTGGACCTCAAGGAACGTCCAAACCAAGTCGAAAAATGGCTAATTCGCCGTTAATTTCCTTGTTCGCAGGGAATGCAACTGGAGACGTGTTCGTCCAGACTGTAAGCACCGCCAGTTATAAACAAGTAATCTAGAGTGAACCGGTTACATGATGATGGGAAGCCTGATTTGGCTGCCAAATCGGGCTTTCGTCTTTCCGTGGAGATTCTCTCAACATCTTGTAAAACGGGCTAAAGCCCATATTCATCTCATGGTTGAGGGTAGGCACCGCAAAGTGGGTACATGGATCAAAGTTCTGAGATTCTCACATTCAAGGCTTTGGCGAGTCACCGCTACTATATTGATGCTATTGCTTGTCGCGGTTTACCGCGCGGAGTCTTGAACGATGCCGGTGCGCCTGAAAGATATCGCTGACGATCTGAACCTTTCGAAGATGACGATTTCGAAGGTTCTGAGCGGACAGACTGATATCAGTGCCGAAACCAAGGCCCGAGTACTCCAGCGGGTCAAAGAGCTCAAGTACATCCCCAACATTAATGCGAACAGCCTGCGCACCGGCCAGACGATGACCGTTGGTCTGATTCTCCCTTCACTGCGAGAGGTGCACCTTTCGGAGATTGCAGAAGGAGTGGCTGAGGTGATTCGCGCGGATGGGTATGTTCTATTGGTTGGCAACAACGGTAATGATCCGGAGCTTGAACAACGGCAGCTTGAGATGTTTCTTTCACGGCAGGTAGACGCCGTGATACTTATCTCGACTCAGGAGACAAACGAGTTCCTGGAACAAATGAATGCGCCGCGGAAGACGAACTTAGTGTTCGTGAATCGTAAGCCGCCAGGGTCGAGCGAACATTTTGTCGGCCTGCATGAGGAAGAGGTGGGGCGAATTGCATGTGAGCATCTGATCAGCTGCGGTTGCAAGCGCATCGCCTATCTGCGAGGCCCACGGACGGCAATAGGCGACCTGCGAGCCAGAGGGTATCGGCGGGCGATTTCAGACCGTGGGCTTACGTTCCAGCCGAATCTCGTGATCGACACTATGGGAACCGGCGAGACGGAATATCGGCGCGGCTTTCGGGCGATGGCAAAGTTGTTGGAAAGGCGCAGCCGACCGGATGGCGTGATCGCCTATACGGACAGCATGGCAGCGGGTGCGATGGATGCCGGGTTGCGTGCGGGTGTGAAGATTCCGGCGGAGATGCTATTCGCCGGTTGTGGCAACGATACGCTGTTGTGTGACATGCGTGTGCCTCTTACAAGTGTTGATTTGTGCAGCCATGAGATTGGACAGAGAGCAGGGCGCATGGCGTTGCGTCTGAGTACACCCGGGAAAAGCGCGGCGGGACGTGGCTCGCTGGTGAAGCCGAAGTTGGTGCGGCGTTTGTCTACCGGGCTCTAAATTGATGGGAATGATGTTTTGGAATGGGTTTGCCCGTTGTTGAAAGGAGTAGTGCCGATGCAACGACAGAGTCGACAACCGAAGTTTGATCTGGTGGTGTTCGGAGAGTTCTTCTCGGACATGATTTTTTATCAGCTGCCGCGACGACCGCTATTCGGCGAAGAGTCCAAGACGGACTCATTTCTGGTTGCGCCTGGTGGAGGGCTATCGACGACTGCGATTGCGGCCAGCCGGCTGGGTACGGCAACCGGAATCATTACGCGAGTGGGCGCCGATGCGACGTTTCTGCCGACGTGGAACGAGATCGTTCACGAGAAGCTTGATATCACCGCATGCGAGTTCCGCAAGGACCTGCCCACTGCGTTGACCGTGTGCGTGGCATACAAGAACGATCGCATGATGGTGACGCATGAGCCGATCAACAGGCGCCTGGAAGACCTGTTGGACAACGAGGCCGTGCAGCGAAAGTTGGAGCAGACGCGACATGTGCATCTGGCGTGTGCGCTGCATCGGCCTGCTAAGTGGCTGCCCGTGTTACGGCGGTTGCGGGAGCGTGGGATCACTGTTTCGGCAGATTTCGGATGGAATCCGGATATCTCGGTGAACCAACTGATTTCAATCGTGCGGCACTGCGACTTTATCTTCCCGAATGAGCGGGAGGCGCGAGCAGTTACGGGAACAACGAGCGCAAAACGGGCGCTTGAGAAACTGCAGGATTGGGTGCGAGTGCCGGTGGTGAAGCTCGGTACGAAGGGCGCGTTGCTGATGGCCGACGGCAAGGTGTATCAGCAGCCTGGGCTGCATTTGCAGATGGTTGATGCGACGGGCGCGGGCGATGCATTCAACGGCGGATTCCTGCATGCCTTCCTGCATGGCTCGGACTGGGACGACTGTTTGCGCGCGGGAAACATCTGTGGAAGCCTCGCAGCAACGCGGCCTGGTGGCTCCAGGGGTGTGCCTGAGATCAAGGAATTCAATCGCCATATGATTGCTCTGCGTAAGGTATAAATCGCCGGATTGGTTGAGCCTTCGAACGTCGCTTTTAAGCGGCGATGTTAAGTCCGTGTGTTTTTCTTGACAATTTTTCTTGACACGGGATGATGAAGCGTCCTATAAACAACCTCACGCGCCAACTTTACCGGTAAAGTTCAAGGCTACCTGACTTTTCGGATGCTTCATTGCTTCTCCGTACCTTGCGACAAGATTTCCACTTAAGGAGATTTTCACCGTGACACCTTCCGATTTTTCCCGTCAGAAAGTGCGGTCTGCTCGTCTTGTGCAGGTCTGCATGCTGCTCATGTTCCTGATCGCGATGTCCGTGGGCACAGCGTTCGGACAAACCGATACGGGATCGATTGTGGGAACGGTTCAGGATCCGAGCCGTGCGGTTGTCGCTGGCGCGCAGGTGGAAGTGACCGACACGGCGACCAACGTGACACGGACGTTCAAGACGAACGCTGATGGCAGCTACCAGGCGCTGCAGTTGATCCCCGGCGTGTACGACGTGAAGGTCACCTTGCAGGGCTATTCGGTTGGGGTAAGGAAAAATGTGACGATCGACGTTCAGACGCGAGCACAAGTGGACATCACGCTTGCGGTGGGCTCGGTGCAGCAGCAAGTGGATGTGAGCAGTACTTCGCAGATGTTGCAGACGCAGTCGGCAGAAGTAGCCGGCGTGCTAACCAACCAGGAGATAAACGATCTTCCGTTGAATGGTCGGGATTATGACAATCTCGCGCTGACGCAACCAGGCGTGTTTCGTGACAATACGGTTTCGAACGCTGCTGAAGGGCTTTTCAGCGTGAACGGCAACCTTCAGTTGCAAAACTACTTTCAGTTGGATGGCATTGATAACAACTCGAAATCGGAAAATCTGCAGGAGCAGTCGACTCAGTCGGTGATTCCTCCGCCGGATGCGTTGCAGGAGTTTGTGCTGCAGACGAGAACATACTCCACGGAATTCGGCACCTCGGCAGGCGCGGTCGTGAATGTTTCGACCAAGTCCGGTACAAACAACTTTCATGGCGATGCATGGGATTACATCCAGAACGCCGCGCTGAATGCGAATACGTTCTTCAATGACTACAACGGTGTAGCCAAGGGACCTTACAGCCAAAACCAATTTGGCGGAACGGTTGGCGGACCGATTGTCCGTGACCGTACCTTCTTCTTTGTGGCTTATGAGAACCTGCTGAGCAATACATCTTCGACGGTGCAGTCGGTTGTTCCTACTGCTGCGATGAAGGCGGGCGACTTTAGCGCGGCGACCAATGGCAGCTATATGGCTGCGGCGAATCGTACGATGACCCCGCTGGTTCCGAGCCAATCAACCTGCTTCTCTTCAACTAACGTGATTAAGTCTTCCTGTTTTGATCCTGTTGGCCTGGCAGTGATGAATCTCTATCCAGCTCCGAGTCCACAGCTGGGGCCGGTGAATGTCTTTACAGGAGCGGCGAACTATCTGTATGTTGCTTCCGTTCCCAACAATACGAGGACACTGGATGTTCGCGTGGATCACACGTTGAACAAGAAAAATCAGATCTTCGGACGCTATGCGTTTGACTATGCAAATTACGAGAACCCGGCCCCGTGGACCTCAAACCCAATCGCAGGCAACGGATCCGGCTTTCCGACGACGTATATTCTGCACGATCAGTCTGTCGCGCTCGGATGGACGTATACGCCGAAAAACAATCTGGTGAACACAGCGCATGCAGGCTATTTACGGACCTACTCGCACAGCGATCCAATCGGTCTGACGGATGGTGTTTCCGATGCTTCACAGATCGGGTTGAAGGGAGTGCCGCAGAACCCTGAAGTGACAGGTATTCCACCGTTCGAGGAGAGCGGTATCAACAGCATCGGGTCGGCATACTATCGTCCGCAGTACCAGGTGGCTCAAACGTATCAGTTGCTCGATTCCCTGTATCTATTGAAAGGCAGGCACAGTTATCAGTTTGGCTATGAGTATCACCAGGATGCTTTGAATTTTTTCGACATGGAAGCTCCGCAGGGCATCATCTATAACTCGGGCATTTATACCAATACGAATGGTTTTGGGGCAGCTGACCTGCTGCTGGGCGATGTTTCGCAGTTGATCTTGGAGACACCTATTGAGATCAACAATTACATTCGCGGCAACTCGTTCTATGGACAGGATACGTGGCGCATCAAAGACAACCTGACGGTTAACTATGGCGTTCGGTATGAACTGTATCCGCCGTTCTGGTTGAACCGCGAAGGACGCACGGCAAACTTCTCGTGCGGGGCCCAGGTGTATCCCGCATGCATTGCGTCCGGACCGCCGGCCGGTGGTGGCACGATGGTGACCGCTGTGGGCAACAGGGGATGGTCGGGCGATACGCAGATGAACACCGACCACAACGACTTCTCGCCGCGCGTGGGCTTCTCCTATCACGTGGCCAACCCGATAGTTCTGCGCGGTGGCTATGGCATCTTTCGGCAGTTCATCAATCGCATCGGGTCGGAGTCGATGCTGCAGGATAATCCTCCGTTTCTCGGTTTGTACCAGATAGCTCAATCGGCCGGAAGCACGACGCCGGTGTTTCAGCTTGGCTCTACGACAGGCATGAACTCAAGTGCCTATCTTAGCCAAGCGAGCATCGCCGATCTTCTTATCCCCGGGCCAGCCGTGACTTGCGTGACGGGCACGCTGGTGAACGGAGCATGCGTGGGTGGGGTTGCCGGTGGACTGCCGACGCAGCATGTGCGCGCACAGGGAATCAATAACCGCACCAGTTATATCCAGCAGGTGAGTTTTGGCGCGCAGTACCAGGTGACCGGGAATACGACCGCGAGCCTAAACTACATCGGCAACTGGGGTCGCAAGATGAATCGCGTACAGAATGCCAACCAGGGATTTGTGCAAAGCTGCCCGACTTGCGCTGTGGTAACACCCGCCGCGGATATCTACTTCCCGCTGACGAGCTTCAACTCCGGCAACACGATCGACAGCAATCACTCGGCCAACGGTGCGGGGCAGCACGCGTTTGTGGAGCTTGCCACGAATGACGGCAACACAGACTTCAATGCGTTAGAGGCTAACCTGCAGCGGCAAATGAATCATCGGCTGATGTATACGGTGAGCTACACGTGGTCTCATAACATGGCGGACTTCGTGGATAACCTGACGGGAGCGGACACGCCGCAGGATGCGCATAACTATGGCTTCGAGATGAGTAACTCCGAGCAGGATGTACGGCAGCGGTTTGTGACGACGGCGACTTATGAGCTGCCGATCGGACAGGGCGGCCTTGTGATGAACGGCGGTGGTCTGGGTTCGCGGTTGATCGGGGGATGGAAGCTGAATGGCATCGTTACATTGCAGACAGGTGAGCCATTCAACGTAACAGCGACAAGCGTGAGCGATACAGGCGGCAACTCGTCTGCGTATGCGAATTGCATCGGCAATCCGTTTGCCGGAGCCACGGCGAGTGCACTGCAGTATGCGGGTGCACACTCGACCGGTTTTTTTATCAATCCGGCGGCGTTCTCTTCGCCAACACTAGGGCAATATGGCACATGCAAACCGCGGGCGATCCATGGACCCGGGTTGAAGGGAGATGATCTTAGCCTCTTCAAAACGTTCCCGGTGAGAGGTTCGTTCAAGGTTGAGACTCGCCTTGAGGCTTTCAATGCATTCAACCACCCAAGCTTTGGCAATCCGGCGGCGAATATCTCATCTTCAGGCGTGAACTTTGGTAAGGTGACGACGACTACCGTGCCTTCGAGGGTCTTACAAGTCGCGGTGAAGGTGTACTTCTAGCAGAGTGAGGTAAGTGATGAAGACCTACAACCTGGTCAGGAGCATGCTCGCGTGCGAGATCGTATTAGTTGCTGCTGCATTTGGCCTTTTGTCCAAGGCTAGCGCTGAAGTTCCATGCCATGCGCAACCAACGCGCGACGATGCGCAGGCTATACCGGAAAATCGTGGCGCGGCTGCGATTTCCGTCGCGCTGCAGCAGTTGCATACAAGAGCCAGCATGCTGATGGTGACAGCGCATCCGGATGATGAAGATGGCGCGACGCTGGCGTATGCGTCGCGTACGCTGGGTGCGAATGTGGGATTGCTGACGTTGAATCGCGGGGAGGGCGGTGCAAATGAGATGTCCGGTGATCTTTGGGATGCACTGGGATTAGTGCGTACGGAAGAGTTATTGCAGGCGGGGCGCTATTACTGTGTCTCCCAGTACTTCACTGTGGCCGCAGACTATGGGTTTTCCAAAAGCCTAGATGAAGCGATCGAGAAGTGGGGTAACGATAAGGTGTTTGCGGATGTTGTGCGCGTGGTGCGTATGACGCGGCCGCTGATCATTACTTCAGTGTTTGTGGGTGGGCCATCCGATGGTCACGGCAATCATGCTGCCGCGGGTATGTGGGCGCAGAAGGTATTTGCGGCAGCGGGCGATCCGACGGTGTTTCCGGATCAGATAAAGGAAGGACTACGGCCGTGGAATCCTTTGAAGGAGTATGCGCGCGTGCCTGCGTCGCTGGCTGAGGGAAGGGTTTCTCCGAAGGGCCTTTATGATTATGCGAGTCATCGTTGGGCGCCTGCGGGTGTACAGAACTACATCTCCGGAAAGTTCGAGCCAGGTGCTGTAAGTATGACCGTTGACGTGCCGACGGGAGCCTATAGCAGTGCGAATGGTTTGAGCGACCAGCAGATCTCTCGCACCGGACTAGGGTTTCAAAAATCACAGAATGGCGGCTCGCAGATTCCTCCGGATGGGCCGGCGACTTCGGCGTATCACCGCTTTGGATCGAAGATTCCGGCGGCCGCGAAGGAGAACTCGTTCTTCGATGGAATCGATATCTCGCTTGCGGGGATCGGTTCACTTGCCGGCGATGAGGAGCATGCGTTCCTGACGAAAGGGTTGAGTGGGATCAATGAGCTGGTGGAGCAGGCGATTCACACATACTCCGTGAACGATCCGAGCGCCATTGCACCGGTGCTCGCGCAGGGACTAAAGGCTACGAACGAGCTTGTGGACAAGGTGAGTGCGAGCTCGTTATCCGCTGATGTTAAGTACAACGTCCTGCATGAGCTGAAGACGAAGCAGACGCAGTTCAATGATGCTCTTACGCTTTCTCTAGGGCTTTCGATCAGGGCGAATGTGACATCGGAGCCTGCTCCTCCCCCACCTTCCCGCGGGAATGCATCGCCTGCGAACGATGAAGAGCGTGCAGCCGCTCGCTTGATGGCGGCGCGTTTTCGCGGCGATCAGCCGACATTTCCTATGGCTATTCCAGGAGAGCACTTTCCTGTACTGGTGCATGTGGCGGAGGCGAGCCCAGTTGGCGTTAGTGTCGATAAGGTGTCCGTGGAGCTGCTGGGAGACAACGGAGCGAGCGTGAAGCCGGAGGGTGCCACAACCGGGCCGCTTGAGGGCGGCGGTGTGATGAACGCGGTCTTCGAAGTGAAGCTTCCGGAAAATGCGCGGTATACGCGACCCTACTTTGAGCGTCCGGGTTTGGAGCAGCCGTATTACGACGTGCGGGATAAGCAATATAGCAACCTGCCGCTTGCACCCTATCCGCTGCAGGCGCATGTGACGGCTACATATCAGGATGTGAAGATTTATCTGGATGAAGCGGTGCAGACGGTGCAGCGCGAAGTTGGACCCGGGACTGTGTTTTATCCTCTGCCGATTGGGCCTGCGATTTCTGTGGTGATGACGCAGAGCGCGGGGATTATTCCTCTGGATAAGACTGCGTTTCCTGTGAGCGTTCGTGTTCACAGCAATGTGAAGGGAGCGGCTGAAGGCAGTGTTGCGCTGAAGATGCCTGCAGGCTGGAAGTCTGAGCCGGCAAGCGCACCGTTCACGTTCACGCAGGATGGGCAGGAGCAGATTGTTACGTTCAACGTATCGCCGGCTCATTTTGCCGAGCAGGCCTACCATTTGACTGCGGTCGCAACGTACAACGGACAGGAGTACAAGCAGGGATATACCCAGGTTGGATATCCGGGTCTACGACCCTACTACCTGTATAGCGATGCGAACTATCAGACCACGGGAACCAATTTGAAGATTCCGAACCTTCAGGTGGCCTACATCGAAGGAAGCGGCGATGATGTGCCGACGTCACTGGAGGACATGGGCATCCATGTACACTTCCTCTCGCAGACGGATCTCGCCAGCGGCGATCTCTCTAAATACGATGTGGTTCTTGTTGGTGTCCGCGCTTATGCCGTGCGTGAAGATCTTCGCACCTATAACAACCGGTTACTGGATTACGTGAAACATGGGGGAGCGATGGTGGTGCAATACCAGACTCCGGAGTTTGACCATAACTTTGGCCCTTACCCTTATGTCATGACCTCGGATCCCGAAGAGGTGACCGATGAAGCCTCCAAGGTGACATTTGTAGAGCCTTCCAGCCCAGTACTTATGTGGCCGAATGTGATTACCGCAAAGGACTTCGATGGATGGATTGAAGAGCGTGGCTCAAAGTTCCTGAGCACCTGGGATCCGCAGTATCACGCGCCTCTGGAGACGCACGATCCCGGACAAGACCCGCAGAAGGGCGGGTTGGTGATCGCCAGGTCTGGAGCAGGCGTTTATGTGTATACAGCTTATGCATTCTACCGGCAGCTTCCTTTGGGAGTGCCTGGAGCGTACCGGCTTTTTGCAAATATCCTCAGCCTCGCGAAAAACCCCCAAGAGAAAGAGGCCAAGTAGGAAGGCTGTAACGAAGCTCCTGCACAATGGAGTTTGCAACGTCTTCCAGACTTGTATTTGATGACCCATTCGATTCTGAAGGAACCGGCCAAACTCGAGCGTGAAATCGGTCCCGTTGGTGCAATTTCCACCAACATACTGAATATGGTCGGAGTGGGGCCGTTCCTGACCATACCGCTGGCGCTAGCTGCGATGGGCGGACCTCAAGCGATGATCGGCTGGGTGCTGGGCGCGCTGCTTTGTTTGTGTGATGGCATGGTGTGGGCTGAGCTGGGATCGGCCATGCCAGCGTCAGGAGGTTCTTATACCTATTTGCTGCAAGGCTTTGGAGCGCATGGCTGGGGACTTCCGATGAGCTTTCTGTTTCTGTGGCAGACGTTGTTGACCGGGCCGCTTTCTATCGCTACCGGGGCCGTTGGCTTTTCGCAATACATGGGGTTCATCGCACCTCGGATGACGGCTCATGAGGGTGTGGCACTGGCGGTGGGCGTGTGTGTGCTCAATATATTTCTGCTCTACCGGAACATAAGATCGATCGATCGCATTGCGATTTTGATCACCGTAATTGTGCTTGCGACGTGCTGCTGGATCATCGGAAGCGGTGCATTGCACTTTCATGCGGCGAGAGTATTTGATTTTCCTCCGGGTGCGTTTCATATGACGCGCGGCTTCTGGATGGGGCTGGGCGCCGCAACACTGATTGCGGTGTATGACTATGGCGGATACAACAACGTTTGCCTGCTGGGCGGTGAGG
>Ga0302233_10001787_pt1 | contig 14328 bp, 8 predicted proteins | sample II_Palsa_N3_1_FD_193516 | JGI IMG/M metagenome (GOLD analysis project Ga0302233, IMG submission 193516) | Peat permafrost microbial communities from Stordalen Mire near Abisko, Sweden - II_Palsa_N3_1 | ecosystem: Environmental > Terrestrial > Soil > Palsa > Peat permafrost | place: Sweden... | reverse complement strand
CGATGGACGGAACCCAGCAACAGGCCGCGCAGCAGCAGCTATTGAGCAGCAGCTTTCACGGCACCGAGCAGTTGCAGGTCCAAGCAATGCAGAGCAACGGCCTGTTGAAAACCACGCACTGAAGTTTTACGCGACATCTCGCTGCCCCGGGTGAAGCTAGCGGCGCAGACGCTCCAGCGCCTGGGCGTGAATGGCTGGCGTACCAGCCAACACACTGCGCGTATCCAGCGTGATCGGGCCACCCTCGAGATCGGTAAACACGCCGCCGGCCTCGCGCACCACCACCACCAGTGCGGCGATATCCAGAATGTTCACGTCAGACTCGATCACCAGATCAAGGCTGCCACGCGCCAGCAAATGGTAGTGACAGAAATCGCCGTAGCCGCGAATGCGATTGCTGTCGCGAATCAGCTGACCGAGCGCATCCCATCGCGCATCGGCGGTGAGCGTCTTGATGTTGCCGATCGAGATTGATGCCTGGCTTATCGCACTCGTCTGCGCGATCTGAACACGCTCGCCGTCGAGCCATGCACCATTGCCCGCGCTGGCCCACATGGTTTCACCGTAGATCGGGGCACTGGACACACCGAGCACCAGCTCGTCCCCATCCATCAACGCAATCTGGGTCGAGAAAAACGGCGTGCGTCGGACAAAGCTCTTGGTGCCATCGAGCGGATCGACCAGCCATAGCGAGCCGCCATGTTTACCTTCCAGGCCGAACTCCTCGCCGTAGATCGCCGCCTCGGGCAGCGCCGCCTGCAGGATTTTCCGGATGGCCTGTTCGGCTTCGCGATCAGCAATGGTCACCGGTGTGGCGTCGGATTTTATTTCCACCTCAACGCCGCGCCGCCAGTAATGCCGGATGATCTCGGTCGCCGCCTCGGCGGCCTCGCGTGCAGCCTTCATGGCCATGGATGCGATATCAGGTTGCATGCTCAGTGGGATGTCCTCTCGGAAGTCGATGCGGGCAAGCCCATGGCCATGCCACCGCTGCGTTGAATATGTAGGGTGCCGCTGCTATCTGGTTTACCAAATTGGTCCAGCCAGTGGCGCAAGGCCGGATCAGTCTGTCGGGCCAGCAGCGTCGCGTCCAGTCGCCAGCCCAGCGGACTGAGCTGGAGTTGGCCGCTAGCCTGCAGCGGGCCGTGTCCATCATCCTGCAGCTGTGCGGATAAGACGCCGTTCTGCGCCTGCGCCTGCAACTGCAAACCGCCCAGAACAATATCCCCGTCACGCATTTTCAGGGACGCCTTCGACCACTGCGCATTTGCCTGCAACTGCAGCGGCCAGCCAGCCTCCAGCAGAGCATGCGCCACGCTCAGCTGGAGTTCGCCGCGCGGTTGGCCCTGCGGCAGCTTTGCCGAATAGGCATTCAGCACCGACAGGTCCATGCGCGCGCGAACGTTATGCCACTCGACCTGGCCCGCCGGCAGTTTTTGCATCACGCCGGAAAAATCCAGCTGTGGCCCGGTAAAGTCCAGCTGCAGCTGGACCTTTCCCAGTAAGGCCAGACGGGATAGTTGCCAGTGCAGCTTGCCGAGCACCTGACCATCCGCTGTCGTCACCTGACCCGCGCGACCGTCCCACAACAGGCCGTCGACCTGCTGCAAACGCAGCCCGTGCAGTTGCGGTGCCATCCACAGGATTGCCAGTCGCGCAGGTAGAAACCACACCAACAGCAATACGGCCAGCACCAGCACACCAAACCCGATCAGGCATTTTTTCAAAGTTTTCAATCAACCATTCCCGGTCGTGTCTGTCAATGGACTTGAGCGTCCAACGTGCAACGTCGATGATAGCCGGATGACCAACTCCGCAAGCAGCAACGCCGCGCTGGCCGCGCGCGACCTCAAACACCTGTGGCATCCATGCACGCAAATGCGCGATCACGACCTTGCGGGCAACGTTCGTGTACCGATGGTGCCGATCGTTCGTGGCGAAGGCGCGTGGCTCGTCGATGCGGACGGCAAGCGCTATCTCGACGGCATCAGTTCCTGGTGGACCAATCTTTTCGGCCACGCCAACCCGCGTATTGCTGCCGCGCTGGCCGAGCAGGCGCGCACGCTGGAGCACGTCATCTTTGCCGGCTTTACGCACGAACCGGCGATTGCCTTGGCGGAAGAACTGGTCCGCATCACGCCACCGGGACTCGATCGCGTATTCCTTGCCGACAATGGCTCGGCGGCGATCGAAGTGGCGCTGAAGATGAGCTTCCACTACTGGCTCAATCAGGGACACGGTGAGAAAACGCGCTTCATCGCCTTGACCGGCAGTTATCACGGCGAAACGCTCGGTGCGCTGTCGGTCAGCGATGTCGCGCTCTACCGCAAGACCTATGCCCCATTGCTGCTAACGCCGTTTCTCGCGCCTTCGCCAGATGCGTACGAAGGTGAACCCGGCAAAAGCCCGGAGCAGATCGCCACGCGTCGGCTGCAGGATCTGCGCGTGCTGCTCGAGCAGCGCGCGCATGAAACCTGCGCCGTCATTGTCGAACCGCTGGTGCAATGCGCCGGTGGCATGCGCATGTATCACCCCAGCTATCTCCGCGGCCTGCGCGCGCTATGCAACGAGTTTGCCGTGCATTTCATTGCTGACGAAATCGCCGTGGGATTTGGCCGGACCGGCACGCTGTTCGCGTGCGAACAAGCCGACATCACGCCGGATTTCCTGTGCCTGTCGAAGGGCCTCACCGGCGGTTTCCTGCCGCTCTCGGCTGTGCTCACCAACGACGCTGTCTATCAGGCGTTTTATGCCGAATACAGTGCGGGCAAAGCCTTCCTGCACTCGCACAGCTATACCGGTAATCCACTGGCCTGCCGCGTGGCGCTGGAAACGCTGGCTATCTTTCGCGATGAACCAGTATTGGAGCGCAACCGGAAGCTTTCTGCGCATATGGCCAAGCGGCTGGCGCCGCTGCGTGATCACCCGCATGTGGCCGACGTGCGTCAGACCGGCATGATTGCGGCCATCGAGCTGGTTGCTGACAAGACCACACGCCGACCTTTCGCTGCCGAAGATCGGCGCGGTTTGCGTGTATACCTGCATGGGCTGAAGCAGGGCGTGCTGCTGAGGCCACTCGGCGACGTGATCTACTTCATGCCGCCCTACGTGGTTACCGAGTCGGAACTTGATCACCTGATCGACACCGCCATGGCCGGCATCGAACTCGCGGTGGCTGAGTGAGCGTTATCGCGCAGCGTCGGTTGAAGCGACTCAGTGTCCGAGACTGATGCTCGGATCCAGCATCTGCAACGCGTGCGCATTGTCGATAGCACCGGTATTCCGCAATTCATTGCCACCGTTACGCCCGGCCACCGGAAGACAGTCATCCTTTTTCGGCGGGATCAAACTACCGGTATGACGCAGGCAGCCGCGATCACCCGGCTTGATCAGCGGATGATCGGCAGCTGGTGCTTCTGCGCTTACCGACGCCTGATCCGTGCCGGGCGTCGATTGCGGCATCTTCGGCGAGGTCTGTGCAATCGAGATCGCACTGATGCTCAGACCGGCGATCAATACAAATGCCACAACGGACCACTTCGACAGCAACGCTTTTGAAGAAAGGAATTTGGACATGCTCAAGCCCTCGACCGCTCCCGCAGGGAGACGGGCACCATGCTGCGCCGGTCGCCGGCAACTGGCAATAAAACACCGCTGTTCATCTCGCTGACATTCAGTTTCCCGCTGCATTCGGCCAGAGGCAACAGCTCGGCTATGCTTCTTTTTTGTCACGCGAGCCGCGCATGCGAAACATCCGACTGCATATCGACCAGCCGTTAGCTGTCGGTGCCGAACTGCCGTTGCCGGCGCAGGCCAGCGAACACGCCGCGCGCGTGCTGAGGCTTGTCGCCGGTGATCCATTGACGCTGTTCAACGGCGATGGCCACGACTACGCAGCGACAATACTCACGGTGGGCAAGCGCGAGATAACCGTCCGTATCTCCGGAAAGCTCGCCCTCGAAAATGAGTCACCATTGCCGCTGACCCTCGCACAAGGCGTGGCGCGCGGCGACAAGATGGATTTCATCGTGCAGAAGGCCACCGAGCTGGGTGTGGTGCGCATTGTGCCGCTGCTGACCGAGCGCTCCGAGGTGAAACTGGATGCGGCACGCGCCGAGAAACGCCTGGCACATTGGCAAGCCGTTGCCGCCAGCGCCTGCGAACAAAGCGGCCGTGCGCGACTGCCGGAGATCGTCGCTGCATTACCGATACAGAAATGGCTGGACGATCTTGCCGACGACGGCGCGCTGCGTCTCGCGCTGCTTCCCGATGCGGCCACCTCATCGCGCTCACTGCGCTTTGCGCAATCGGGTGGCTTGCTGGTGGTCGGACCGGAAGGCGGCCTCGGCGAGCGCGATATCAGCGCCCTGACCGCGGCAACATTCCAGGGCCTGCGACTTGGGCCGCGGATTCTACGCACCGAAACCGCTGGCTTGGCTGCACTAGCCGCGTTGCAGGCCATACACGGCGACGGCTGATCGCTACGCTGCCGTCGCTATTTGCCGCACAAGAACAAGCTCGGCTTCTCAGCCGCCGGTACCCGACCACTCGGTGACATCGTGCGGCGCGGGTGCTTCGGTCAGGTCGGCATCGTCGAGCAAACCCAGCAATTCCGCTTCGATCCACTCCAGATCGGGAATCATCGCCACGTCATCGCGCACCAGCACCTGGGCACGCACGCCCGACGGCAGCGGACTGCCGTCGTGGGTCGGGATGATCAGCTCGGCATTCAACGTCGTCAGACGCGGGAAGCCCTGCGTCAAGATCGCGATAAAGGGAAGCTTTGAGTTGCCACCGAGCGCCTTGAGCACGGCCACGCGGACGCTGGCTTCGCTATCGCCCACTTCGCTGCCAGCCAACTGGGCGAATGACACCAGCGGCACGCGCCAGCCTCGCCAGGCGATACGGCCCAGCAGCCATTCCGGCGCGTCAGCCACCGGCTCGGGCTTGCTGTAAGTAATCACTTCGGCGACGGTGGCGTTGGGCAATAGCAGACGTAGATTGCTTACCGGCACCAGAACGCAGCGGATTTCACGCGGTAGCGGCTGTTCATCACTCATGGAAACACCTCGATCAGATGCGCCGCCAGCTCGTGGGGCGTACCGGAAAAACTGACTAGCCGCTCAGCGGATATGCCGCTGACCATATCAGCGTACTGTTCAGCGGACGACGATTCGACCCAGACCTTGCCGCCACGATCGTGCACTGCCTGCGCGCCAGCTACCGCATCGGTGCCGCGCCCGGAAAACACGATGGCCAGCGCCTCGCGACCAAATACATTGGCCGCCATGCTGAAGCTCGCGTCGATCGACGGCCCCTGCGATGCACTGGCGTCGATCGGCACAAGTTCGACGCTGCCGTCACGGATCAGCAGCAGCTGTTGCCCAGCGGGCACCACCAGTACCTCGCCGACCCGTGCCCGACTGCCATGCTTCGCCACACGTACCGGCAACGCTGAATGCGCGGACAAGGTTTCCACCAGGGTATCGACAGGTGTTTCGCCGAGATGCTGGGTATGCACGAAGGCCAGTTTTGTAGCCGCCGGCAATGCTTTCAGAAAACCGCAGACAGATTCGCTGCTTCCCGCCGCCGCGCCAAGCAGCACGATCTGGCCAAGGCTGTTGGCCCGAATCTGTTCGGCATCTTCGTAGGCCATGGGGGCGATGGCTTCTTCCATGGAGAGCAGTTGCAGGCTCATCACCAGCTCATCGTCCGGCTCGGCCGGATCGGCCTCCGGCGCCAGAAAATCCGCGGCGCTGACCTTGTGGATGCCAAAATCTTCCGCCGCAGGTTCCACGGCGGACACGCTCGCGGTTTGCTCGTCTTCGTCCAGCAACGCCCAGCTGTCAGGCGCGCGCGCCTGGGATACCAGCGCATCGACCGGAATCTGATCCACTGCCGCCGCAGGAATCGTTGCCATCGCGATATCCGTGAGCGGCGCCAGTTCCAGATGATCAAGCTGGAAAACCGGCGGCGTTACGTTACTCGGGCTTGCACCCGTTTGCGAAGATGTGATCGCATCGGTGTTGTGCGACGAAAAGGCGGAATCGTTATCGGTCTGCTCGCCTGCCGGCGGACCAAAATGGCCATCGTGCAGTGGCGGCAAATCTTCGTCACCAGTGAAGCGCAGACCAGAGCCGGTAGGCTCTTCCTCGTCATCGATCAGCTCGCCGGATGCCAGCAGCGCTTCGAGTTCGGCGGCGAGATTTTCGGACTCCTCACTGGCTGCATGTGCGTGCAGCTCCTCGGTAGTCGCATAGGCCGGTCGATCCGATTCCAACGATGGCGGCTCATGCGTCAGCGACTCGGCCTCGCTTTCCACCGGAGCCTCGGCCACAACCTCTGGCTCGGACGCTGGCGCGGAAACTATCTCAACCGCCGATTCCCTGGCGATAAGTGCCTCAAGCGTCTCGCTGGTCACGGCTTCGACACCACGGGCATCCGCAGGACGTGGCGGATCAATGTCACCGATCTCCAGCACCTTGACCGCCAGATGCCTGGCCCAGCGGGCGCGATCCCAGCCGGTCAGCTTACGGCTGGCCTGGGCGTCGTTGAAAACCACGCGCGGATTGTCGCCATTGATGACTTCGTAGAGCCGGTCAAGCGCGTCGTCGGCCGAATCGTCCAGGTTCACTACCAATACCTGGGCGCCTGACTGATCCAGCAGCTCGCGTGTGAGGGTGGCCATGCCTCCCTCATGCACAATCCGCGCGCCGCGCTCGTTCAACGCCTCGCGCAGTTGTTCACCCAAGTCGACATCATCAAACAAAAGTGCAACCGCAGGTGCCGCCTGACTCATGATTCGGCTCCGACGCGCTGCTCAAGCACCTCGGTGATCTGCACCAGAAGCTCGGCTTCCTGATAGGGCTTGCCGAGATAGCGATCCACGCCGATATCGAAGGCTCGCTGACGATGTTTGTCACCGCTGCGCGAGGTAATCATGATAATGGGTACATCACGCAGGCGCGGGTCGGCCTTCATGTGCATGGCCAACTCATAGCCATCCATACGCGGCATCTCGATATCGAGCAGCATCAGATCCGGCACGCGTTCGTGGAGCTTCTCGATCGCATCGATACCATCCTTGGCGGTGCTGACATCGTATTCGTGGCGCTCCAATACGCGTCCAGTGACCTTGCGCATGGTGATCGAGTCATCCACCACCATCACCAGCGGCCGCACCCGCACTTCCTCGATCACCGGCGCCTGCACAGCGCTCAGTCCGTCGGCGATGCGATGCTGGCGGCGCGTGATGCCGTGACGGACCAGCGGCGCCAGATCAAGAATGATCAGCACCGAACCGTCGCCCATGATGGTGGCGCCGAGCAGGCCGGGCACCGAACTGATCTGCGGGCCGACCGACTTGACCACGATTTCGCGTGAACCTAGTACCGCATCGATGCGGATGGCGGCCCGCAAGTCGCCGGCCCGCGTCAGCAGCAGTGGCTGCTGCTCGCCTTCGGCCGGCAGACCGGGCGGCAGGCCCAGCAGCTCGGCCAGATCGTGGATGCCGTATTCCTCGCTACCGTACTGGAACGTCGGCTCGTCCTCGGCCAGGCGCACGGCCAGGTCGTCGGGGCTGACGCGCGCTACACCCTGTACCGAGGTCATCGGGATGGCGAACGTTGCTTCGCCGATGCGCACCAGGATGGCCTGCGTCACTGCAAGAGTGAACGGCAGACGCAGCACGAACACGCTGCCTTTACCCGCCTCCGATTCGATCGACAGCGAACCGCCGAGCTGCTTGATCTCGTTCGCGACGATGTCCATGCCGACGCCACGGCCCGCCAGCTGAGTCACCGTGCTGGCAGTAGAGAAGCCAGGCTGGGTGATCAGTGAGAGCAGCTGGTTGTCAGTCGGCTTGGTATCGGCGCGCAGCAATCCACGCTCGATACCGCGCTTGAGAATCGCTTCGCGATCGAGGCCGCGGCCGTCGTCGCTGACGCGAATCACCACCTCGGTAGCTTCACGCGCGACCCGAATATGCACGGCGCCTTCGCTTGGCTTGCCGGCGTTGCGACGCTCGTCCGGCGACTCGATGCCGTGGGCAATGGCGTTGCGCAACATGTGCTCGAACGGCGCCTTGATGCGGTCGAGCAGGTTGCGGTCCATTTCGCCGTGCGCACCGTCCACATACAGCTGCGCGCTCTTGCCGTCTTCCTGCGCCGCCTGGCGCAAGGTGCGACGGAGATTCGGCACCATCGTGTCGAACGGCAGCATGCGCGTACGCAGCAAACCGTCCTGCAGTTCGGTACTGACGCGCGACTGCTGGATCAGCAGGGTTTCGGCCTGACGGGTAAGTTCGTCGAGCAGGGTCTGAATGGACACCAGATCGGAGACCGACTCGGCCAGCGCACGGGAGTACTGCTGCAGCTGCGAGTACCGATCGAGCTCGAGCGGATCGAACACGGTGAGGCCCGCTTCGCGATGCTCGCGCTGGAAGCGCGCGATGATCTGCGCCTCGGTTTCGATTTCCAGCATGCGCAGCTGGCTGCGCAAACGCGAAACCGTCTGTTCGAGCTCGACCAGGTTGAAGCGGTAACCGGCAACCTGCTGTTCCAGACGCGAACGGTAGATCGCCACTTCGCCAGCATGGTTGACCAGGCTGTCGAGCAGGTCGGCGCGAACGCGGATCTGTTCCTGCGACGAGCGCACCTCTTCCTGCACTTCGGGCAACAGATCGGGGAGGTCTGGCAGATCCTGCGGAATGACCGTGGCAATCGGTGTCATCGGGAACACCAGCGCGCTGGACGCTCTTGTCTGCGGCGCGGCATCGGCAATCGATATGGCATCGTCGGCGAGATTCGTTTCGCCAGCCAGCGCCAGCAGGCGATCAATCATGTCCTGCGGGTAGTCGGCCGACTGGCCTAGCGAAACCGATTGGACCTGCTTGTGCAGCCGATCGAAGCTGGCTTCCAGCGCTGCGATCAGCGGGCCGGTCTTGGCCGGATCGCGGATGGGCTTTTCAAGCAGTGTTTCCACCGCATGGGTAAGATCGCCCACGCCCATCAGGCCGGCAATACGGGCACCGCCCTTGAGTGTGTGCAGGTCACGCTGCAGCTCCGAAACATAGGAAAGCTCGGTTGGCGCGTCGTGCCACTGCGCCATCACACCATCGGCGTGATCGAGAATTTCACGGGCCTCGTCGATGAATACTTCCAGCAGATCGGCGTCGATGTGGCCCGACCCGGCTAGTGCATAAACATCGTCCTGAACTATCACCGGCTCGTCGACTGCACGGTCGACTTCAGCCTCTTCGGCGACAGCATCAGCCGCGGTATTCGAAACAGCGGCCTCTTCAGTCGCACGTGCCTCGGCCTCGCGCTTCTCGGAAGCCAGCAGCTCGGCCGCAATTTCATCGGCCGCCTGCTGCGCCGCCAGTTCGGCGGCGTGCTCGGCCGCAAGCTTCTCGATGGCGGCCTGCTCGGCTGCTGCTTGTTCGGCCGCAGCCTGCTCCGCGGCGGCCCGCTCTGCCGCAGCCTTTTCGGCAATCAACTGCTCGGCGGCAGCACGCTCGGCTGCGGCCACCTCCGGCTCGAATGCACCCAGCGCAGCGACCATCTCGGCAGCGAGCGCCGCATGATGCGCATCGTCAGGGTGAACTACCGTCGAAGCGTCTGCCTCAGGCGTACTCGTCTCGCTGGCCGCGTGCGGCGACTCATCCACTTCGCTTTCGACGGCTTCAGCGGGCGTGATGCGTTCGTCCACGGTGGTTTCGGGCGTTACATCGAATTCGGCATCATTGATCGCCGTATCGATGTGCGCTGCCTGCGGCGACACTTCGGTCTCGGGTTCGACGTGCTCATCGTCCTGATCGATGTCTGCTGACGCCCCCGTCGCATCAACCTCTTTGTCTTCCTCGTCGGCATGGCGCTCGTAAACAACGTGAGCGATCTGCGATTCCGGGTAACGATCGCGCAGTGCGGTGATCTGTGCGGCGAGAATATCGGCATTGGGCAGCTCTGGCTGGACAGCATCGAACTGGTCCATGACGTGATCGACCAGATCCACCGTTTGCTCGAGCATGCGCACGCCGTCGGACGACAGCGCGATGTTCAGTGCACGCAAACGCTTGAAGAGGCTTTCGAGCGGCGACAGCAGCTGGGTCAGCAGCTGGATATCGACCATCGCAATCGCACCGTGCAAGGTGTGTACGGCACGCAGGAGATCTTCACCAATCGGCAGTTCGATGTCGCTGCGCTGGATGGCTCCGCGGATCGTGTGCAGATATTGCGCCACTTCGCTGCGCAGGATTTCCAGCAGCACCGGATCAACCGGCGGCATGACCGGCATCGTCATCGTCGGTTCAAACGATGGTGCCGACTCGAAGGCCGCGAGATTGTCCGCGGCGGTATGCACGTCGGTGAGGCTGGCTTCGGGCACGGCGTCCACCGCGCTCTGCGACCGCGGGATGCGTCGACGCACGACGCGACGAACCATTTCCGTGGCCGTCGAAAGGTGATCCTCGACGCGGGTCAGCTGACCGCCAGCCACTTCCTCGGCTGTCTGCATGATCGCGCCCAGCGGCGCATTGGGGGTGCCTTCACCCTTGAGCGCTTCGAGAAGACCCGGCAGCGCAGCGATCGCATGGTGAACCACCGCCTGCACACCTTCATGTGGCTGGATGGTACCGTCGAGCACGCGGTTGAGCATGTCCTCCACTTTCCAGGCGAACTCGCCCAGCACGCCGGCGCCGACCAGTCGGCCCGAGCCCTTCAGCGTGTGGAAGGAACGGCGCAGCGTGATCAGCGAGGAGAGCTGCGCCGGATCAGCCAGCCAGACTTTCTCGCCGTTACGCAGGCTGTCGATTTCTTCCTGCATTTCTTCCAGGAAGATCTCGCGGATATCGTCATCGATACCTTCTGCGTTGAGATTGAAGTTGGCGTTGGCCGCGAGCGCGTCGCGCATCGGCACCTCTTCAAATTCCTCTTCCTCGATCTCGATCCAGTCATTGCCCTGATCGTCAGATCCGAAGTTTTCCGACACCGGCGGCGTCGTGGTTTCGGTTTCCGCCAGACGCAGACCATCGACGTTATGGGCAGGAGCGGTGTGCTGCTGGCTATCACCGACGAACAGATGACTCAGATCGTCGCCAGGCAACATACTGACCGACTCGGTCAGTTCGGGATGGGCTTCATGTGCAAAGTCATCGCGCATTGAATCATCGGCTGCGGGGTCAGCTTCGCGCTCGGCGACCTTGGTATCCGGCACGATGACCGACAGCAGCGACACCGCGCGTGCCACAGGCAGCGGCCAGTAGCCAAGCAGACCCAGGCTGTGCTCGGCCACGTCGAGAATGTGCTCGAGCCCACCGCGATGCTCGCGTGCAGCTTCAAGGTAGTATTCCAGCGCCGCCAGCGCATCGGCAAGATGGTCCATCTGCGCACCGGAAGGCACGCGACGATCGATCAATAGTTCTTCGGCGACGAAGCGACCCACGCCGTCAGCCAGATCCGCCGGGCGTGGCGCGGAAAGCATGCGCAATGCGCCGGCAACCTCGCCCATCAGGGACGGAGCCCCGACCAGGTGACTGTGTTCCCAACCGGATTCGACGAACGCAACAATCGCTTCCTTGACGTTACCGGTATTGGTGATCGCTTCCTGCATCAGTGCCGTGACAACACCGAGCGCTTCGCTGCGAGGCAGGCCCTGCACGGCTTCGCCGGCTTCCACTTCCTCTTCGGAGCCCAGGCTTTCGATATGGTCGTCGAGCGACGATTCGACGTACAGAAGCGCACCGGCCACATCCAGCAGGGTTTCTTCGTCCGGCTGACGCATGTTGTTGGCAATTTCATCGAGCACGCGGCGCTGCTCGATGATGACCCGGCGTGGCACGTTCAGCGCCAGCATGCCCAGCGTGTCGCCAACGCGCTCGAGCATCTCACTCTGCAAGGCAAGCTGCGACGGATCGGCATCCTCCTGACGCAGGAAGAGATCGAGCGCTTCCTTGATGCGCAACAGGTCGTCCTTCAGCGCGCGTGAGACGGAATCAAGCAGGGCGCGGTTATGACCAGCCATCGAGCCGCGGGCATGTTCCAGCTCGGCCGCATCCGGCAGCAGGCTGTCGAGCGCGTATGTGGTGCGCAGCTGCTCCATCAACGGGCTGTGTTCTTTTGCCTGCGCCACGATGTACAACATCTTGCAGGACACATCGTCGGCATCGCCGCCACGCAGGCTGATTTCACCATGCTCGATCAACTGGCGAATGCTGCGATCAACCTTGCCGATCAACTGGCGAATCTCGCCGGCAAAGCTTTTCAGCATGCCCTGCTCGAGACCTTCCAGCACACCGGCTGAAATCCACCACAACCGGCGTCCATGCACGTGATAACAGCGCGACGCAATGGACAGCAGCGTATTGCGCATCCCGATCAACTGCTGATCGGCATCCTGCCCGCGGAACCAGCTGAGCAGCTGCTGCTGAAAACGTAGCCGAAGATCGACCAGCTCGCCGCGATGCGCATCGGCATACGACTCACTCATTGCCGCCGGCGCCTGCTCCGGCAGGAACGCATCGAGATTCGGATGAAACATCGCCGAATCGGTCAGTGGCGGCTGTTCGCGACTGGCGCGAAGGTCGTTCAACAACGGCAACAGCACCACCGGTACATCGCGATGCCCGCTGGACAAGCGCTCGAGATAATCGGGCAACTGCATCAGACCGCGCATCAGCGAAGCATAGGCTTCTTCACGATGAGTGACCTGATCCTGCAGCAGCGCGACGGCCAGCGTTTCCATCTCAGCCGTAACCTGCGCGGCGCCGTAAAGCTCGACCATCTGCAAAGTACCGCGCACCTGATGCAAGTGATCTGCACACGAACGCATGGCATCGCGATTGGTCGGATGCTCGACGTACGTTGCCAGCGCGTCGCGGGCGGTCGACAAGGTTTCGTCGAGCTCCGGCTTGACCCACTGCAGCGTGGTGAAATCGATGTGGTCTTGAAGTCTCATGCGCCTCTCTCAACGATTGCCCAACAACGCGTTACGCAACCGACGAGAATGCCCCCCGTCAAAATGCTTGTATTCACCGGACTGCCCTCAGCCCGACGGACATGTCTGTCAACCCGGCAACTTGAAATGCGCCACCGAGCGGCGCAGATCACTCGCCAGCTGCGCCAGCGTACCGATCGAGTCGGCCGTCTGGCTCGCGCCTTGCGAGGTCTGCGAGGTAATTTCCTGAATCGCGTTCATCGATACCGAGACATCCGTTGCCGCGGCCGACTGCGCGCGCGCGGCGGTGGAGATGCTCTGAATCAGCGCCGACAAGTCATGCGAAACGCGCTCGATATCACCCAGCGCGCTACCAGCATCCTCCGCCAGGCGCGCACCGGCGACCACCTCGGCGGTGGTCTGCTCCATCGAGTTCACCGCTTCGTTGGTATCGGACTGAATCGTCTGCACCAGAGTTTCGATACGCTTGGTCGCGCTGGTCGAACGTTCGGCCAGTCGCTGCACTTCGTCCGCCACCACCGCGAAACCGCGACCGGCTTCACCGGCCGAGGCTGCCTGGATGGCAGCATTCAATGCCAGGATGTTGGTCTGCTCGGCAATGTCGTTGATCAGTTCCACGATCGAGCCGATCTCCTGCGAGGATTCGCCCAAGCGCTTGATGCGCTTCGAGGTTTCCTGGATCTGATCGCGAATCGAGTCCATGCCGGAGATCGTTTCGCGCACCACTTCGGCGCCGCGCGAGGCGATTTCGACCGAGCGTTCGGCCACGTCGGCCGACTCGGCGGAATCCTTCGATACGATGTCCATCGAGCTCACGATCTGGTTGATCGCGGAGGTCGCCGAGCTGATCTGCTGTGCCTGCTGTTCGGCTGCGTTGGCCAGGTGGCGCGCGGTGGTCTGCGTTTCCTGCGCTGACGACGATACCTGCTCGGAGGTTTCGTTGATCGTGGTTACCAGTGATCGCAACTCGTCGATGGCGTAGTTCACCGAGTCGGCGATCGCGCCGGTGATGTCTTCGGACACCGTGGTTTTTACGGTCAGGTCACCTTCGGCGAGCGAGCCCATTTCGTCCAGCAGGCGCATGATGGCCTCCTGGTTACGCTGGTTGAGCTCGGTACTGCTGGCGAAGCGGCGGCGCTGATCGCCGACCAGGGTAATAACCAGGGCGACCGCGAACACGACCGCTGCGATGGCGCCAAACAGACCCCACCACACATTCGGGAATAGACGGCGCAGCGGCAACTTGCCCACCTGCTCGGACAAATCGTTGGCGCGCAACAGCACCGTTTGCGAATCCAGCGAAGCCTGGTTGCCAGCGTGCTTCACGTCGGCAAGATTGCCCGCGGCGGCAACCAGCTTGGCGAGTGGATCGGCCAG
>Ga0302233_10001783_pt1 | contig 14337 bp, 16 predicted proteins | sample II_Palsa_N3_1_FD_193516 | JGI IMG/M metagenome (GOLD analysis project Ga0302233, IMG submission 193516) | Peat permafrost microbial communities from Stordalen Mire near Abisko, Sweden - II_Palsa_N3_1 | ecosystem: Environmental > Terrestrial > Soil > Palsa > Peat permafrost | place: Sweden... | reverse complement strand
TCTTATTCCATGGTCGCTACTAATGCGGGTACAAAATACTGTGGTCCAGCTCGGTGCATCGCCTTGTCTGCTACTATTTGGAATAAACCACTAATTGGAGTACACACTAATCAGAGGGAGTACTGTATAGAGATTCCTTTTCTCTGAAGGATTGAACAAAGGACATTCGACTACCAATGCACTTCCTCGCTGCAGCCGTACGTCCGCGACCTATTTAACTCTTCAGAGATACGCACGTTTCCACCGTAACTTGTTAGAAATACGGACAATTCCTCCGCAACTCGTTAAATAAACAAAACTATTCCTATATTGACACAAGCACTCAGTAGAACCCTGACACTTTGTACTCAAAGGAATTGGCAACAGGCCTCAAAGAGAGGCAGCTTTTAAATCATTTTATTTGCATTTTCACTTTTATTTTCACGAAAAGTGAAAAAAGAACCCTATTTAAATTTTTAGAAAATCGCAGAGATTCTTCAGTTCCTTCTCACTGAACCCGCCGTGGTCACGAAGACGCTGGGCCTCGTGGTAGAAATCCTTTGCCTGGCTGGACACCTTGTCGAGGTCGCGCTCGCTGTAGGGCTCGCGGTTGCCACCCAGGAAATCGGAAAGAATGCCCAGTGTCAGCATATCCTTGTTGTTGTCGGTGAGCAGCAGCACCAGCACTTGGCCAAAGTTGCTGAGCACGACGCCATCATAGAGGGGGCCGGCCAAGTGGCTGCGCTTCCAGTTGATTGCGTCCAACGGGGCGCAGAAGATGAACATGTTGCCCGCCTCGGCCAGCTGGTGGTCCTTGTCTAGTACCGTGTGGTAGTCCTTGAAGATGCCGAGCAGCTTGCGCGCGGCCCGGCGGAACTCCTCCGATTTGTTCCAGCCCTCAGAGCCGGCCTCCTGTTGGTCGACCCAGCGCGCGACGGCCAGCGCGTTGTCAACACGGTATCCCTTGGTGGACACGACACCGGCAGCGGCCATGAGAGCGTCCCACTTGTTGCTGCAGTCTTCGTAGCCAATCTTCCACTGAGTGCGCGCAGTGCGGGCCTCTTCCGAGTTGTAGTCGATCACGGGCACTGTGGCCACAATCGCCTTCTTGATGTAGCGCGCCGTGGCCAGGTAAATGTCGCTCTCGGGCGTCGCGGGTTTGCACACGGTATTGTGGTTCTCGTTCACCGCCACGCACTTGTGACCACCGCCCATACCAATGTTCGCCGACTCCATGGCCACGACGACAACGCCGTTGTACGGTGCCGTCTCTGCGAACGAGTACGACGTCTTGTTGAGGTCAAGGAAGTGCTGATTCAGCGTCAGCAGCGGCTCCGAGAACGACTTCAGGATATCAGCCGAGACGGTCGCTCCAACAATCGGTTTGAAGAACAAGAGCCAGTCGGCCAGGTTGGCGCCGCGGTGAGGCGTGCCGAAGAAGACCACACCGCGCACGTTATCGATGAAGGTCTTCGCATCGGCGTCGATGCCAGCAGGTCGGGTGGCCAACTCGTGCGCGATGACGAGCGCCTGCTTGATGACGAGGCCGCCCATGGAATGGCCTAGGAGCACGACGGGACGCTTGAGACCAACGTCGCGGACCTGCAGCGACTGCAGGAAGTTGTCGGCGCGCTGGCGGAGAGTCATCCGGGCCGGGCCGTCTTGGAAGAACGTTGCGCCATTGGGGTAGCCGTACGAGTAGACGGCGGCGGTGGGGAGGTCGTTGGGCAGCCACTCACGGGGCCACACGACGCCGCCCTTGTTGGTCCACGTCGTGTCGCGATCGCCGTTGAGGCCGTGCACAAAGACAAGGTCAAGCTGGTGCTCCTGCGGCGGCGGCACGAGTTGCTTGAGGCCGTACTGCTCAGCAGTGGCTTGCGTGGACGAGGTATTACCCATTTTCTTCAGAAATGGCTGACGTCACTCCTAGTGAAACCCCACCGCCGCCGCACCGGTACCTCATCTTCTTCTGCTTCCCCGGCGAGATCCGCGACGTTGTCGAGCGAGTGGCGGAGGGCCTGCAGAGCCAGCTGCTTAAACCGCTGAAGGACCAGTTCCCGGACACGCTCTTCTTTTTCGACCGCTATTCGATCCCTGTTGGTTGCTCAATCGACAACGCCTGTCGAGCAGCCAACCAGCGCTCCCTTCTGTTTGTCCCGTTCATCACGCACCACTTTGTCCGAGAGGACTTCAACAAAGTCGACCCGCGAGCCGAGGTGATTCGCTGGACGTCAAAGCCGAATTGGAAGGAGGCATTTATCCCGGTCTACTACACGTCGCGCAGCCGTTTGCGGGCAGAAGAGACAGATTGGGCGGCCCTTCTGGCTGGCGAAACGGACCCGCGCATTGTCGATCTGGGCAAGCGCGCAAACTACCCGAATGCGGTCGTCCACAACGCAAACAACTCGGTGGACGACCTCGTGGCAAAGCTGCTCAACGCCATTCTTTCGTCTCAATCAAATCTTGGTACTTTGCAAGTGGAAATGACGAATCTGACAGCGTGGCCGTCCGTGACGAAAGGCGGCTGCCGTCTCGCCCCGCACGAGCGCTTCAACATCGATACGTCGCGGCTACCCGCCAATGTGGAGGCTTTGACGACCGACCTGCTAGCTTCGTTTCCCCGGGTCCCGAATCCTGCCTTCACGCTAATATTCGTGTATTTGACGCTCCAGGACCTATATAACGTGCAACACGTGGACCGCATGATTTCGGCAGCCAACGGCGACAGACTTGTCCTGTGTGCTTTATTTGAACGTGTTCCCAACTTGAATCCCAAGTCGAATCCCAACTCGAATCCCAAGTCGAATCCCAGCTCGAATCCCAACTTGAATCCCAATTCGAATCCCAACTTGAGGGCGCTGCGGCAGCACAACGTCGCCGGCCTACGTGGATTTGTGCGTCACCAAGACGAAAATTTGCAGGATTTTGGAAAGCGCGTTGCTGTCGAACTGCGTCGGATCTACCTTTCTGATACGACCAAGTTCCTCCCGTCGTCATCGCTGTCGTCCCTAGTGAGGTCGCCACAAGCAACGCAATTTCCCACAAGCTTGCCGAATTCATCGTCAGCTTCAGTCCTGCCCTCTCCTTCAAACTTATCGAGTGCATCTTCAACCCTTCAGACAAGTGGTTCCCATTAACGTCCCTCACATTACGACGTCTGGAAAGCATCGTATTATGATGAAGTCGCGAAGGATCGTTACTTCGCAGGCATGGGGTGGAGCGGTGGTGATTAGCTTTCTGAGTTTGAAGTGTTATTTCTTGTAACTTTTCTTTCACTTCTCTTTCACTTATCTTTCACCATACGAATGTCGATTTGGACAATCTCTTGCCAGTACTTCTCTTTTTGTTTGTAAATGTAACACCAATACTGTGTCCTGAACTATTCAAATTGCGGAGGCTTTGTGCGTGACTACTTCGAATTACGGAGACCAAGTGTGTAATTTTTTCACACCCACCATGCTGCGGTATGTGAACAAGCGCCTGACGCGCTCGCTCTTCCTGGCCCGGAGCATGGCCACGTTCGAGAAGAACAAGGACGACGCCTCGTGGCGGTCCTCGTACAACAAGGCCACGAGACAGCACTACGACGTCTTTCTCAGCCACGCAGGCAAGGACAAGTGCACCGTGACGGCCAACCTGTACGAGGCCCTTGTGGGTCGCGGCCTGCGCACGTTCTTCGACAAGGCCGACTTGTCCAGGGAATATGCCGGGGAGCAGAACTCGGGGGGAGGCCAAGACCGCGACCGTGGGCCTCTTCGTCGTGAGCAAAGGTTCCTGCAGAAGAAGTGGACGCTGCACGAACTCGGCATCTTCCTCGAACGCGCAAAAAAGAGCCATGTCCATGTCCTTCCGGTGTTCTACTTCAGCAAAGAGTTCAACGGCTTCGACGAGAACGCGTTCGCGGACCTGCCCGAGTCGGAGCGCACGAGGCTCAGCATCAATTCAACAACATACCCGACTACAACGGCGTGCAAAAGTTTGACGGCGACTCCACACTGTGCTTGCAGAGGACGTCGCCAACCACGTTCCAGGGGATTAGCCGAAGTTGATGTTGCGCGTACCACTGCTGTCGGAGTCCTCACAAATTTGCATCCGGATGTCGAGACAGAATGTGCGATCAAGGCAATCTAGGACGAGTACAAGCGATGGCCTTGTGATTGGGCTCGGTGACGGAGATGAAGACCGTCCGCATGCTTCATCCGATCCCTGGCGTGTAGCGGTGAGAGCACACAGTCCATGCACGACGACCTCGTCAAAACTCGGCAAGGCCCTCGGGATCTCTGCCCTCAGCACATTTGGCGAGTCGAGGCCGTCTCTGTTTGGGTGGACACAGGAGTCTCGGACAAATAGATTCGACGTCTTGAAAGCCTTCGGGGGAATGAGCCCTTTGGAACGGAGTGACGATTCGTACGCTGTGTTAACGAACGAGAATAATAAAACTGACAGTACAAATACTATAGAGTGATTGAAAGAGACAGCGACAGAGTGACTGTGGTAAAGACCACTAGACCACTTTAAACAGACAATAGCTGTCGGTCCAGCCTTTTGCCAACAAGCTGGAAGAGAGCAGACTTAGTTTGCTTACCATCAGTATTGTGCCCCCGGCCATTTCCGAACGGCATCCTCCAAGGTATCCTGAGCAAGCGAGGAGGTGGCGTAGTTCTACTTCTTGTGTCAAGCACATATCTTCAAGAAGAATGGGCGCAGATCGAATTGGCATGTGGTTATTTTGCTCGCACTAAGGCTGATATTGATCACTTGCGCTTACTCGTCATCTATCTTGACCTGACACCAGAGGCGAATGGCGCATCTCCCTTTGTTCAAAATTTTGCAACGAAATCGACCAACCCCTACAACACCTCCAATTTTTCACCCTACTCGACAACGTGCAGCGCCATCACCCGGATTCGCTCATTGCATTCATCGGCAAAAAGTCATTGAACCTTGGAAGCGATGACGTTCCAGGAGACACCAAGGAACAGTCATTCTCCTGGCTACGTAACAAATCGCAGATGTACGAGCTGCTTTAGCAGCGAAGTATATTCTAAGATTGTATGAGTACATGTAGAACAAAAACAGCACTGGACAACGAAAGAAACAAACATTTTTTCATAGTCAAGCATTGGAGAGAGTGGCTCCTCAAGGGCTTCGGTGCTCGTGGCCGACAGGGCGATGACGGGGCGCTTGCGTGAGAAGAAGACGACGAGGCTCATCCACGACGAGCGGCGGCCTTGATCAGCACCTCGACGTCGACCTCGGCGTAGCGGCGCCAGGCGATGCGCGCGTTCTGGCGAGAGAGAAGGCAGGGGAGCAGGCGGGGCGGCCGTCACGAACACGTAGGGCTGCTGTTTCGCAGGTTGTGTTCACAACTGGGAGGCCGTCTCTTGCCGGTCGAGGGTGGCGGCGGAGCGTGTCGAACGCCGTGAATCACGTGGATGTCATTTACCCGTGACGCAAATGACCGTTTTTCCTGGGCCGCTCCGATGACCTCTCATAGTGTTGTACGCCGCATTATTAATAATTATACGCTCATGCTGGCCTTGTTTGCTGCAGACGCTGTGGGTGTCGTTCAAGGGCGACAAGAGCGGGGGCGTCGCTCGACGACTCCTTTGGGTACCGGAGCCTGACGAGGTCCTGGGCGATCGCATCCTTGCTGCTGCCAAGAACCTCTACCCGCAGGACGCCGTCACCAACCTCGACCAGTTGGACGTGCGCGTCTTCGAGGCAGAAGAAAACAAGAAAGGCGACCTGGTAAGAAAAAAAAAGAATGATGTCGTTGAAAGGTTGTCTAACTAGTCTTCTTTTCTTGTAGGTCCCACGCAACGGCTTCATCGACATAAAGCGCCGCCATCTGCTTGGCCTTCTCCCTTCTGACCTCTCTGTTGACGGCAGTATGATGAACCTCACCAACGAGAAGTGGATCCTCGTCGTCGAACGAAGCGTACGAAAATAAAATAAATTTTTGGTCGATCGTGCCAATTAATTACAGTTTCCCCAGTCGCCCGAGGGACAGCTGGACGCCCTGGTCAGCAAGATCGCGGCGCTTCACGTCGACGTCAAGGGCGTGAAGGAGACGGTTACCAGCCTGCAAGCGGACGTCACGGAGATGAAGGGGGTTATCATGGCGCCTGGTGCCATCGTGACCACCGCCCCTGCAGCACCCTTAGTTGGTGGCAACGAGGGCTACGGCGCAGAGCAGCAGGCGGACCAAAACGCAGAGCCTGTCCAACTGCAAAACCAAGCGGCGCCCGCCCATCCGGGCAAGCAAGGTATTGGGCTCTCAGTCCCTGGCGGAAATAACCCTGTCACTGTAATCAGGTCAAGTGACCATGCCGGACCGCGGAACAACCGGTATGTTTAAACTTTCTGAGGCCTCCTAAAGAAACTGATAATGTAGGTTACGAGACCTACTGTGGTTCGGTGTATCGATTTGGAAAAGTCACCGTCCATGAAGAAGGCAAGCGGCAATTCACGACGACGCCCGCAGGGAAGACAATCTACAAGAACGACGAGGTAGGTCTCAGGCTGATTGCCGTTTTAGTGAACCAACTAACTATTCGGAACACGACGCGCAGTTCTCGCTGCCTTTCAGAACCAACTCTGAGTCTGTCCCGGAGAATCTCCGCGATGGCCTCGCCAAGCTTCTGGAGGAGATCAAGGAGGCAAACAAGAGACGGATCGAGGACAAGCTACCAGAACTATCGGAGGCAGTATGTAAATCGCGGGGTGACAACCGATGTGGTCTTATTCTATCATCTTACTATTTTTTTTTCGATCATGTAGGTGATCTCCGAAAGGGTCCGCGTTTGGCTCTCCGCCAACAAGCATCCGACAACGGGGGATTCTCTGATCAAGTACGTGAGCAACACCGAGAAAAAGCACGTTCTTTGGGAGCGCGGGTTTCGTGCTGGCGCCAACGAAGGACTCGAGCCCGACTTTTCGATCACCGACTCGCTGGAGAGCCTTCATGGTTCGCTTTCCATGAATTATAGGTCTAGGCCTATTAGTTCTTACTGACATTTGTGAATAGATAATGAAGTGCCGGACCAGTCCTTCCAACAAGACGTCGCCACAACGATCGACTGGACGTTCTTGTCGGTGCTCATCAACATGGACAAAGCCAAGAAGGGCAACGCTGCCATTGGCCAGTGCATGTGCTACAACGTTGGCATGCTCAACGCCCAGCCTCAACGCACGTTTGCCACCTCTGCTGTGACAAACTGTGTCGACGCCGGCATCGTCAAGACGACGAGGAATGACTGGGTATGTTTTCGTCTCTCACTTCATCGAGTTGTAATATCAGACCCTCTTCTTATCAGGGCTACACCTTTGACGTCTACATTGTCCGCCCCGGCGCCAATGACGCGTCCAAGACGATCGCCACAATCATTCTCGCGTTTGTCGTGCTACCCTCGGACGCCTTTGGCTTCGTCGCTCCGGCCATCAACGGCAAAACGATCACGTACGACAAGGTCCTCGGCCAGGGAGCATCGAGTAACGTGCTCGTCACCAAGCCCATCGCAACGGCCGAAGGCGAGCAACTGCTGGCGGTGAAGCTTCTCCGCCGAGTCGTCGACAACCCTGTATCGTCGGTCGATGACTTTGTTCTGGAGCAAGAGATCCTCAAGTCGCTCGCCCATCTCGGGCGGTTTCCGACTTTCGTAGGGGCGTTGGACAACTCGGACGGCCAAGGCTTTGCCATGATCCCCGTCGTAAAGGCGTTCGATCCGAGCCATGCCAAGGACACGACTGGGCTCTGCAAGAAAAACATCGCGACCATCGTCGACGACGTGCGGGCTCTTCACAAAATGGAGAAGCCAGTCTGCCATGGTGATCTGCGCCCAAGCAACATCCTGAAGCGAGCAGATGGGTCTGCCATCATTGTTGACTTTGGCTGCGCTGTGGCGGACTCGCCCGCCTTCGACCTGTCGTCCTTCCGCGGCGCCGTCTACCACCTGCCGTCGGATGTGCACGACCAAGGAGTAACGCACAGCCGCTACGCGATCGACCTTCGCATCCTCGTCCGTTCGTCGTTCCTCGTTGCAACTGTCACAAACGGAAGGCAAGGGACCGATACAATGTCGCACGCCGAGTTTCGAGACGAGTTCATCAGTGTTGTCGCTGGGATCGACCACACCACCACGGCGAATGTCGATGGTGATGCCGAGGTCGCCCGCAAGTTCTGGGTGAAGGTGGAGAGCAGCCATCTCTGGACGGCCATGAAGGTGCACAAGTCGACCCACACGTGGAAGGATGCCGACGACGCGGCCGCCGCCTGCCAATACGACGACCTCGGCAAGATCCTGGCCTCTATCATGTAAGGCACTCACGATGGCCCAAGCGCCCATTTCTCTCCTTTCTTTGCTCATTAGGACCTGTTGAAGTATTTATCTGTTTGTTTGTTTGCGTCGTAGAACCACTGACAAATAGGAATGAGAGAAATAGAGACACACACAGAGAGAGAGAGAGAGAGAGAGAGAGAGAGAAAGAGAGAGAGAAAGATAAACTCCCCAAAGCGGCAGAAAGAACGCATCATGGACAGGATCGCCGTGACTGAGGTATTTTTTTATTGTTTATTTTCCTAGGTGTGGACCGTCGACATCGCCAAGAAGCCCCTCACGGCCGAGTTCCCCTACCTCATTGACAGCATGAGCGAGGGCGGCGACGGTGGCCGGCATCGTGCACGAGCTTTTATTATTATTATTATTATTTTTTTTTTGCTCGCCTTCATTGCTATTGCTGACTGAATTGCAAACAAACAAATAAAACCAAAAATAAATAAAAAAAAAAAGAAAGGTAGACAGCCTGAGAGTAGGGGGAAAGGAGTGAAAGAAAGAAAAAAAAAGAAACCGTACTGGCGATCCATGCTGGCCATCGTTATCCCCAAGGCGACACGTAGTCGTCATTGCCCCACGGGGAGACGTACTCCTTGTAAGCTGGTTGCTCCTTGGTGTGCAGGGCCGTGGGCGTTGCGATGGCTGCTGAAATCGGGGCGGCAGACGTTGGGAAGGACTGGGCAACCGGGTTTGTGGGCTGCAGCAGCAGAGAGACAGCTTGATCCTTCAGCTTCGACGGAGAGATCCACTCGATTTGGCTTGCAACAGACTCGGGCGGCGAGAGCGTGAAACCCTCAATGTTCGGTACCTGCTTGGCCTCGATGAAGCGAGCAGCAGCCACGCGGACAATCGGCGCGGGTTCGGCGCAGCGGGCTCGAATAATGACCGAGCCCTTCTCGACGCGGTAGACCGACGTGGTTGGGCCAAAGAGCGGCCGCATCTTTTGCTCATAGTATAACCTCATCCCCTCCTCACCACCATACTTTTGGAGTTCCTTCTCAAACGATGCACCAAGCTTGAGTCCAAAGTGGGTTGTCGTTGTTCGCTGTTGCTGCTGCCCCTGCTGCAGCGAGAGCTGGACGAAAAGCCCAACTCCAAACCCGGGTGACGGAGCAGCTGCGGAAGCTGTCGCCGGCCTTTCATCCATGAATGCCCACGCGAGCTCTGCGGCCTCGTCCGCCTCATCACGAGACAGCTGGTCCTTGGCTCTGAGCACCTATTTTTTTTCCAACCACAAAAGAATGAGTCTTCAAACACGTCTCCGACGACGGGGCCTTACTTGCAAGCGCTCCGCGTACAGGTCCATGTTTTTTTGACGAAGGCGGAACGACGACGGCACAGCAACAGAACCGTCACCCGGGTAATGAAATAAAGTACCCGGGTTACGAGCCAGTTACCCGGGTAATAAAATAAAGTACCCGGGTTACGAGCCAGTTACCCGGGTTATATGGTTTTTCTTCGCGCGCCTTCATTGAACATTCATGTCCGCCGGCGCTGGTGACGAAGCGTCTTCGGCGCCCGCCGTGCTGGACTGGGAGGCGCTGGTAAAGAAGGGAACTGATCACCTGGCAGATGCGAAGAAAACTAAAGTGGCCCAGCCCCGTTACAATGTGTTTGATGGTCGTGTGCTTGTGACTGGGTCCGAGTTGCTCGCTGTGTGCTCGCGCTTGCACCGAGACGTGCTCAAAAACGTTCCTTTTTCGACAGTGCTGTCGAAGGAAATCGCAGAGGCGTATGAGAAGGGAACCCTGACTGAACTGGTCATGAACCCAGCGTGCCAACAGGTGGGGTTAGACTGTGTGGGGCTGGCTTGGCTTCTTCACTGCCTTCTTGAAGAACATGGGATCATGGAGTCGTACATGGTACCATCTTTTCCTGTCCCTCCTGCTAAGAGTGGTACGGGTGAGTTTCATGTTGCTCTACTCCTTGAGTTTCAGTCCAAACATGACGACGGGTTTCTTTTATTTGACTTGGGCCTCCACTTTCCTGTTCCTCTCCTCTTTCAAAAGACCCACTTCTCTCCACTCTTTTTCACTGCCTATGCAAGCACAGAGATGGGAAATTTGATAGGACAGCATGTTCCTTTGAATGCTCGAACCATTGGGTTGCAGGTTACGCATAGACACAATGGTAATGCGGAGCTCAGTGCTATGCCATCGGGTGAAATCTTCCCTGACGACCAATTTGCGGGCAAGTCGGACACAACGTACAAGTACATGATGAGGCCTGCAAACTCGTTTAATGATTTGAATGAGGTAAACAAGTCTCTTTGTCGACAACAGCAGTCGTCTTTGGAATTTGCCATGTACCACGAAGATGGGAAGAAAGTGTCAACTCTTAAAGCCGTACCCGGCGCGAGTGTCAAAGTGTTTACCGCCGGCAGCCGCGAACTGCGCGAAGCCCAAAAAGTAGATTGGAAGAAATCACCCAAGCTGCCGGAGGATTTCTGCCAAAAACTCAAGAACACGTCCCCTCTACACAATCTAGAGATCGTCGCGTTCCTCGAGGCGAGAATCTCATCTTTGTATATGTAATGAATATGCATGACTGACGTAGCTTGAACGAAAAAAAATTCCTACTTGGTGGCCGTCATCATTTGTCCGTCGCTGGATGTTAGTCAACTAAAAAAAATTTAATTCTAAAGTCTTTTTTTTTTCGTTCAGAATAAAAAGGAGGAAAATAATTCGACTCATATGAAACCTGTCCTTGTGTTTATCAGTTTTCAATGAGGACTAGGCTGACCACTGAAACACTTAAGGTTGGCCACTTAGGAAAAAGCTATTTTTGTCCGATCGGGACACTGAAAATTTATGACCGTTACACGAGCGCTAGAGGGCGCGCGCGCGCGAGAGAGAGAGAGAAAGAGAGAGGGAGAGAGAGAGAGAGGGAGAGAGAGAGAGAGAAAGAGGAGAAAAGCCACTTTACCTGAATTATTTTTTTATTTATAAATCCGTAAATTTCAACAAAAATAATTCGCGTCCATTTTGCACAGGTCCTTGCCCAAACAATGCAGGTCGAGTCACTCGACCAAGTGCGCGCCCAGCAGCGGCCGCTGGTGCTGCCGACGTACGTGGCCGTGGTGGTACGTCCTCCCCCCTCCCTGTTAAATAAGGGCGGGCGCTAACCATTAAGCGCAGAGCAACAAGATGACCACGTCCAACCTGCCTTCCCTGGACGAACTGCGTCAGCTGCAGGTCGAGTTGAGCCAGCTCGCCGCCGCGGCCTCGGCCGAGCGTGCCAAGCTGCAGAGCACGTTGGACACACTCGAGGTCATGACGTCGTTCCAGCCGTACCAGTTGCCGTGGGCCCCACGTGCGGCTGCGGCTGCGGCTGCGGCTGCCGCTGCTGCCGCCGTTATGTCACCCTCGTCCTCGTCCGCGTCCTCAACAGCCGCAGGAGCAGCGCCCTCTGCGTCCTCTTCCACAGCAAGCGCAGCACCCTCTTCCGTGGCAGCAGGAGGAGCAGCAGGAGCGACGGCACCTGTCGGCCTGATCCGCATCCGTCTCCCGCAGGATCCCCAACAAGAACCGGCCGTTTCGACGCCTGTCTCTGCGGACACCGCTGCCGCTGCTGCTGCTGCCGCCGCCGCCGCCGCCGCCGCAAGCAACAACCTGAAGAAGCGCAAGCACTCGTCCAAGTCGATCGGCGCGTCCAAGTCGGTCAGCAGCTCGGGTGCTGGCCCCGATGCCATCCTGCCCGGTACCGTGCCGCCACAGGCGACGGCCGCGTCCAAAAGCCTCGACCTGCTCGAGGACGACCGGCCAAAGTCGGGCAGCAGCAGCTTTGACCAGTTTCTAAAGTACATTGAGCCCTACTTTCGCCCCATCAACGAGCAGGACCTGACCACGCTCGAGTGCTCTGCCGTACGTTGCCTTGTCTTGTTTATGCTAAATGCGGCGGGGGTTGGCAGGAGGTCGACGAGTACGCCTACATCATCCCACCGCTCGGACCGCACTACTCGGTTGAGTGGGCAAAGCAGGACCGCATCAACTACCCCGGCGTTGATTTCGATACGGACGACAACCGGATGTATGCCGGTCCACGTACGTCCCTTTCCTCTACTGGTTTCTCATCTCCTTTTCTTTTTTCTCTTCTGTTTCCAGCAACCGAAGGCGACACCATCACACCGACGTGCGGCGCGCTCGTGGCGAGGGTGGTGGCCGGCCTGCTCGAGGAAGGGATCATCCCGGCGCAGCTGACGTCGCCGATAGGACTGAACGCGACCACGACCAACGAGGGTGTGGACGAGACCAACGTGATGATGGACCGCAACAGCGCAATTTACATGGACCCCTCGACCCTCGAGGCCCGCATCAAGCGTGAGCTGATCTTTATTGGACTGCTGGACGACGAGCGCGTATTGCATTTTTGAGTAACAACAATAATTTTTTTTGGGATAGGACGACATGCAAGACACCTCGCCCAATGACACGCTCGGCCCCGCAGTCCTCCTGCCCACCAACGAGCGACAGGACGACGAGGTGTCGATGCAGCTGCGCCACCTGCAAATGACCCTGAGGCACCAGGTGGCCCTCAACAACGAGCGCCGTGCCCGTCTGTACCCGCGCGTGTACGAGCTCATGGCCTTCCAAGAGTACGAGAGCCTGTACAACAATGTCGCCACCAAGGTCGAAGAGGTCTATCGCCGCCGCTATGTACGATTGTTAACAACAAAAATTACATTTTTTTAACATATTTAAAAAAAAAAGATCAACAAGACGGGCAAGAAAGGCAAGCGAAAGGACCAGCCGCGGATGATGTTTGATTCCGAGCGCAAGTTTCTCCAAGACTTTGACACGATCGAGCGCCTGGGCGCTGTCCTGCCGCCCGACGTCTACACGCCCCCCACCCATTCGGTGCTCGAGGGCACGGCCGCCGGCGAGCCCAACCCGAACGAGGGCGTGCTCCTGAACAACGTCGTGTACCCGTCCAAGAGCAACGTCGCCGCCGTCGTCCCCGACAGCACCATCAGCGGCATGGGCAACATCAGCTCCCCCGCAACCAGCTCGTCCGTTGGATCGCCCGGCATGATCAACTTTGGCTCCTCGGCCGCTTCGTCTGCGGCCGCCGGGGCCAAGCGCCAAAAGAAGACCAAGCTAAAGCACGTCAAGGGATACGAGGATGACTTTTACTAATAGAGCAACAAATTAGACAAATGTACAAAAAAGGAACACTTTTTTTTTTTTTAGAGCCAGGGACGCCAACCCTTGTACATCCTGCAGAGGTTGAGGGGATCGCTGGCCTGGTTGACGAGCTCGTTGACCTGGCCGGTCACGTTCAGGACCGATCCCCCCTCGACGCCCGAGAGCTTCTCCTTGACGCGCAGGAGCATGTTGGACGGGGAGGACGAGGATGAAGCGACGGCGCCCGTGGTCATGCCCTGGTTGGAGCGGCTGGAGGTGTCCCAGTGGTACATCGGGTCGTGCTTGAGGACCTCGAGGATGGTGAGGATGGCGTCGCCCCGGCCGCGCAGCACCTGCAGGACCTCCTCGCACGAGCGGCGATAGATGCCCTCGACGCCTGTCACGCCCATGCCGTCAATGATCTCGCGCGTGAGACGGAACGGGACGCGCTCGGGAATGCCCAGCACCTTGCCCTGGTCAAAGGCCAGACCGAGGTCAATCTGGATCGACTCGGCCGTCTGCGTGTCCAGCAGGATGTTCTGGCAGTGCCGGTCGCCCAAGCCCATGATGTAGCCCACCATCGAGTTGGCTGCCGTGCTCCGCGTGTACACACGACGACGCGAAAACCACTCGACCGGATCTGCAAACGTCTCCATGCAGAAATGCCGCAGCACGGGCTTGAACTTGGCCTGGATCTGCTTAAATGTCCTAGTAGTAAAAATTAGAAAAATTGGAAAGATAAAAACATACTGGAGGGAGAGATCGACCGAGACCGCCTGGGCTTGCTCGAGCTGGCCTGTAAACCCGTTCTGTTCTTCAGCCGAGCTACCAAAGCGGATGTGCGCGTCATAGAGGTAGTTGAAAAGGACCTAGCCCAACAGAATCCGTCACAACAGCTC